>Ga0210017_1002923_pt1 | contig 14483 bp, 18 predicted proteins | sample CryGeyCG2014_020_FD_183966 | JGI IMG/M metagenome (GOLD analysis project Ga0210017, IMG submission 183966) | Groundwater microbial communities from aquifer - Crystal Geyser CG08_land_8/20/14_0.20 (SPAdes) (version 2) | ecosystem: Environmental > Aquatic > Deep subsurface > Groundwater | place... | reverse complement strand
TTGTAAAGAGCTGTTTTTGGAATTTAAAAGAGCGTCTCTTTTTACCTCTCTTTGATGAGAGTCGAGGACGCCCTTTTGGTTGTTAGAAGTTAATTTTTGTTTTTTTAATTCTGCTAATACTTAATGCTATCAAGTACTTTCTAAAAATAATGTTACATATTAAACCAGCCGATTAATTGAAATTTCGGGCTATACGGCTGCGATGATTCAACTACCGTTAAAGTATCGCCGTTAGAAGCGTCATATATTCTTATCGCGTTACTGCCACCGTTGTCATTTGAGCCAGGTTTATTTTCAAAATAAGCAAGTAAATCGCCATTCCAATAAGGAGAGTCTGGAATAACTGAATTATCAGTTATTTTTATTTCTTTTCCTCCGGCCGTTTTATCGTAAATCCACAGGTTGTTTAAATCACTCTTTTCAGAATAAGCATACGCAATGTATCTGCCGGAAGAATTGACGATGTATAGTTGGCTCACTTCTGAATTTGTCAATTTATAAGCGGTAGTTGCGTCAGTACCATACGGCAATTCAATTATTTCAGACGCAAAATTACCAAACGGGTCAAAACCTTTGCCCGGCAAAGAATAGGCGTTTAATTGGCCGTCGAGTTTTGTTTGAATTAATTCCTCCCGATCAACGACCGGATTTCTATTTACTTCAGCTGTTTCCCGGTTTATCGTCAACAATCCCACGGGGTAACCTTCCGTCGGCGCCTGAAGATCGGCGTAAACGTATTTTTCCTCATCGGACCAACTTAAAGGATAAAGCTTCGCGGGCATATTTTCCCAAGCATTAATTGAAGGAACGGTTTTTTCCACGCCCGTCGCTATTTCCCTGATTGTAAAATGATATTCACCGTTATCTCCGTTGCTAAATTTATTATATGCTACGTATTTGTTGGATGGACTGAACAGAAATAAATCATCTTTTGGATTAAACGCGTTTTCTATGACGTTACCGTCCAAATCTACAACTATTCCGTCATTACCTTCCCCATCATTTATTAATATTTTGTCTTTCTGGTACTTATAATATAACGGTAAAGCGTTTATGTTGTTTTGCGTTAATTGATAAAACGCCTTTTTTTCATTGTTTTCTGCATCGTACTTGATAAATTCAATTTTATTCGTTGCTGAATTTAACAATGAATATACCAGATACGTTTTTCCATCATTATTATTAACGGGATTATTGCTTTTATTAGCGTTTCTATGAGGCAATATTAAATAGACGCTAACAATTACTAATGCTATCGCGATTGAGATTATAGCTACTTTAGTAGGTTTGTTCATATACTTTTTAGTGTTAATTATTATTATCTAAATTTTATCATAAAAAAGGTGTTTGGGAGAGTAAGAATAACTCACTCTCCCAGACTTTTTACCACCCATAAGGAGGAGGAACAAGTGCATTGCCTGAACGGTAGAGACCCCCTACGATTAGGCTTGGTCCGCCGGACAGACCATTTAATGGTACGGAGAAGTCATTCTTCCACACAGAAAAATGGATGTGGGCAGGCCAATTTCCGCCGGACGCACCGCATTTTCCGAGGACCGTGCCTTGGAGTAAGTCATTTCCGACATGCACATATTGTGTGGGGTTGGAATGTAGATGGGCAACAATTGATGTGTAGCCCTTTCCAGTGTTTCCATTATCATGGTCCATCACCACGCACCATCCATAACCAGACTTCCATCCCGCGTAAATCACAACTCCGCGCGCTGGTGCCAAAACCCATTGCCCTAAAGACTGACTTCCGTATCTTATCAGGTCAATGGAATATTTTCCCGCTCCCTCGGAGTACCAGTTATGCACATGGTAAGGATAGGTGTTGTAACCGCAGGTAATTCTCCAAATCGGGCCAGTGTAATAGTTGTTGTAAACACCTTGGAATGGGAACTTGAAATCCGCCATTGACCGCGGCCAGGTTGTAGCACCAGAAGTAGTCGGCGGTTCCCTTCCTTGAGGGTCTTCGATTGCCAGACTCTCCGTTGTACCCGAAGGCTCGGAAATATTCAAGTCTTGAGCTGAATCCAGCGGATTATTGCGATCGCAGCTGGTAACCGCAAGCAAGGCTATCGCCAAGACAGCCATTCCGAAAAAAAACAGTTTTTTCGACATTTCAGATTACCTCTTTTTTGGAGTTTTAAAGATTTCGGACGATTTCAGAAATTGGGAAAATGGTGCTACCACCTCCTTTCAGTTGTAAAGAGCTGTTTTGGAAATTTAAAAGAGCGTCAACTTTTTTCCGAGATTTCTCGGAGAGGACGCCCTTTTTTGCCCGCCCGCCATGCTTCGCAAGGCGAAGCGGGCAGGGATGTTAGATATGGGAAGTTAGAGATTAGAAAGTAAGTTTGATTTTTGTTTTTATTCTAATGAAGGTTGCTTTAAGCTCTTTTATAAATTGCCTTTATTCTCTTTCGCCAAAGACTATGGGTGGCTCTCCCTTCACCATTCCTCCCCGCGATGAATCGCAGGGCTTTCTGGTAAAGGAGAGTAAAATTTTGATCTTAAGATTTCTTAAATGATTGCATAATGGACTCAACGGTCTGACGATGAAGCTCATCAAATCTTTCTTGATTGGAATAAGTCGCGTTGATGCTAAAAAGTCCATTGTCATCTTCAATATACATAACATAAGAGATGTGAGGTTCAGTACCAATACCTTCTTTAATCTCACGAAGATACAATTGAGAATTCCGACCATCAATCATTGTCCTTTTTATGAGTTTTAAGGTATAAATCCGGGAGTCATTCTGAATAATTTCCTCAAAGGACTAATTGTGAAGTCGGAATTTTTTGATCATGATAGAAACATCCTCATCAGTCCATTCAAGCATTGAGTCATTAATTAACCTAGAGGCAATATGGTAAGATGCCGGCTCTTTTGGATCATCGGGTCGGTTAAATTGTTCAAAATAAAATGTAGTAATCCAAGTAGGTGGAATAAAAATAGTAAATCCAAGTTTCTCGCCCTGAAATTTTTTCCAATCGCTAGGATAATCTAAACTAGAATTAACATTCTTGTTATCTATTGCTTCATTTACATTTTCATTTACTAAGAAACTACTTTGATTAACTTCTGAAAATTTCATATTTTGATTATTACTCCGCGAAAGATAAACAATACCTACCCCGGCTAAGACGGCAAGGATAACGATGACCGTCAAACTAATAATTTGGCTTGGATTTTTATAATTGTGATTAGACATTTTTATAGATCTTGATTCTCTTTTAATTGGTTTTGTTTTATTTTTACTGACGTTTCACGCTATCCAATACTTTTTGAAAATCAGGCAAAAGAGTGTTTAATTCATTTTTATCCCTCGCTACCAGAGTAAGCATTAGCGTGTTTTGATTTCCTGTATTTTTAATAATAACAGTTTTGGAAATGCTAGATTCCGTAGCAATATTGCATATCTCAAAATCAGTAACGTCATATATATAATAATACGCATTCATTCCCGCTACGGTGATTTCTTTACCCTCGGAATAACATTTATCTGTACCTGCCGTTATTTTATCCGCAATTTTTAAATCATAAGCCAAGTTAGCAACATCCTTAGCTGTTAAATTTTGGTCAATGGTAAAACTGCTTGCAGTTATACCCGGACCAAATATCACACCCCTATCCTTTTGCTGAATAAAGTTAAAATATTGCATTGGTGAACCATTTTTAACTGTATTGAAAGCATTATCTTCTTTTCCTTCTAACACCCATTTATCAGGTATAATGAACGAAAAACCGTTTTTCAAGTCTTGAACAACTGTTTCTTTCGCATTATTTAAGTTGTTATTTGATGTTGAATTTGTGTTTTTATTTTGAAATATACAGCCGCTTAATATTACCGCGGTAATTGCGATTGAACCAATTATGATTATTTTTCTTACTAGCATAAACTTAATGTTTTTTAGTATATCAGATATTATTTAAAATATTCATTTAGTATCTCTTCGGTTATAGTGCATTTTTGAAAATCACCATATGCTGGACTGTTTGTAGGCGGTATAGCCCCGGTGCTACAAATTCCTCTCCAAAGCAATTTGTCTTGGTAGGCTTTTAAGGGATAGATGCCACCGGCAGCACAAATAGCTGTGGAATCATTACTAAATGCCAAAAACTTTTCATTGGTCCAATTATCATAATTTGGAGTTATAACCAATTCCAAGGCGCCATTTAACATTAATCTTTTAAAGCTACCTTGTTTTGTTTTATTAACGTAATTATTAAACTCTTCATTGGTGGTGCAATCTCCTGAACCGACGATTTTTTCGCTTTCATTTGTTACTTCCTGATAAAGACTCCAATTCTCTATTTGGGATTTTATTTCATCGTTATTTAAAGACGATTCTTTGTTGATATTTTCTTGTGTTTTATTGTTATCGATATTATTTGCTCCACAACTTGTTAGTAATAAAGCAATTATTAAAAACAAAATTGTAAATAAAATTTTATTTTTCATGGCCATTTTATCAATAATTACCTAATAAATATACCACAAATTGATTTTAATTTAAAAAAGCTTCGGGGGAACGAGTACTAAGAAAGTATTTCGTTCCCCCGAAAGAACTACTTCATGAGCTACTTCCAAACAGGAATGTAGATTCTACCTTGAGTAGCCCAAGATGCGTTAAATGCGGACATGATGTAGCGTTTGTGGTTGCCACCGCTTGTGCCAGGGTCATTCAGGTAAATATACACATCTCCGTCAAAACCAACGGCCAAAGCCCAATGCGAAGCACCACCACTGCTCACCAGAATTCCATTTTTAATCATAACTCCAACGATTACTGGTCGACCGTTGTTTATCTCGTTCACAACGTCATCAGGCGCCTGACCGTAATAAACAGCGGTATTCAGGGCATGGAATTGGTGCAGCATCGCGAGATATGCGCCCAAGTTGCTTCCACTAGTGTACCAGCCATTAGGCTGATTGTAATTCTGGTTACCCGTGTAGTTTGCAAGCCAACTGTTTTCCGCAGTTATCACCCAAGGTGCCACCGCCCCATTGTTAAAGTAGCCACCGAGCATTACTCCACATGCTTGACCGCAGTTTTTTGTTCCACTCCAGCTGCCTGGCGGTACTTGGGTTATGAACGGCACATTCAACGAAAAACAGTAAGGCGGATAACTGTTAATGACGCTGGGATTTTCCTTGGGGTCAACCGCGACACCGCTTGAATCCCCATTCTCCGTTTGTTCCAGATTTTCCTGATTTCCCACCGGATTCTCCTGCTTATCGCAAGCCATGAATAATCCGGCTAGGGCTATCACGAGGACAGCCACTGTGACTGTTGCGGATTTTTTCCACATCATACTCTCCTTATTTTGGAGTTTTTTGCCGGTCTGTTAATCCCGCCGACTTAGGATTTACTTGCCCGCCTCTGGCAGGGTAATTTCAAAGAACGATTTTTAGTTGAAATTAAATGAGCATTGTATAACTGCAAAATTTAAGTTGGTTTTGAAATCCCCGCAGAGACTTGTAACAAGACTTATCCCCATTTTTATGCGCCGTCGGTTCAGTCGGTTTACCCCTGACCTTGCTGAAAAAAACAAAAACGAGCCGTCTCTGTGAGGACGCCCGTAGTGTCTTTTTTATGTTCTGTGATTCTATTTTAGCATTGCTGGTTATTAAGTCAAGTATTGCAAATTCTAAACTCTAAATCCTAAATCCCAAATAAATCACAAATTCGAAATAACAAATCATAAACTATTTGCACTTTTCTAGTATCGATCCGAACATTTTAGCAAACTCAATTGATTCTTGTATCAGCGCCTCCTTTTCTTTGGAGTTTTTGATTGGGCAATCTAACAATCTCAACCAATATCTTGTTTCTTTTGCTTCCTTTTTGCATATCCTTACTCTCATTACAAAATCTTTCTTACTTAATGATTCGTTTGCTTCTATGTAATTTGCTCCAATTGAGCAAGCGGAACGTATTAGTTGCTTGGCAATTTCATAATTTATCATATTTTTAGGTAATACTTTGATAAAGTTTTTAACTCTTGCCGCAAATAAGAATGTTCTTTCCTCCAAGTCATAGTGTTTGTAATTTGTGATTTGGATCATTGTAGTTTATTTAGAATTTAGAATTTGAGATTTAGAATTTAAAAAGCGTCCCGAAGGACGCCCGTTGAGTAATTTTTATGTTCTGTAATTCTATTTTAGCATTACTGACAATAAAGTCAAGAATTTGGAAGTCTGGATTATTTTTTCCGAAACGAAACCTTCCCCTGCAAACGGGGAAGGCTTTTGTGAACGGGTGTAGTATAAAGATCTTGTCTTATACTACCAGTTAATATGCTAACAGATCGCCAGCGCGCAGTCAACATAGTAATGCACAATTCTTCCCCAGTTAATAAAATTTCATTTTGAATTAGCCAAATATTAGTTACTCTTTGCCTTTTGGATGATTTTTGGTAGGATAAAGAGAGATTAATCAATCTTTAAATGATTATGGAAATTAGAATAATTGATCAATCGATTTCTCAGGCAGAATTAGAAAAACTAGCCGAAGAAACTTTCGGCGATATGATCAAAGGCGTGGTTGATGTGGAAAAAGGGGTAATGGCTTTAGGAGGAGAATTGCATGCGGATGCCGAAGCTTTGCTTTTAGAAAACGGTTCAAATCAACAGAGTCTTTGGGGAATTAACATTCTGCCCCAGAAACCGAAAGAAGATCGGATTGAATTTACCAGCTTGATTAATATCCGTCCCAGCAGGGGGTATCGGTCAATGGAAATTGAGGATGAAGAAATTAAGGAAAAAATAAAAAATATCATTGATGGATTAATTGATTAATTAATCCAAATTATGGACCAACGCCGCTGGCAGAAATTTTCCTTAGCCGAGAAGCTGGCCAATATTGGCAGTGAAGTTAATCGGGTTTTTCATTGGCAAATGATTAAGGATACTGAAAATCAAAACAAGGCTCTTGAAAGAGCCCTTGCTTTGATCGATCTGACTTTAAAAGATCCTCTTTCCGGCGCTTCTTTAAAAGAGCTTTGTCGTTTGCGGGAAATAATCAATGCCCTGTTTCTGGCAGAAAAAGAATATTTCCTTTCTCCTCGCAACATTCAGGATTATTTTTTAAGGTTTGCGGTGGCGGCAAGGAAGAATAGGTAAAAATTGACTTACTTTTTCAATCTGCTTAGTATAAAGATAGCAAAATCAGAACAATCAGCAGGCGTCCTTTTCAGGCGCTATTTTTGATTCTATAAGGATGGTAACTATTAACATTCTTATTTATCTATAAACCGCTCCATTTTCATGTTAAACTTATTATATGGTATCTTCTCGAAGTAAGGATCTATATATTAAGAATCTCCCCGCGAGTTTTTTCAAGCAAGTCTCGAGGAATCTTGACAATTTACCATTTCGAGATTGTATTCGAAAATTATTAAAGAATATACTTGACGAATTTAACGGATAAAAGCATTATCTGACCACAACTTCCAATATTTTGCTTTCGCGCTGTGTTCCGGTTTCCAAAATTATCCGATTGCGGCTTAGAACTTGTGGTAGCTTATCAGCGGTCGCGGTTTCCTGTTTAATAAAATTGAATTACCAAGCTCGGCTGGTTGACAGAAAGATTTTTGTCAGGGGAAAATGGCGGCCGCACGCCTGGATAGAGGTTTATGATTCTAAATTAAGAAAGTGGGCAGCATATGATATTACCGGAAATGATTTTAAGCTGCGAACAAAACGAAAGAAACTGGATACCTATCAGGATTGGAGTGAATGGGAAAAAGTTTATAAAAGGAAGAAATAAATTTATTTTGACCAATAAAAACATTTAAGATAAGTTGAAAGTGCAATAAAATAGATCAATCAGTACGACAAACTATTCGGATAGCTTAAAATATTAAACTTACCTCTCATTGAACAAAAGTAATAATCATCCTGTAAAAAGAAAATAGTTTCTTTGACAAATAAAACGAATGAAAGGAAGGGAAAGAAGATGGCTGTAATGACTTCGTGGCGACCGAATCCAAATGTCGCGAAAAGACAAATAGCAGGGAAAGACATTCTTATTACCGTCAAAAGAAACCGTCTTCTTTTGCTTAATAAACAGGCATCCGCAATTTGGGATTGCATGGCCAATCGCAAGGATTGTACGGAGCAAGAAATTGCTAATGAACTTAAAGGAATATACCCCGAATCATCCTTAGAAGAATTACAAAGAGATACTCGTGACTTCCTCGAATACCTGGCAGCAAAGGGATTCGTACAAAATGGCAGTAATTATAAAATGATCGATTTGGGCCAGGTCGAAGGGAAAACATCAGGACATTTCTTATTCTCGGAAAAAATTCATGAAGTTGCCGTCAAACAAGGTTATCCAGTCTCATGCGGGCTGGAAGTTACTCAGCGTTGTCCTCTAAGATGCCAACATTGCTATATTGATGGGGTACCTATCGTAAAGGAAAGTGAGATGACAACGGAAGAAATGCATGATTTTTTGGATCAAATTGCCGTTGCGGGCTGCTTGTGGCTTTTAGTCACTGGCGGGGAACCATTGTGTCGAAAGGATTTCCCGGAAATATACAAGCATGCGAAGGAATTGGGAATGATCGTCACGGTCTTTACCAGCGCTACAACATTGACAGAAAAAATTGTTGAACTTTTCGAGGATTATCCGCCTTTTCTGGTAGAATCAACACTACATAGCGCTGATAAAAGAACATTTGACCGAATCACGCAAGTTGATGGATCGTATCGCCGTTTTATAAAAGGCATAAACCTGCTCCGTGAAAGCGGCATCCCTTTTAACTTAAAGATGATCGTGATGCGTCTGAATTCCAAGGACGTGTCCGAAGCTTTACAGTTAGCATCAACGATAGGAGCGGATGACTTCCGCTTTGATGCCATGATAAATGCCGACTTTGCGAATTCGGAAAAAGTCCAAGATTTACGCATTTCTGTGGAAGAAGCGATAGCACTGGATTTAGCGGAACCCTTCTGGTCACGTTGGGAAAAGGTTTATCAGAATGCTTTTGCCCAAAATCCTCCTAGCCGCAAAAAAAGCGATTTTCTATTCCCTTGCCGAGCAGGAAAATGCTCTTTCGCGGTGAGTGCTAGTGGGAAGCTTATGCCATGCATTCTGATGAGAGCACCGTCTTATGATCTGAAAAAAGAGAAATTTTCAGAGCAATGGAAAAAATTGAACAGATATGTTTTAAAAGAACGCATGAGAAATGATAACCCATGCCTTGATTGTTCGGTGCAAACATGTTCAAAGTGTCCTGCCTGGGGATATTTGGAAAAGGGAGATCCGAACATCAAATCACCTTTTGCATGCGCTCTCGAAAAGGAAAGGGAGAAGGCATTCCTTTTTATAACAAAAAAATCATGAGGTGAATGATGAAAAAGTGGAAGAAGCCTCTGGCAGAAGAGGTGGCTGTTACGGAAGACAGCACCACCGTCAGCTGTAAAGGCAAAAGAATTGGCTGTTACGCGGGTTCCAGCTGCGGTTCCGTGAAAAAAGAAGAACCCGCGCAGCAAGGTGAAACTGAAAGGAAATAAGCGGGATAACACCACTTCTCACCGATCATTTAGAACAAACAATCATTAAACTGGGTGGATGAACCAGGCACTTCCACCCATTTTATATATTTTAACTCTTTCGTAAAGTTTGCTGCTAATATACTATTATATCATGGCTGGCGGTAAAATAAGAATTTTCTATATTTTGTCCTTTTTAGGCGGTTTGTCGTTTAACATAATAGCGCCTTTGTTTATTGTGTACGCTTTGTCGGTAGGCCTGTCCATTGCACAGGCGGGGCTGCTTTTAGGCGTTAATCGTTTGAGTGTATTGGTTTTTGAAATACCAACTGGTATTTTTGCTGATTCACGCGGACGAAAAAGATCAATATTATTAGCTTATTTATTAACCGTAATTTCAGCACTACTTTATTATGCTAACTGGAATTATTATTTACTCATCATCGCTTCAATCTTAAATGGTTTGGCGCTTGCTTTTATCTCCGGAGCTTTTGAAGCTCTACTGGTTGATGCAGGAGAGTTACAAAACAAGGAGAATCTGCGCAACAAAATTTTTGTGCGTATGGGAATAATATCCACCATTGGGTTTATTTCCGGCGGACTATTGGGCAGCATCGCGGCTCATTTTAACTTAAGCTATATTTGGCTTTTCCATTCTGCCGTAATCATTGTTGGATTAATTTTGGGATCGTTGCTTTTGAATGAAAGTAGTTTTGTTGAAAACAGTGTTTCACGAAAGATAACATGGCAAAGTTTTGTTGAGAAAATAAAAAATATTAAAACATTGTTAATTAGTAAAAAAAAGATAGTAAAACTTATTGCCATCGCCGCAATTATGTCTTTGGCAAGTGCGTTGTATATAATTAGCTGGCCGCTTATTTTTAAAGACATTTTGCGTATACCTGTTGAGTATTTTGGCGTTATTTCCGGAATTGCCGGAGTTTTTTCATTAGTTGGATCTATTTCAGCGGGAAAAATGTCAGAAAAGAAAGGAACTGCCAAAACACTTGTTTTAACGCTATTGGCGGCAAGCCTTGCCTATGCGACCTTTGCAATTTCTAGAAGTGTGATTATTTCCTTAGCTTGCTTTATGCTGATTGATTTTTTCACGGGCGGATTTAATCCGATATTTTATTCTTTTTTCAACAAGTTTATTCCGTCGGAAAAACGCGCCTCTTTACTTTCACTGTTCAGCTTTGCTGAAGAAGGAGCGGGTGGCCTGGCGGAGATTTCAGCCGGCTCTTTATTGTTAATTGTGACTGTCCCCTTGGTTGCGTTATTTGCACCATTATTCGTTTTATTAGCTTTAGCGATTTTTTTTAAAGAGGAGGTAATACAGAAAGGTCGAAAAACGGCCTAGCTGGAACAATTCATCTAAAAGCCGTTTTTTATTTGACAAATAAAAACATTTAAGATAAGTTAAGAGCACAATAAATGGACGTCCTCAAAAAGGCGCCTTTTTGTTAATTACCAAATTTCAAATATCAAATAACAATTAATATTCAATTTCCAATGACCAAAACACAGAAATATGATTTAGAAGAAAGAACCTTTATATTTACCAATCGCATCGCACGCTTTTGCAAGCGGTTATCCTTTAATGTCGTTAACAATGAATATATTAAGCAAGTCATAAGGTCTGCTGGATCTGTCGGCGCTAATTATATTGAAGCTAATGAAGCATTAGGTAAAAAGGATTTCCTCATGCGAATAAGAATCTGTCGCAAAGAAGCAAAAGAAACGGCGTACTGGTTAAGATTAATAATTGAATGCAATTCCAAAATGCATAGTCAAGAGGCAGGACAATTACACAAGGAAGCAATAGAGCTTAAGAAAATCTTTAGCGCTATTATCAACAAATGTAAATAGATTGGACATTCGGTCATTGATATTTATTTGAAATTTGAGTATTGTTATTTGAAATTTCACCCTCGCTTGATTTATTAGGGGTTTTAGAGGTAAGATGGAGATAATTAATCGATTTCATTATGGTTGAAATACAGGGAATCTTTTTGTATGTTTTGGCGGCAGGAATGTGCAGGTAGTGTTTGACTTACTTTCTGGATATGTTATTATAGGACTACAAATAAAATTGATTAAATAGGCGTCCAGAATCGAGTTATTGACTTGAGAAAATGGTTGCCTGTTTTAATTTTATGCTAAAGAGTTAATGTGGTTTTATTAAGTAGGAAAGCTAATAAAATTTTATTTCATAGATAAAATAAAAAACCAAACTGGCAAAATTACAATTAAATATTTGCTATGAACCTATCAATACTACGAACTAAAATTTTAAACATTGTTCAATTAAAAATAAAGCTCGCTGATGTAGCGCATGATTCAGAGCATGCCTTGAGAGTATTGAGAGCCGCAGAAAGAATAGTGCATGCTGAAGATGCTGATTTAGAAATTGTTATACCCGCCGCCTTGCTTCATGACTTTGTTATTTCTCCTAAACATAATCCTAGATCTAGATCAGATAGTAGGTTAAGTGCCGCTTTTGCAAAAAAAATATTGAATTCTTTAAAAGGATATCCACCACAAAAGATAGCTTTAGTTTATAAAGCTATCTTAGAATGTTCTTTTACAAAAGGCATTAAATCTGATTTTTTGGAAGGCAAAATATTGCAGGATGCTGATAGACTTGATACGGTAGGAGCATTGGGTATTATGCGTGCTTTTGCCACGACTGGACAATTACAGGTACCCTTTTATAGCTTACATGATCCTTTTTGCCAAAAAAGAAAACCTGCACCGAAATTGTACACAATTGATTTTCTATATGTCCGTTCCCTTAAGGTCGAATCTAGCATGAATACACGCACAGGTCGGTTATTGGCTCAAGAAAGAACAAATTATGTTAAACATTTTTTGGGCCAGCTGATGTTTGAACTTAAGCAAGTTTCAAGATTAAATAAATAATTTATTATATGGATCAACAGTTTTCAGCAGGGGGAGTATTAGTAAAAAAAGTAGCAGGAAAGTTGTATATTTTATGTTTGACCACTAAAAACAATCTTCTAACTATTCCCAAAGGGCATGTTGAACCGGGGGAATCGTTTGAACAAACGGCTATTCGTGAAGTAAAAGAGGAAATTGGGCTAAAATCAGTGGTTATTCTTTGTAAACTAGGAGTTATAAGAAGAAGAGGCACTGAACATAGCGGAGAAAAATCCCTGAAAGAAATTACGATTTTTATGATGGATGGATCGGGGTATACTTATAAACATGAAGAAAATTATGTGTGGGTAGAGTTTGATACTGCAGCTAAAGCAATGAGTCATACTGAAGAGAAAAAATTCCTTATTTCAAACAAAAGAGTCATTGCTTCGCATATATCATTATACTTCAGTCGCCTGCAACTAATCCTAGATTATGATAAATATCCTTGGCAAGCAGATAGTATATCTAAAGACGTTACACTATTAAAACAAGCGGAACCTTGTTTTAACAACGATAGCACAGTAGTAGTGGCGGGGATTCCTTCTGATTTTGAGATTCAGAAATTTTCAACCGCAGCTAAAACGTTATATATCCCTCCTGTTGCTTGGAATAATAACGCTATTTCAAAAAGAATATCGAATCAAATCTCATTAACGCCACGTACCCTGGATAATCTTATCGATACTGATTTACCTGACCAAATATCATTATTTTATGCCCGGCTATCGTTAAATTTATCGGATACCAAAACATTTTTCCTAATAAATCAAATTCTCAAAAAAATGTACGTGAGAGCGAAAATATTCATTGAAGGCAGAGGGAAAAGGGATAGCGTAATTACACAAGGAAAAATTATTGGTCCGCATCTTATCTGTAACAGTAAAAAAATTTTAAGAATATGGACAGTAGATTTTGTTAATAAGAATTTGATAAAAAAATTAGGCTTACGGTTAATCTCGTATGAGGTAAATTCATATAATCAGAAAAATGGAATCTTAGAATCACACCGATTTATTTTAGAAAAACAGGATAAGCAGGTATTCTAATATGCCACAGAGACAAATAATTGTTTTAGAAGGATTACCGGCAAGCGGTAAGACAAGCTTAGCTAATTATTTGCGTGATAACTTTGGAGGTTATAAGGTAAACGAGTCGTCGGGTGCATTGTCTAAAAATACGGGAAATCAACGTGCCATTTTTCAAGATACTATCAAGAAATATTCTGCAGCAATTACTAAATCTGGATTAATTATTATTGACCGAGGTTATCCTTCTTTATTGGCCTGGGATTTCTGCCGTGAGCAAAAAGGTTATGCTCATGATTATTTAGAAAAACTTAACTGGATTGAAGCAGGGCTTAGAAGCGGTGAATTATATGAGCCTAATCTGTATATTTATTTGCGTATAACGTATGAATTAAGTTTTCAACGGCGTTCGAGGCAAACGGATATAGCAGATATCTGGAGCAATAAGGAAGGTATTATTAATTGTATTGAATTTTATGAAAAATTTTTTAAACAAACAGAACAACGGAAGCGTACGCTTATTTTTGATGGTGCATTAACATCAGGAAAAATCGCTGATTCCATCATTAACTTATTAAAATTCAATGCATAGCGTCCATATAATCTATGTTGTTGACGACGGAATTACTACATTAAGGTGCGGAGTCGGAGCAATAGCGATTAATTTTATAGCTGCTTTTCCGGAAATACTGACCTACTTTATTCGTCAGGGAATTCATTTACGCCTTTCTGTAATATCGTTTAAATCACCTTCAAATGCCGTAAATCGTCGTGATGATTTATTTAAACATGCGAAATCAGTATGTCACTCAACCGGAGGCAAAGTTTACCTTATAATATCCAGACGCCAGGCCGGCCAGGAATATTTTGACTTTGGAACATGGAAGGAATATAACAATGGCGGGTACCCATTTCTTTGGACACCCTGTTTTCAGTTAATGGATAGTTATATTAGTTGTTAAGATTTGTTGTTTTTTGGCGAAAATTACAGGAGGCATTTTCAGGA
>Ga0210017_1002919_pt1 | contig 14498 bp, 17 predicted proteins | sample CryGeyCG2014_020_FD_183966 | JGI IMG/M metagenome (GOLD analysis project Ga0210017, IMG submission 183966) | Groundwater microbial communities from aquifer - Crystal Geyser CG08_land_8/20/14_0.20 (SPAdes) (version 2) | ecosystem: Environmental > Aquatic > Deep subsurface > Groundwater | place... | reverse complement strand
TAAATACGACTGATAAAGCTATTTACTTTAAAGATCAAGCCGTTTATAACCTACAAAATAAGGAGTCTATAGCTTGGGAAACGCTAATCCAAACTGCTTTTTTAAAGCGCATTAGCCTTACTGAACAGGCCTATTATGCCACACCAATCATCAATTTTGACAAAACGACTGAAAAAGGTCAGCCATTTGCTTATCACGTTTATGGAACTGCCATAAGCACGGTTACAGTAGATTGTTTAAGAGGTAATTATGCAATTGACAGTATTAAAATTGTACACGATTTTGGAAAAAGTATGAATCTTGATATTGATATGGGACAAGTGGAAGGCGCTTTAGCCCAAGGCATTGGCTGGATGACTTCGGAAGAACTTGTTTATGATAAAAATGGGCGCTTATTATCGAATGCACTCTCAACCTATAAAGTCCCCGATGTTTATGCCATGCCAAAAATAGTTGAGGTTAAAGCCTTAGAAACTGAGGGGCATGAAATGGCCCTATTAAAATCAAAAGCCGTTGGTGAGCCGCCTTTGATGTATGGCATCGGGACTTATTTTGCCATTCAAAATGCCATTAAAGCCTTTAATAAAAATTATTGTTTAAAATTCGATGCGCCCCTGACTCCCGAAAAGGTTTTGAAAAATTTGTATAACTAAATATTTTTTATACGAGGATAACACAATTTTAGGATAGTACTACTTCTTCAATTTCTTTTATCAAATCATCTTTTATTCTACTCATGTTAAGAGTTGGCAAGACAATTGGATTTATACCTGATAATGTTGTTAAAGTAGAAATATAGGCTCTAATATATGGAAATAAAATAGCTGGAGCATTTAAAAAAAGGAAATTTTTTAAATCTTTATCATCTATAATTGAAAATTTAAAAAAACCAATGGCTTCGACCTCAATTTTTAAATTATTCGATTGATCAGAAATAAACACCCCTAAATTCAAATTAAACTTTGAATTTACTTTATCTAATTTACCAGAAGGTTTGAAATTTATAGTTAAATCGGATGAAGCAAGTTGTTTATTTAAATCAAACAAAGATTTATTAATTTTAAAACCCTCAAATTGAAATTCTGATTTTTCCATTTTATGCTGCTAATGCGTAATTATTTTCACCTGCTACAATAATATTTCCCTCAAAATTACTATTCCTAAATATTGATGATATGTCTATTAGGGAATAATTCATTTTATAACCTATTAATTCAAATTCAGGGTTTTTAACTTGCGACAGAGAATCCTTTGTTACAAATAAGATATCTTCTTCTGGAAACCTGTTGAAAAATTCCTTTTCCAACTCAATCTCTTTAAGAATATAATTTTTATTATTTTTAAAAAAATCAATTGGTTTAATCTCTATTATGTGAGTAGAAATACTATTCCTATATTCATACCTTATTTCAATATCATCAAAGAATGAATATATTTTTTTCAACTCTGCCTTAATGAATTTTTTTGATTCCATTATTTAAATTCTTTATTAACTTTTTTTAAAATTTCTCTACTTTTTTCTAACGCTTTTGTACTTATTGAATAATTAATCTCTAAGTCTTCATAATCTGATTCTTCTCTAAATGTCTTTAAATCTTTTATTTCATTATGCAATTTACGATATTCAAAAGTATTTTCTGTTTTTTTTAAATACAAATTACAAAATTCATCAATTAAGTAACGATGTGTGTTTCTTTTATCATTTTGAATATTATGGCTTAATTGGTCATAAGTAATATTTGAATAATTAACAAACAGATATTTAATCTTTTGAAAAACCGCATAATATGAACAATGTACACTTGGAGCATAAAGGCTACTATCGATTAAAACAACAGCTCCTTCAAGATTGAATTCGGATTTATTATTTAATAAACTCAAATCTCAAATTAGTATTAATTATAGTTTGCGAAATTACTATTTTTTTTTAAATAAACTATTGTATACAATCTTTTTAAAAATTTGAACCGTCATTTATAAAATCCATCAATTATCTATCAATTAACACTATCTTAGACTGATAATTTTAGTATTTATTAAAAATTATATTTTAAAATAAATTTATTATCATTGATTTACTCGAAAAACAACCTTATAAAAGGGGCACTTATTTATAGTATTGGCGACAGTATTGCGGCATTTATGCTGCATGATTTTAGTTTGACACGTTTACTGGGAATGGTTTTTATTGGTGCAACATTTTACGCCTTTGAAATACCAAATTATTTTAATTGGATAGAAACCAAAACTAAAAATTTAAAGGGAATAGCCTATGTTTTAAGCAAAACAGGCTTGGCAATTACCTATTTTAATCCCCTTTGGATTGCGCGCCACCTATTTTTTATCAAATTATTTTTCGGGCGAAATTGAAAACATCCAATGGAATTTGTTAAACATTGCGTTTTTATCGTTTGCGGTAAACATTCCTATTTCTTTTTTTGCTAATTTTATCATCCAAACCAAAACTAAACTACACTGGCGTTTTGTTGCCAGTGCTACTTTTTCTGCCTTAATGGCAATTTATTACGCTTTAAGTGAAACTATATTTGGCTTATGAATTTTTGGAACACTTTAAAAGAACAACTTTACAAACATCAAAAATTGATGTTATTGTTAGTAGTTGAGAGTTTAGGAAGTTCGCCAGGACGCCAAGGTTTTAAAATGTTGGTGATGCCAAATGGCGATTTAAAAGGCTCTATTGGTGGGGGCGTAATGGAATTTGCTGTGGTTGAAGAAGCTAAAAATCAATTATCGCAAAATAAAGAACAAATCTTTTTAAAACGACAGATTCACCGAGGCGTAAAATTAGAAGGCTCCGGAATGATTTGCTCTGGCGAACAAACACTCGCCTTTATCCCGTTAAACGGAAGTCATTTGCCAACAATTGAAAAATTACTGACCAATAAAAAGGGAATGCTATCATTAACAGAAAAAAGTTTGTACTACAACAAAGAGGCCTTTCAAAATAAGCCTTTCTACTTTAAAAAATCGACTGATAGGCAATGGATTTACAGTGAGCGCATCCAAAAAAAACCAAAACTTTACGTTATTGGCGGTGGCCATGTTGGCGCAGCAACGGCAATTTTGTGTCAGCAAATAGGTTTTGAAGTCATTTTATTTGACAATAGACTGGGTTTAAACACTTTTGAGGCACTGCCACTAAGTGTTGAAAAACACATTATTGATTATACAAAAATAGCCGATTATATAGAAGAAGGAGCTGCTGTTTATGTTACCATAATGACACACGGATATAAAGATGATAAAATTGCATTAGTACCGCTGTTAAATAAAACTTTTAAATTTCTTGGTGTGATGGGCAGTAAATCTAAACTCGACGTGCTATTCGAAGTTTTAAAAAGTGAAGGTTTTACCGATGACCTTTTAGCAAAAGTGCACGCTCCATTAGGCTTATTTATAAAAAGTGAAACGCCCAAAGAAATTGCAGTAAGTGTTGCTGCACAATTAATTAAAATAAAAAATACCAACTAAACCTAACGGGTTTGTATATGGTTTGTTGCGTTGTTTAAGCACTAAGTTAGCAAATATAAACCGAATAGAAAATCCTCGCGGATTTTCATAAGTAAGCTAGAACTAGCAATAAATTATATACGGTATTGTAAGTAGTATTTATTTTACTAAATGTAAATTTTATTTGTCAAATAGTTTTATATGTTTTACATTTGTTCAAAATTAAATCTGTTTATTATGAAAGTAAATTTTTTATTTCCCAATAAGTTCAAAAAAATCGGTTGGTTTATACTTATTCCATCTGCAATTATTGGTTTGGTAACACTTATTTACGAATATGAACCAAGCTTTTTAGACAAAAATGTTCCGGCTATTTTTATAGATGATTTTTTGACGGATAAAAAACTATTCGGAATGGTCAAGAACAATATTCTCAATGAGATTCTCGGGATTTTAATTATTATTAGTTCTTTATTTGTCGCTTTTTCTAAAGAAAAATTAGAAGATGAATATATATCTAAAATCAGATTAGAATCTTTGGTTTGGGCTGTTTATGTAAATTATGGAATTCTTTTGTTTTCATTTTTATTTATTTTTGATTTTTCTTTTTTGTGGGTTATGATATTCAATATGTTCACAGTCCTGTTATTTTTCATAATTAGATTTAACTGGCAAATTTCCAAATTAAAATAATCAGCTTATTATGAAGAATAGTATTAAAGTTGAAAGAGCAAAAAAAAATATTACCCAAGCTGATTTAGCTAAATTGGCAAAAGTTAGTAGGCAAACAATTAATGCAATGGAATTAGGTAAATATGTTCCGTCAACAGTTTTAGCTTTGAGATTAGCTCAAATATTTGAAGTTGAAATTAGCGAAATCTTTACTTTGGAAGATTCTGATTGGGTTTAGGTTATATTACTGCCAACGGGTTTGGACATGAAAAGTTGCAGGTTTTAAAATGCAATTTTCCGATGTTTAAATGTAATAAAATTAAGTTTTAGAATCATTCTATTTAGTTCAATTAAGCAATTTTTTATTTGCGTTGTTGTACCCTTTGCTTTTTTCTTTCTCATTTATTTCAATTTGCGTCGGCAAAGACATACTTATTGACAAGTTTTGGTTTATGTGGTTGGTTTTAGCGACTTGGCAATGTGTATGGCTTTTAGCGTTGGCTTTATGAAAACTATTTTGATGGTGGTGTTCTTTTATGTGGTTGAACAGGAACCGTTTTTGGTCCTGGTTTTGGTGCATCAGGATTTTTTCTTGGTATCAGTGATGGTGTTGATCTTTTGTGTGGTTTTACCGGAATTGTTTTTGTTGCCATAATTTTAATTTTTAGGTGGATATTTTAATTTTTTACTAAACATTAATTTATATATACTTGAGGTTAATTTATACTTATATTTAAAATGATAAATTAGTATTGGGAATGGTTTTAGGGGGCGATTTTTTGTTTCTAGTAAAAGGTCATTTATTAAGGCTAAATCGAAATCTTTGTCTTTTGCTTTAGGGTTAAATCTATTTAAGTTTGAAGTGAACGCTTTGTAATAATCCTTGAATAAAATGTTCTGATAATCAAAATTATTAAGCCTATTGTAAAAAATATCAATGTCAGCTTCAGTTAAACTTATTTTTTGAGATGATAAGTCAATAAAGGTGAGCATTTTTGAAATCTCAGCTAAAATCGGATTTTTCAGAAGGTCTTTTTCAGTTAGTTTACGGGCTTGGTTTTGTTTTTTTGGAAGTTTTTCTCTAAAATCACGAATAATAGTATAAAATAATAAGTGCTTTTCATACAGCGGTTTTAATCCCAATGTAACTAAATTCAAAATAAAATCCATCATTTTTTCATTTCCATTAGTTAATATTTTTTTCAATTTCAGCGATTTCTTTTTCTGTTAAATCATAAATCGTATAAACCAATTCATTTATCTCATTTTCACCAATTTCTATACTTTTTGAAATGCTTTCGAGTTCTTTTGAAAGTTGAATTTCTCGCTCAAAATTATTTTCTGTTTTGGTTTTTTCAAGCAAATTGCCATAATCATATTGTTTCTGTTTGTTTTCAATTATTTCGGAAACAAATTCTGAAATTTTGTTTTGCGTTTCATTTGTTGGTTTTACAATTGGCAAGTTCAATAAAGGTTCTTTGTCGACTTGGTACAAATCGCCTTGCATTTTACCTTTATATTTTAACCAAAAAGCTATTAAATTTGAATTTAATAAACCTGTTAAATATTTTTGATCAAGTCTTTCTGTTTTAATTGAAAAATAAGTTTGAGACACATAACAATCAAAATCCGTAAAAGTAAAAGTTGGTCTTGCACATTTGCGAACCGAAATTATTTTCTCCCCAATAAAAAACTTTTCTTCTCTTGACCTATGTAATCCATAAGGTTTATTGTCCGATGTAATAATGTTGACAAATCTATCAAGATGATTTTTTATATTTTGATAAGGTTCAATTGTTTCTGGTTTTTTAAAGCTTGAATCAGTATAAATTACCCAAAATCTATTTTTTTGAATACCGTGAAATCTGCCCAATTCAGTTGTTGTGTAAAATGGTTTTACCAATTCTTTCTCTTTTGGTGTCAAGTTTAACGCATTATATTTTTGATGATTTAAATTAAAAATGCCTTCACCAATAGTATAATCTTCCCCTAAAATTTCAATATGTTTTTTATTTGTAAAATCTTGATGAACATCAATTCCTGTGGCAATTTCTTTATCTTTAAACACAAAGTCTTGTTTCGCTTTTATTTTGTTTATAACAAGACTTAAACCTGCGTTTATAAAGTTGATAGGTTTATCAAGATATTTAACCTTTTCAATTTCGGTTGTAAAATAGTCAAATCGTTCATCTTTCACATTTTCAAGAAACAATTGTGCATCTGGATGTTTTATTTTGCTGTCCAATACTTTGGCATAATCAAAATTGTATTTTTGGTTTTCATCTGAGCGTTTCATGATGTAAATCATTGTTTGAATTCCTGCGGAATCAAACACTTTAAAATCACCAAAATCAATGAATTTTATTAATTTTCCATTGTTTATCACAATGTTTCTAAATTTTGACGCTCCGGAATTTGTTATCCAATTATTAGGAGCAATATAACCAATTAAACCTGTGTCTTTTTTAACAATTTCTAATGCCAATGCACCAAAGAAATACCATAAATCCATTTTTCCTTGATAGCAATAATGTTCGTGTAAACCATCAAATGCCTGACGGTTTGTGTATTCTTTTATATAAGGCGGATTTCCAATTACGGCATCAAAACCGCCGTTTTTCATAATGTCAGGAAATTCTTTATGCCAATCAAAATTTTCTGTTAATAATGAATTCCCGCATTTAATATTATTGCTCAAACTCGATAATTTTCTGTCTTTTCTTGCAGTTCTTAACCATAATGAAAGTTGCGCAATTTCAACGCTTTCTTCATTAATGTCAACGCCAAAAAGATTGTTTTCTAAAATATTTTTGTCAACGTCAAACAAGCGTAAAGGTGCGTTTGTGAGTTCTGCAATAATGTCGTCAATAGTTGTGTGTTCAGCAATTAAAAAGTTTAAGGCTTGGTTTAAAAACGCGCCACTTCCGCAAGCCGGATCAATAATTTTAAGGTTAATTAACCAATCTTTATAATCGGTTAATTTTTGATATAGATTTTTCCCTTTTACGGACAATGAGTTATCTTTTGTTCTAAAAGAATCTTCAAATTCAATTTCTAAAATATCTAATTCTTTGCGTTTATCGTGGCAAAGTGTGCCAATAGTATTTTCTACAATATATTGCGTAATGTATTTTGGTGTATAGAAAACGCCGTCTTTTTTGCGTTTACTTTTGCTGTTGTCGGTTATTGTTCCTTGTATTTCAGCGCTAAATTCTTCAATTTCATTAAGAGAATGTTCAAAAATATGACCTAAAATATTTACGTCAATTTCAGTATTAAAATCGTACATCGAAAGATTTTGCAATTCTTTAATTAGCAATTCATCATCAATATTTAAAATATCCAATAGTTTATCTTCATAAAAAAGTCCGCCGTTGTATGCTGGAATGTCATCTTCTTGTTTTTTGCCTTTTCTGCCCACATTCATATAGCCGAAATATTGTTTAAATATTTCGTAAAGTGGTTTGTAAGCGTCTTCTTCTTTTAAAATTTCAAAGCGTTTTGTGACTCTTGAAATAGAATTTGGCGGTAATAATCCGCTATCTTCCGCAAATAGAATAAACAGAAAACGGTCTAACAATTTTTGGGATTTTTTAAAAAGTGTTAGTTTGTCAATTTCAGGATGATTAATTGTAAGATTATCGTATAATTTTCGCTTAAAATTTGAATAATCTTTATAAAGCTTTGCTGAAATATTTTGGTCGTGGAATTGCGTTTCCTGTTTAAGTTTTATGGGTAAATTTGAAAAGATGCTTTCTTTTCCCAGAATTAAAAACAACAATTCAAACTCCGCTCTTTCAAGATGAAATAAATCAAATTCTTCGTACTCGTGGGAATAATCAATGTAAAAACACAACTTTTGAAAGTTTGATGTAATTACATATTTACACTCGGGTTGGTTGTTTTTATAATTAAATGCTTGTTGCGTAACTAAAGTCAAATCCTTTGTTTTGGTTGATTTCAGTTCAATTACGGCAATGGCGTTTTCGTTTTTGAGAATTGCTCCGTCAGCTTTTTTTCCGTCAGTTTGGTTTTTAAATTCTCTTTGTAAGTTAAAATTCTCGGAAGGCCGCAATGTTTACCCTAAAACGTCCACAAAGATTTCCCTTAGAAATCCATCTTGATATTCTTCTTCTTTAAGTTTTTTTATGTGTGCTGTTTTGGCAGGAGTGTAATTTTCCCGGAACTTTTGGTATGCTTTTTCAACTTGCTCTTTGTCAAGATTATTCAGATGTTTTTTAATTACCGATTTCTGAAATATTGCCATTTATTTTTAATTCTTTTTTTTTCTCAAATTTACATTTTATTCCGCGCGTTGGCAAAAAATAGCTCTTTTGTTTTTTGGAGCGTTGGCTTTAGCATCTAAAAAAAACAAATGTGCTATTTGTGCAGCTGGCGATTTGTCGGCATTGGGTATAACGGGTTTTAAAAACAGTATTTGAAGCACAATTAATTAGACTTTAAACCTAACAGGTTTTAAAAACCTGTTAGGTTTTTTCGGCTAAAACAACCGCTCTAAAAATTAGATACTGGGCGGCGATATAGGTAAGCATCACCAATAGGTTTAAGATTTCAATTGGCTTGTAAAACTTATTAACCGCCAATAAACTATCGGACAACATAAACAACAATGCCCCAATTAATAAAACAGCAGATGCCTTATCTTTTTGTTGTAAATTATTGATAAAACACAAAGCGCCAAAACTTGAAATGACCAGTCCGTAAACCACAACCGGAATTTTAAACGCCCCTAAATGTCCTTTTAAAACCATTAATAAACCAATTAAAAATCCAAAAAAAATTACAAAACTCAGTAGCCATTCTTTGTTATTTGGCTTTTTAAGCTGCTTTGAAACAAGTGTGATATAAAATAGGTGTGCCAGTAAAAATGAACCCAATCCCAGCATAAAATAGCTTTGTGCATCAAACAAAAGAAACACATCGCCTCCAAAAGAGCAAATTAAAGCTAACAAATACCACTTGTTTTTTTTGAGGCTTACAAAAAGATAAAGTGCTATTAACGACAATAATATGAGCGGTTTAAAAGTTGTTTTAAGCCATTCATTATCGGCAAAAATGCCAATAAGATCTAAAATTGATACCATAAAAAAGAAAGCAGTAGCTAATGTAACGTTGGTTTTTGAGTTCATTTTAAATCAGTTTTAAATAGTCTTCTTCAGTAATTATGGGAACGCCCAAACTGAGTGCTTTTTCTTGTTTGCTAGGTCCCATATTATCGCCAGCTATAATATAATTTGTATTTTTAGAAATGCTACTACTAATTTTTCCACCATTATCTTCAATAGATTTTTTTAACCCATTTCTGTCAAATTTTTCAAAAACACCCGAAACTACAAAGGTCAGTCCAATAAGTTTATTGGTTTCATGTTCTCTTGATTTTTGCGTTAATTCGAGTTGCAGCCCTAAATGTTTAAATTTATTGATGATTTGAATATTGCTTAAATCATTAAAAAAATCAATGATGCTTTTGGCAATTACCTCGCCAATTTCATCAACATTTGTCAAATCTTGATAGCTTGCGCACATCAAATTGTCAATATTTTTATAGTGCTTAGCCAGTTTTTTGGCAACGGTTTCTCCTACAAAACGAATGCCCAAAGCAAACAAAACTTTTTCAAAAGGCATTTGTTTTGAAGCTTCAATACCTTTAATGATATTTTCAGCCGATTTTTCAGCCATCCGCTCAAGCGGAATAATTTGCGATGCTTTTAAATCGTATAAGTCGGCGTAATTTAAAATCAGCCCGTTTTTAAAGAGCAACTCCACAGTTTCTGCGCCCATTCCATCAATATTCATCGCTTTTCGACTGATAAAATGCTGAATGCGACCCGTAATTTGAGGTGGACAACCGTATTCATTCGGACAGAAATGTTTGGCATCGCCTTCGGTTCGAATTAATTTTGTGTGGCAATCGGGGCAATGGGTGATGTAAGCGGTTGGCAAAGAATTTTTAGGGCGTTTTTTTAAGTCAACGCCCACAATTTTTGGAATTATTTCGCCCCCTTTTTCAACAAGAACCGTATCGCCAACACGAATATCAAATTTTGCTATTTGATCAGCATTGTGCAAACTTGCCCGTTTTACAATGGTTCCGGCCAACTGAACAGGTTCTAAGTTTGCTACGGGTGTTATTGCGCCGGTGCGTCCAACTTGATAAGAAATTTCCTTTAATACCGTCGAAACTTGTTCGGCTTGAAACTTATAAGCAATTGCCCAACGGGGAATTTTAGCGGTAAATCCGAGTTCTTCTTGTTGTTGCAAGGAATTTACTTTAATCACCACGCCATCAGTTTCGTAAGGAAGTTCATGGCGCTTGTTTTCCCAAATATTTATAAATTCAAAAACGTCATCTATATTTTTACAAATTTTAAGGGTATTTGGAATTTTAAAACCCGCTTTTTTGGCTAGTTCTAAGGCTTCAAAATGCGTGTCAACTGGCAACTTACTGCCTATTACTTGATAAAATAAACAATCTAAAGGACGCCTGGCAACTTCGGCACTATCCTGCAATTTCAAGCTTCCACTAGCGGTATTTCGCGGATTGCTATAAGCATCTTCGCCAGCTTCAAGTCGCTCATCATTCATTTTATTAAATCCGTCAAGCGGAAGAATAATTTCGCCACGAATTTCAAAATCGTCTGTAAAATAATGATTTAAAATAAGCGGAATTGATTTGATGGTTCGCACATTTGATGTAATATCATCACCTTGAACGCCATCACCACGGGTTTCGGCTCTTAATAATTTACCATTTTCATAAACCAAATTAATTGAAGCGCCATCGTATTTTAATTCGCACGTATAACTTACCTGATTTTGGTCAAGAATTTTATGAATGCGGCTTTCCCAATCTTTTAGATCGTCAAGCGAATAGGAATTAGCCAAAGAATACATACGGTGTTTATGAACTACCGTTTCAAAATTTTTGATTAGTCCACCACCAACACGTTGGGTAGGCGAATTTGGGTCAAAAAATTGTGGATTTTGATTTTCTAAATCTTGCAGTTCTTGAAGTTTTAAATCAAATTCATAATCAGAAATAGTGGCTTGATCTAAAACATAATAATTGGTATTATGCTGATGAAGTTCTTTACGAAGCGCATCGATTCTGATTTTTATAGCGTCTGACATGTCTATTTATAAGAAAAATAAAATTACAGTATTCTACCCAATTATCAAATCCTTATTCTCTAGATTTAAAAAATCTATGTAACATAAGATACACAAGGGCTTTACTATGATTTATATCATATTATCCCATTCCGTTTCAAGGTAACTTTGTGGTATTAAATATCATGAATATAAAAATATAAAAATAAAACGTTATGAAACATTTACTCATATTAGGTGCAGGTACCGCAGGTACAATGATGTTAAACAAACTCTATAAAGAATTAGATCAAGATGAATGGAAATTGACCATTGTTGACCAATACAAAACACACTATTATCAACCTGGATTTTTATTTATTCCGTTTGGAATTTACAAAAAGCAGGATGTTATCAAACCAAAACACGATTTCTTTCCTCCTAATGTGGAAGTAATTTTTAGCCCAATTGATAAAATCGTTGGTGAAGAAAACAAAGTTCTATTAGAAGGCGGGCAAGTTTTAAAATACGATTTCTTAATTATTGCAACAGGAACGCAAACACGCCCGTCAGAAACACCTGGTTTAAAAGATAAATTATGGTATAAAGATATTTTTGATTTTTATACCATCGAAGGCGCATTGGCTTTACACGATCGTTTCAAAGATTTTGAAGGTGGCGAATTGGTGATGTGTATTGCAGAGTTGCCCTACAAATGTCCGGTAGCTCCAATAGAATTCGTTTGTTTGGCTGAGGCTTATTTTACAGAACGCGGTATTAGAGATAAAGTAAAAATTACTTATGTAACTTTAATGTCGGGTGCTTTTACAAAACCCGTTGCCTCAAAAATGTTGGGTGATTTATTGGAAGAAAAAAATATTAAAGTGGTTCCCGATTTCTATTTAGAACATGTTGATAATGACAATAAGAAAATTGTGTCTTACGACGAACAAGAAATTCCGTTTGACATCTTAACCATTGTTCCTGTTAATATGGGATCTGATATGATTAAACGAAGTGGTTTAGGTGATGACATGAATTATGTTAAAACAAATAAATGCACATTACAATCGGATGATTTTGAAAATATTTTTGTGATTGGCGATGCGGCTAACATCCCAACTTCAAAAGCAGGCTCTGTTGCACACTTTGCAGGCGAAATTTTAATGGAAAACATTTTAGCCGCTATGGAAGGTCGTCCGTTACCAGCGAAATTTGATGGTCATGCCAATTGTTATATTGAAACGGGTTACGGCAAAGGGGCTTTAATCGATTTTAATTATGTAACCGAACCCCTGCCCGGCACATTTCCATTCCCTGGAATAGGTCCTTTTGGATTATTGAAAAATACTAAAATGAATCATTATGGTAAAGTATTATTCCGCTGGATTTACTGGCATATTTTACTTAAAGGAAAAGAATTACCTATTCAAGCCGATATGACGATGGCCGGAAAAAAACGCGTTTAATTTTAAAAGTGATTTGTAATGGAAGATAAAAATATACAAGCGCAGATTGATGCCCTCGATAAAAAACTCGATTTGATTCTGGGTTATGTTACCGAACAACACCAAAATACCAGTGTTGTAACAGATTTGGTAAACGATTTGAGCATCATCGGAAAAGACACTTTTAATTCGACTGTAGAAGCATTAGATAAAAGGCAAATTGAAGTGAAATCATCTGAAATAACTGATTTAGCGGTAACCTTTTTAAGAAATATCGACAATATCAAAACGGCTATGAATATACTTGAAATGGCCGTTGATTTGGGTAATGATGTGGCGCCAATTGTAAATGAAGCCATTATTGACTTTACCAAACAATTAAACATTTACGAAGAGAAAGGTTATTTCAAATTCTTCAAAGAATTCGTTCCTATTATGGATAATATCGTTACAGGATTTACACCACAAGACATTAGAGATTTATCGAATAGTATTGTATCAATTTTAACGATGATTAAAGAAATGACGCAACCCGAAGTTATTAATACCATAGGCAATGCCATGAAAACATTTAACAGTATGGAAACCGAAAGTGTACCATCTTATTCTGTTTGGAGAGTAATGCGCGAAATGAACAGTCCAGAAATGAAAAAAGCATTGGGCTACGGTGTAACCTTTATGAAAAATGTATCAAAAGACATTAAAATTAAAAAAGAAAATATTTAATAATAAATCTTAAAACTAAATATCATGAATACAAAAACAATTGCAGGTGTACAAGTAAACGTATCAGATGATGGTTATCTTGAAGATATGAATCAATGGAATAAAGACATTGCTAATGAAATTGCTGCCGAAATAGGCATTAAACTTACCGATAAACATTTTGAAGTTATCAATTACTTACGTGAAAGAACAGCAGCCGGTGAGACTTTAACAATCAGAAAAGTTGGTCAATCTGGTGTTGTAGATATCAAACAATTATATGTGTTATTTCCGAAAGGACCTTTAAAATTCTCAGCAAAAATTGCTGGAATAAAGAAACCAACCAGCTGTGTTTAATTTAAAAAAGTAATTATGGAAACAAAAGAAAAAAAACCATTAGAAAAAGTATGCCTTATTTGTGCTAAAGGTAATTTAGAAGATGTTTATGCCTCATTGGTTATGGCAAATGGTGCGGTTATGGAAGGAATAGAAACCAATTTGTTCTTTACCTTTTTCGGACTTGAAGGCATCACAAAAAAATCGATGAACCATTTACATACGGCAACAACCGGAAATCCGGCCATGAAAATGCCGGGCGGTTTACCTTTTCCTACAATGTTAGGAGGCTTACCTGGGGTAGAATCGGTCGTATCTAGTATGATGAGAAACCAAATGGAAACTTTAGATATGCCTAAAGTTGATGAATTTTTAGAAATGATTACAGCAGGTGGTGGTAAAATTTACGCTTGTAAATTAGCTGTTGACATGTTTAAATTAAAGAAAGAAGACTTATCAGACGAAGTAGATAGCATTATCACCATTGGTCAGTTCTATCAACTTTGCGATGGAGACAGAACTCAAATAATTTTTACTTAATAATTTTATTAATTATAAAAAGCCCCAAAATGGAAATCCATTTTGGGGCTTTTTTGTGTCCTTTATTTTAGTAATAAGTAAACTTAGAAACTTGCGAAATGTATCGCGATAAGCGCATCACCTGGTGACTGTAACCGTATTCATTATCATACCAAACATAGAGCACCACGTCATGACCCTCGGGCGTAACAATGGTGGCATGGCTATCAAATATCG
>Ga0210017_1002916_pt1 | contig 14500 bp, 14 predicted proteins | sample CryGeyCG2014_020_FD_183966 | JGI IMG/M metagenome (GOLD analysis project Ga0210017, IMG submission 183966) | Groundwater microbial communities from aquifer - Crystal Geyser CG08_land_8/20/14_0.20 (SPAdes) (version 2) | ecosystem: Environmental > Aquatic > Deep subsurface > Groundwater | place... | reverse complement strand
ATGTAGGCTTCATCACCTGCACTGATATTATCAATTGATCCTTTGTGCTTCAGGTTAAAGCTGTTGCAATAGAAAGCAGCGGCTGCGGCGTAGTTGAGGACAGTCTGGTAGGAGACATTGATATTGAACACCGATCTCATGATGAGGGCGGTCTTCCTTGCACTGCATGCAAACGACACATAGAAAGTAAGGATAAGACCGAGGATATCAGGAGAATAGTGAATTTTGGTAATATTCACATGTGGTTTCTCAGGTGATGAATGGATCATTTCTTCTGGTGGGTAATGGTATTCTCGATACTGGTAGCAGAGTTTAAACTGGGAGCTTCGTTTCTTCATTAGAGCCTTTTCTGCGTCATTCAGTTTACGCATTTTCCGTATTCGGTGGTGGCAATGATCATTGCAGCACTTGTAGATGGTGACCTCTTTCCTTTGTTTCCAGGTAAACAACGCATGGTGGCAGTAGGGGCAGTAATACTTTGTTTTCATTCCCTTCTGGTATCTCCTGTTCAGTTGGAACAGGTGATTACACACCTTGCACAGAAGTTGGGTTCTCTTTTTGCCATCGTTGTAATAGAGATAGCAATGGGGTGCGCCACAGCAGGCACAACTGGTATGCTCAGGTACCCGGGGAGAGCTTGAACGGTATCTAACAGGAGACAGCGGTTTGCCATGTTTTAATTGGTATTCTGCAAGGAGGAGTTTGTAGTCCTTCGATGGAAAGAGTTCTTTTGGTTGGGGAGGTTCGCTCAGTGGTGCGAGAGGATCAACAGAAAAGTTTCTATAATTGGGGTGCTTCTCTTTGAAGTCATCTTTGGGTTTTACTTCTGGATTGCGGTCTTGGAGAACATCTACGAGACCATTGATAATTTGCTCTATCTCATTCCTTGTAAACTTAGAACATATCCAGATGATGAAACGTGATATTTTGGACATATTGGCCCTCCGGGTGGTCTCCAAACTACTTTTAACCCTATCTTATAGGAGGAGGCAAGCCTATTTCAAGTAATATGTTGGGAATAAAAGGTTTTTTGCCTAAAAGATAAAAAACTTTTGACAATACGTCTTTTAGATTAAGGAGGTAATTATGGTTGGAATCAAATCATACGGTGCATATATACCCATCTCTAGAATGAATAGAGATATAATCGGTAATGCATGGGGTACCCGTTCCATAGGTGGCGAAAGGAGCGTTGCCAATTATGATGAGGATAGCCTGAGTATGGCCGTAGAGGCTGCTTTAGACTGCATAAATGGAGAAGATCGTCAAGGGGTTGAGGGGTTGTTCTTTGCCTCAACGACTTCACCGTATAAGGAGAAGGCATGCTCGTCTATAGTGGCTACCGTTGCCGATTTAAATAAGGAAATCTGGACGAGTGATTTTGCCAACTCTCTTCGGGCAGGGACTTCTGCGGTGAGAGCGGCACTCAATACCATCAAAAGTGGTGAAGCAAAGAGTATTATGGTAACTGCTGCTGACTGCAGGCTTGGGACTCCTCGTTCTGTTGATGAGCAGACCTTTGGAGATGGTGCTGCAGCCATTCTTCTAGGAGATTCAGATGTTATAGCCACTATAGAAGATGTTTACTCCGTGTCGGATGATATTACCGATGTTTGGAGAACAGATCAGGATACTTTTGTCCGTTCATGGGAAGATCGTTGGGTAATGGTTAATGGCTACACAAAGAATATGAAGGCGGCAATCTCCGGGATTATGAAGAAAAGTGGGTTGACGCCGAAGGATTTTGCCAAGGTGGTGTTATACAGTCCTGATGCCAGGAGTCATGTGGATTTGGCAAAGAGCCTGGGTTTTGATCCCAAGACCCAGCTGCAGGATCCTTTGATTACGACCGTTGGAAATGTTGGGACTGCACAGCCTTTGGTTCTTCTGGTTTCAGCCCTGGAAGAGGCAAAAGCAGGTGATAAGATTCTTCTGGCTAGCTATGGAGATGGAAGCGATGTTTTTATATTACAGATAACGGATGCCATCGAAGGAGTAAAAAACAAGCAGGGGGTCAAAAAGAGTGTGGGATTGAAGATGATGTTGCCTAGTTACCAAAAATACCTTGCTTATCGGCAGCTTGTTTCTCTACCAGAGGAGTTCATAAGGCTTTTCCCTTCAGCATCGGTAATGTGGAGGACCCAAAAGTGGGTCTTAAGTTGCCACGGGAGCAAATGCAAGCACTGTGGACTTGTTTCTTTCCCGATTCAGAGGGTGTGTTTTGGGTGTCATTCTCGGGATGAGTTTGAAGAGGTGAGACTTTCTGATAAGAAGGGCAAGGTGTTTACCTATTCTTTGGATAATCTTGCTGGTGGTGTAGATCCTCCAACAGTTCAGACAATTGTTGAGTCAGAGGAGGGAGGGGCAAGAATCTATTGTCTGATGACCGACTGTAATCCCAAAGAGGTTAAGGTAGGTTTGCCTGTCGAGATGACTTTCAGAAGATTTCACAGAGAAGGGGGTTTTTATAACTATTTCTGGAAGTGTAGGCCGGCAAGATAAGGAGGAGATGAAATGGAAAGTATTAAGGATAAGATCGCCATAATCGGGATGGGGTGTTGTAAGTTTGGTGAAAACTGGGATAAAGGCCCTGAAGATATGATAATAGAGGCGGCCTATGAGGCATATGAGGATGCGGGTATCGATCCTAAGGATATTCAGGCTGCCTGGCTTGGAACGGTTGGTGCCCATTGGATAGGAATGGGAGGGCTTGCTTTGGCCGAACCCCTCAAACTTCAGGGGATACCCATAACAAGGGTGGAAAACTGGTGTGCCACCGGACATGAAGCCCTGAGGAATGCCTCCTTTGCTGTGGCATGCGGCATGTATGATATTGCCCTTGCCGTTGGTTTTGAGAAACTCAAAGATACAGGTTTTCCAGGATTGGGGATTGGACGGGGGATGCATCCTGTAATGGAGATGCGGAGAACCGCTCCCAGTACTTTTGCCTTTATCGCTACCAGATATTTTCATACCTATGGTTTAAGTCCAGAGGAAGGCAAAGAGACTATAGCCAAGATCGCAGTCAAGAATCACAAAAACGGGAGTATGCATCCAAAGGCCCATTTTCAAAAGGAGATTACCTTGGAGCAAGCCGTAAAAGCTCCTATTATTGCCTGGCCTCTTGGATTGTTTGATTGCTGTGGTAACAGCGATGGGGCAGCAGTGGCAATCATAACCAGGGCTGACTTGGCTAAAAAGTTCAGGGATGATCCTATCTATATAAAAGGGATAGGGCTTTCTCAGAATAGCATGATGCCTCATTTTCAGCCAGGGTTTGACTGGACAGGTTTCGAAGTGACTCAAAGAGCTGCCAGACAGGCATACGAGCAGGCAGGCATTAAAAACCCCCGCAAAGAAATAGACCTTGCTGTGGTCCATGATTGTTTCACTATTACTGAGCTTATTATTTATGAAGATCTGGGTTTCAGTCCCAAAGGGAAGGCAAGAGAGGATGTCGATGCCGGAACTTTTGCTCTTGATGGGGAGCTTCCTGTCAATACTGATGGTGGGCTCAAGTGTTTTGGTCATCCTGTTGGGGCAAGCGGCTTGAGGATGAGCTATGAGATATACAAACAGTTACAGGGGAAAGGGGATAAACGCCAGGTTAAAAATGCTGAAATTGGATTGGCGCATACCCTTGGAGGACATCCTTCTGTATCCTGTGTGACGTTATATGGCAACGATCGCGGTTAGAGAGGATGTATCCGTTCACAGTTTACAGTTAACAGTTGGTAAAGATGCTCCAAGCTTTATATAACAGCGGGCTTAAGCCTGCTGTTGTGATTATCGTAAACCGTAAACCGTAAACTGAGAACCGTGAACTATGAACGGTTTTTAAAATTCAGCGTGAACTATAGTGAAAGTCATAAATAAGTTGACATAAATCAAACTCTAAATTCTAATATCTAAATCCTAAACAAATCCAAAATTCGAATGACCAAAATGTTTGGAACATTTGAATTTAGGGTTTTGATATTGTTTAGAAATTTAGGGTTTCGGATTTAGGATTTTTCATCTTATCTACTTATTATTGTCGTTGACTATAGCAATAGAAAGGCTGGTGTCTAACGTCTGAAGTCTGGTGTCTGAATTGCAGAATTAAATATCATTGACTATGGATCTTTGATGTGATAATTCTGTAACTATTCAGGCACAAAGAGACAAAGGCACTAAAAATACGGTTTACGGTTAACAGTTTACAGTTAATACTTAACTGGTAACTAAACTATTCTTTGTGCCTTTGGTGCTCTGTGCCTTTGAAACCAATGGAGACTAACCAAGGCAGTGCTTAAAAAGAGCGTAAAATACTTTTCAACCCTATTTATAATAATATTTTTCTCCTCGTGTGCTACCGTTGATCTTCCAAAGCCCCCTCCTCTCAAGGAATCTTCGATAACAGAGGCAGAAAAGGCCAGCTCATTGGCATATTATCACTTTTCTCGAGCTCAACTTTTCGAAAATGAAGAAAAGATAGATTCAGCCATAGAAGAATACAAATTGGCTTTAAATTATGATATGGATTCCCCTGTCTTAAGAATATACCTGGCGATTATTTATATAAAAAAAGGGCTTTTACAGGATGCGATTCACCAGTGCCAGAGTGTAATTAGCAGTCACCCAGAACATTCACCCGCTCGTTTACTTTTAGGGGGGTTATATTCTACTACGGGTAATGAACATGCTGCCATCAATGAGTATGAAACCGTAGTCAAAATTGACCCTAAAAACAAAGAGGCTTACTTTTTCCTGAGTGCTCTGTATCTCAAGGTTAAAGAACACGAGAAGTCCATCTCTTCCCTGAAGAGGCTACTTGAGATTGACCCGGATTCTGCAATGGGTAATTACTATCTGGGAAGAGTCTACGCCGAGATAAAATTCTTTAAAGAAGCTGAAAAATACTACCACAAAGCTTTAATACTTAAACCAGATTTTGGTGCTGCCTTAATTGAGCTAGGCACAATTTGTGAGTTTCAGGGAGAAAATAAAGGGGCGATTGAAATATATGAAAAGATATTAAAGATTAACCCTTCTGATGCTTCCGTCTTAACACGCCTTGGCCATTTATACCTTAAACAGGAGAAACCAGATAAAGCGATAGAAAAGTTTGAAAAGTTAAAGAAGCTGGATATTAATAATAAGGATGTTGGTGTAAAAATAGGACTGATCTACCTTGAGCAAAAGAAATATGAAGAGGCTATAAGAGAATTTAATCTTATCCTGGGCATTGATCCCAATTTTCATAAGGCTAGATATTACCTGGCTGTTGCTTACGAAGAAAAAGGAGAATTAGAAAGAGCAATTGAGGAGTTTAAAAAGGTACCTTTGGATTCAGATTTTTTCCCTGATTCACAGATCAACATTGGGTATATCCTCGGAGAAAAACAAAAGAATTCCAAAAAAGCTATTGAAGTTATTAAAGAGGCTATTGAAAAAAGGGGGGGGGATGTTAAATTATATGAGTTCCTGGCCTCCCTGTTTGAAAAGAATCGGGACTATGAAAACAGTATTGAAACGTTAAAGAAGGCATTGGAATTAAAACCAGATGATATAAATCTCCATTATAATCTTGGCATTCTATATGACAAAGCTGGAAACATTGAAAAAGGCATAGAGGAGATGAGAGAAGTCTTGAAATTGGATCCTAAAAATGCCAATGCTTTAAACTATATTGGATATAACTATGCTGACAAAGGTATAGATCTAGACGAGGCAGAAAGATTAATAAAGAAGGCATTGGAGATAAAATCTGAAGACGGTTATATTACAGACAGCCTTGGTTGGGTTTATTATAAAAAAGGGAAAATTGATGAAGCCATTAAAGAGCTGGAGAAAGCTATTAAGTTAGTGCCTAAAGATCCAATAATTGCTGAACATCTCGGTGATGCGTATCTTAAAAATAGTAAAAAAGACAGGGCATTGGCTATGTATGAAAAGGCCCTGAAGTTAGATCCAGATAAGAAATTACTGAAAGATAAGATTAAGATGATAAAGGAAAATAAATGAAAGGGAATAGAGATAAATTTGAATCCTCAAAAGGTGGGTTTTTATACACCCAAAAATGATGAAGTCGTAAAAAGTCAAAAATCAGACGGCACAGTAAAAAGCTCCAGATGCAAGGCGCGCAAATCCAAAGGAATGAGGCGTACTTACATGTACGCTGCAATGACTGAAGATGCAGCGCCTGTCTGCGTGCAGGGCACAGGCAGGGAACGCCGCAGATGGACTTTTTACGAAGCCGTCAAAAATATCTTCAACTTTAGCGTGCTTCTCATATTTTCTGTTTCTATCCTGACTGGGTGTACCAGTCTGAGACGTTCTATATCCCCAATTAAACCATTAAGCTCTCCAGATGATATCCTAAAAAAGATAGTAATCAGAGAAGGGAAGATTAAAGATTTAAAAGGAATAGCAAAGGCAAGGATAACGAGTGCAGACAAGAATTACTCTCTTAAAGAGGTTATTATTGTTCAAATGCCATCATCATTGCGAATGGAGACATTGAGTTTTTTTGGCCAGCCATTGTTTTTTTTAACAGCAAAACACAACCAGTTGTCCATCTTGTCTCTCTCAGAGAATAAATTTTATAAGGGTGAATTTACACCAAAGAATTTGTCTATTGTATTTCCTCTGTATTTAAAATCAAAAGACCTGTTTTCTATACTGCTGGGTAGTACCCCGTTGATTGATCATATTGATATGGACATTGGAATTGTTCCAGAAAAGAATCTCTACCTTGTGAGGTTTTACCAGCAGGGAGGAATTACAAGGCAATTTATATGGATTGAGCCTCTAAATTTTTCTATAATGAAAAGTGAGATCTACGATTCCTCAGGAAATCTTGTCCTTAAAGTTGAGTTCGACAACTATAAGACGATAAATGATCTCTTGTTTCCTATGTCTACCAGTATTTCATTGCCTTCAAGCAGGGGCACGGTGAACCATGCCCCTGCTAAAATAGAGATTGATTACAGTGAGCTGGAAATAAATACTGGTATAAACCAGCATAGTTTCGATCTGGATGCTCCACCGGGTGTGACGATAGTCTATCTGGACTGAATAGATGAATGGGGTCTGACCCGACATTTGGGTAAGGGCAGGTATGAAACCTGCCCCTACACGGGTTTGACCCCGAATTCCAAAAGAAGGAAGAAATGCATCGTATTGGCTCCGTTTTAGAAGACGCTCTGAGAGAGCTGAAATACAACACCAAATTAAAAGAACACCTTGTCCTGGAAGTTTGGGACGAAGTAGTTGGAGAATATATTGCAAAACAGACTCAACCAGAGAGCATCAGGGATAACAAACTTTTCGTAAGGGTTTCAACCCTTCCCTGGATACGCCAGTTAGAATCTCTGAAACAAATGATAATAGAACGCTTGAATAGAAGAGTAGGAAAAACAGTACTAAAAGAGGTACAGTTCAGCCTCAGTGAAACTCCTGGCCCCAAATGTATAAAGGCTATGATGGTTAGCCATAGAAAATGGTTGGATATAGAGGTAGATAAAAGCTATTTGGAAAGCATAAACAAGGACTTAATTCATATAAGAGATCCTGAAACCAGAGATATTCTTTCCCGCACAATGATTAAAAATGCTAAACTTCGAAGTTTTAGAGAAGATCAGAAATTGGAATCCCCATTCAGATCATGAGTAAAAAGGGGCTCTAGTATTTTTAACCCTGCCCCCCCTGCCCTTGGAGGCCTCTACTAGAACAAGCTTTCCTTGAGACTTTATGTCAGGATAGACAATCTGTAGTTTTTTAGGCTCAAGCATGGTTTCTCTGAGATTGTACATCAAGTCTCCAAGTCTGACAACAGGAAAGATAAGGTACACTTTACCTTTTGGTTTCACTAAGTATTTTGCAGCTGTTAATGTCTCTTGTAAAGAGCATTCGATCTCATGCCGTGCTATAGCTTTTTGATAATCCGGGTTAATCCTTCCAGAATCTACCTTTCGATAAGGTGGATTGCTGAACACTATATCGAAAGTCTCTGCCTTAAATAATCCCTTTAGATTGCTTATGTTTTCATGGATGATTGTAATCCTTTTGGAAAGATCGTTTAACCCAACACTTCTGCTTGCCATTTCAGCCATGTCCTTCTGAATTTCAACCCCTACTATCCTGTTAATTTCGGTTCTGTGGGCTAATAAAATGGGTATTATGCCACATCCGGTACCTAGCTCGATGATAGATTCAACTTTGGGGACACCAACAAAATTTGCAAGGAGTATAGCATCGATAGAAAATCGGTACCCGTCTCTTTTTTGAAGGATCCTTAAATCTCCACCCAGTAAGTCATCAAGGGTTTCCTCATCTTTGATAACTTGATAAGGTTTTTCCATGATAGGCTCTTATTAGTTCATAGGGGTTAGTGATCAGTGACCAGTGACCAGTGATCAGTGACCAGTGACCAGTGACCACTGCCTCCTGATCCCTGAGAACTGATCCCTGCAAACTTAATCAGGGATTACCCCCAGGATGCTGTTGATTACTAATCCAGAGGGAAGTTTCGGGTAAAAAAAAGTAGACTTTTGAGGCATCCTTACTCGTGCGCAGGCAGCTTCATTAACCTGCTTAACCCTGGTTGGATTCATCAAAAAGACCATCTCATATTTGTCCTTTCTAACTAACTCTATAGCTTCATCACCGTCTTCAATGAAATCAACATTTTTCTGATTTTCCATATTTTGATCGCTGATACCCAAAATAGCATTTAGAATAAATGCCTGCAGTATATTGACATCCAGCCCTCTAAGAACAGGGGTAATATTATCCATAACCCGTGAATTCAAAAGGTCTTCATTCTTCATGGTCAAAAGACTGTAGTAATTTGCGTCTTTCATATACATACCAAAGGTATGCTGTGTTTGTCCCCGTTTTTCCAGCTCTGTAAATAACTCTCCTCTAATAGCCAACTCATTGTTGCCGTTAAATACAAATTCCTCCACGTGAAAATACTCTTCAGCCTTTTTGTAAAAAAGGTCTGGATTAAAATTATTTAAGTTATACACAAGACGGTGAGTGGGTAGAATTACCAACCCTTCGTCATCCATATTTGATAGGTACATCATTACATAGTTGTAAGCCTCGTTGCCGTTAAAACTCTTGTTTCTTCCCCTCATTTTTATAGAATAATTGAGGGCAGTTTCATATCTATGGTGGCCATCAGCGATAAATAAGGACAACTCTTTTATGGCATTGGTTATCTTATGTATAATCTCTTTATCATGTATTCTCCATAACTGATGTCTTGTTTTTTTGTCATCAAAGAAATCAATAAATGGAGAAACATCTTGTCTTCCTTCAACAATTCTATCTATCTTTTTTTCAGGGTCAGAATACAGAGAAAATATCGGGCTTAGGTTTGCATTGCAGGATTCCATCAATTTTAATCTGTCGGCTTTGGGTTCTGTCATAGTCTTTTCATGAGGCAGTACTATCCCACTGCTAAAATCCTCCAGCTTCACAAGGACGATAAAACCTTTTCTTGTCTTTCTTTGTTCCCTCTTTAAGGTAAATTCTTGTTGGTAATAATATATCGAGGGGAGATCATCCCTTACCAAAATGTTGTCTTCTTGCCATATTTTTAAGTAATCAGCCGCCCTGGTATATTTATCTACCTGATCATTATCTCCGGGAAGGTCTTTCCCTAAATCCAAACGGATTATATTATTAGGATGCCTCTGATAGTACCTTTCCTGTTCTTCTTTTGTAATAACATCATAGGGAGGAGTAACAACCAGTGATATATCTTCCATCTTCTCTTGATTATATAAAATTCCCCTGAATGGTGCTAAGATCGCCATAGAAACTCTGTCTCCTTATTCATCTCTTGATGAGCTCATAAAAAGTCGCTTTTCCCTCCCCTTGTGGGAGGGAATAAAAGGGAGGGGGATTCTAACACATAGAAATCACTATGTATATCCACCCTCACCCCCGCCCTCTCCCATCAAGGGAGAAGGAGTTTTGACTTTTTACGAGGTTGTCATCTCTTTGTTCCAAATAATACCTGATACCATCAACAGGGATAAAGTATTTACCCCTTGCCTCATCATGGGCTACATATTTTGTTAACTCGTAGTAAGAAGGTCTGTTAAACCTGGCGTCAAACCTTTTATTCTTCACTTTACAGTACAAAACGTTATCTCTGCCAATCCAAAGGGTATCTAACCGTAAGGTTTCTTCACTTTCATCATTCAGGACTATTTTGAAAACATCCTGAAAGTCTACTTTCTTTACGACAAAGGGGGTATCTTCAACATCAAGATAACACTTCTCGTTATTTATGTGAAGCAGGTATCTTCCGTCGAACTCCTTTACAAGGTGTTTATTGAAATAAAGATAGATGTCTCTACGTATAATTTGAGCCCCTTTATAATACCAGTTCCCCTCTTTATCGATCCTGATGTGGCAAGGGGGAATCATATCTTTCATCTAAAACCCTCCAGATTTTTAAACATAACAAAACAGTATGAAAATGTAAATATCTTTGTCAAGAAAACTGCACCTTCAGAGTCTGGACTTCGGACTTTAAACAGGAAAACCCTTGACAGCGGCTGGTTCTTTGGTATATTTGGCAAGTCTGATTCGGGGGCAGACCCCACAATCCACGAACATTAGATTTGGAGGGTAAGATGGATCTAAAAAAGATAAAGATCGACATACCAGAAGGGTGCAACGTAGTCCTGGGACAAACCCATTTTATCAAAACAGCGGAGGACATTTATGAAGTAATGGTAAACACAGTGCCATCAGCCAGGTTTGGGATAGCCTTTTCAGAGGCCTCTGGTCCTTGCCTGATAAGGGCAGAAGGAAATGATGAGGGGCTTAAAAAGACTGCTCTGGAGATCTCCGGCAATATTGATTGTGGGCATACCTTTACAGTGGTGATGAGGGACGCCTATCCAATCAATGTCTTAAATGCTATTAAGATGTGCCCGGAGGTATGCTCTATCTACTGTGCCACAGCCAACCCCATAGAGGTAGTAGTCATGGAAACCGAGCAAGGAAGGGGCATAATGGGTGTAATAGATGGCTTTAAATCAAAAGGTGTGGAAGGAGAGACAGACAAATCGGCAAGAAAAGAACTCTTGAGAAAAATTGGGTATAAACTGTAGGGGGAAAGGCACAGAGGAGCAAAGAAAGTTTACTTGCTTCTGACATTGCTAAAAATTTTTTCCTTGACTTTCGGTAACTGTTCAGGTAGACACAAAATTACACTTTTGAGACCATCCCAAACGCATCAGGTAATTTTTTATGCAAGTTGCCGAAATAGAACTCTATGAGATATTAAAACCGAAGATTGGTGAAAAAGAAGCCAGAACTTTAGTTGAGTACATTGAGACTAAGGTTGACAGAAAATTGGAGGAAAGGAAAGATGTTCTGGCAACAAAAGAGGATATTGCGAATTTAAGGGCGGCAACAAAAGAGGATATTGCATATTTAAAGCAGGATATTGCCAATTTAGAAATCAAGTTGGAAAAAACACGAGCGGATATCATCAAATGGATGTTTTTGTTTTGGATTGGTCAATTAGCCTCACTGATAGCCATATTGGAGTTATTTTTCAAAAGGTGATGTAGCTACTCAGGAGACAGAATCCAGAATAGTAGTGTGGGGTCTGACCCGACATTTGGGTTATATTGCTACGGGTCTGAACCTGAATCCACTCTTACTGAACTTTTAGATGCCAGTCTTAGCAGAGAAAGAAAACACCCCCTGTATTCCTTATTCGCAATTGCCCTGAAACATTCTATCAACTCTCGCTCCTCTGATAAGAGATCACCGGGGTATTGACAGATAGATGGTTTTTCCCTGACCTCTTTCACTCCAGTGTTCTCCTTTGCCTCTTTATATATCCCCTCATCTATATCCTGAAAGAAAAAATCAATAGAAACATCTAATGACCGGGCAATCTTTTGCAGCATCTCTGCATTAACCTTATTTATCCCCTTTTCATACTTCTGGATCTGCTGATAGGTTACCCCTACCATCTCACCCAGCTTTTCCTGGGATATACCCAACTCTTCTCTCCTGAGTTTGATCTTCATTCCTATATATTTACCGTCTCTTATTGCATCCATAGTATTTCCCTCTAATGAGGTTACTATGCTACAATTTTAAGTTACCAAATTCTACAAATCAAAGGTTGTATTTTTCTCTATTTTTCTCTTGACATGCACAACCTTGGGTTGTATATAGGTATAACCTTACAACCAAGGTGTGAGAGTGAATTTAGCCTATTTATTGCCCTACCTTTACCGAAACTTTTTCTGAAGGAGGTTAAAAATGAGAAAATTTAATTTACCCAAAGGTCTTTCCTGGCTTACTATTGGAATATTTATCCTGATTATTTCCGGCTGTGCCCCACAAATTCGAACGATGATTCTCAAACCAGCAGCAATTGATTTACATGGTTACACAAGAGTTGCTGCCTTGAGGTTTGATGGACAAGGCGGCAGAGAAATCCGCGATTGGATTGAATCAGCCCTTAGTAATGCCAGGGTAGAGCAAAAACCCTATTTTAATGTAATTAACCGAAGTAAAATGCAACAAATATTGGGTGAGCAGGCATTTGGTGCAACCGGAGCCATTAATGAGGCAACAGCAGCCAAAATGGGAAAGTTGTTGGGTGTTGAGGCTGTGATTACCGGCTCAACAAATGGCTATGAAGTAAGTGAGGAAAGTCACACGGAGGAACGCCAGCGACCAATTTATGGAACAAAACCACTACAATATAAAACTGTTTATGTGAACGTGGCGACCCGCAAAGCTTATGTAAGTTTCACTGCGAATTTTATCGATGTTAGCACCGGAGAATTGATGGCAACCGAGACACTTGATGGAGAAATGTCATCAAAGACAGAAGGACCGGGGGCTATTGGGCAACTGCCGCCCAGGGCAAAAATGTTACAAGAAGCCGCTAGTATACCAATAAGGAAATTTATTAATCAAATTGTTCCACACTATGTCCCTCAAGTCGTAGAATTACGGTATAAGAGCGACGAAAGCAGCATTCTAAGCTTCCGTGAATCTCCACAAGAAAAGGCTTTAAATGAATGTATCAAGCGCGCTAATGAGTTTGCCAAAGCGAGCCAATGGGATAAATCCATCGAGGAATGCCAAAAATGCTTAAAAGTTAGAGGTGACTCAGCAGCAGTCTATTACAATATTGGAGTAGCTTATGAGTCAAAGGGGGACTTGGTAAAAGCAAAAGAAAATTACCAAAAAGCTCAGGACCTAAAACCTAATGAATTCTATATCAAAGCCAACAGCCGAATTGATCAAAGGTTAGAAGAACAAAAGAAATTGACTATTCAATTGAGGAAACCTGCGAAAGGTGGCCGCTAGCCAAATCAAAGCAGGGCAAAACCAGTGATTGTCGAAAAACTTGGCAAAGAGGCAGAATTTTAAGGACAAGAGAAAAGAGGGGTTAAGGGGACGTTGCCCAGAGTTATCACTTTTTCTCCTTATCCTTCATTCTCACAGGAGAAACTCATAAGCTGAAGCCGGTCAATTGAGAATAAACTTTTTATTCTCCCCTTGCTCTGCTCGGGGAGAACGCGGCGCTTAACTGCCGCATTATTTAACCTCCTGAAGAATGCCGTATCCTTTTCAAGTTGGGATACGGCCTTTTATCTTTTCGGTTCTCCTCCAAATTGGGGCATCAAGGAACAACCTCCATATTTTCTTCTATTCCCTGCTATCTCTTTCATTATTGATGCGCTGAGAAGTTAAATGGTGATCCAGATTGCCAATATAAGAATCGAGTATAAATGTAAAAAATCCTTTGACAGAAAATGATAATTATTTGATAATTGAATAAATGCCGACTGTTAAAAATATTCCTGGACCATATCGTTTTTTCTTTTTTAGCTTTGACTGTAATGAGCCAATGCATATACATATCCAGAGGGAAGGAATGATTTGTAAGTTCTGGTTGGAACCTGTTGTGTTGAGCAAAAATCATGGCTTTACGTCAAAGGAGCTAAACACTACACGAGAAACCATTTACAATAATAGAAACAAAATGGTGGAGGCATGGCATGAGCATTGCGGTAAAACTTCAGGAAGTGAGAATTAAGGATATTAATATTACGGAGGACACAATTACTGCCTATCTTGTTGATGGACGGATAATTAGTGTTCCTCTTGCTTGGTCATGGAGATTGTCAGAGGCAACACCTGAGCAACGTACTAATTACGAGATTATCGGGGATGGCCAGGGTGTACATTGGCCCGATATCGATGAAGATATTAGCGCAGAGGGTATGTTATATGGCATCCCAGCTCCCAGACCATCGAAAAGCCCATTGAATAATATGTAACTGCCTATATTCCATCCGGGAGGAATGGAACATTAAGGGACAACCCCCATATTTCCCTGGAACTCCGATATAAGGATCAAAAATAGTTATGGCGTCACAAATAGATTCGCCGGAGTTATGTGAATGAATTAGGGAGGCGAGAGTCCAGTGTATTTGGTATAAATCGAGGT
>Ga0210017_1002914_pt1 | contig 14509 bp, 15 predicted proteins | sample CryGeyCG2014_020_FD_183966 | JGI IMG/M metagenome (GOLD analysis project Ga0210017, IMG submission 183966) | Groundwater microbial communities from aquifer - Crystal Geyser CG08_land_8/20/14_0.20 (SPAdes) (version 2) | ecosystem: Environmental > Aquatic > Deep subsurface > Groundwater | place... | reverse complement strand
GGCTGGCGTATACATACAATAACCGGGAATTCCATTGGTCCCAACGACGTAAATACCCGTCGTGTCATTCCAGAGATTCCGTGGATCAGTTGTCAATGAAACGACTGGCAGAGTGATGGATTCATCGATGAAATATGTTTTTGTTGAGATCAATCCCGGACGATAACCGGTTCGAAATGACCGAACGCGCAGAACTCTCGTGCTGTCGATGACAATCGGCGAACTGTAAAGCGGAGATTCTTCCATCGGTTCCGAACCGTCCAGCGAATAATGAATAGCGAATGCCGAATCGGTGCTTAGCGTAATGATCTGTTGGCCTGAATAGAAACCGCCGTTTAAAGAAAAGATCGGATCGGGTGCGAATCCCAGAAATGGAATCGTTGTATTCGCCATATTCGGCGTCGGATCGCTGAAATAGACGAGAGTATCGCTTCCGTTAGGATAGCGTCCCATCGAATAATCATCTATTTGTTCGGGAAAAGAGAGCGAATCAATCACAATTCCGTTTACTGTGAAAAGTCCAATCTGTTCTCCGGATTTAGACAATTTAAAATTACTGTGGCGTCCGGTGTTTTGATCGTCAGCCCAGAGGATCAAATATGAACCATGCGACATCGAGATGCCTGCGGGAATCTGCCATTTTAATGGATTTGTCAAATCGTCAGTGAGATATAAACCGCTCAGTTGAACCGTCGTATCTTCCGCATTGAATATTTCTATCCAATCGGAATAAGCATTAAAATTGGCATCCACAATTGTGGATTTATTTGATGCCTGAAATTCGTTGATCAATATACGAGGTGTCACCGATTGCGCAAATAAACATCCGGACATCAAAAGAATCGGTATAAAAGAGCGAATTTGTATCGGTAATTTCATTATCACTTTCGCATTGAACCTGTAAAACAACGACGGAAGTTATCCATTCTGACGGTAAATGTAAACAGCAGAATCCCGAATACCGATTTGAAATCCGTTTTGGGTGACGGGATTCACATAATCATTATAGAAACATGGCATGCTGTGTCTCTACTGAATTTCCGGAAATGGCGCGAGTGCACGATCGAGGATACCGATAAAATAGGCAATCGCCAGACCGTAATTCGTGACCGGGACGCCTGCGCGTTTGCATTGCATCATTCGCGATAGTACTTCCCTGCGATTGAACATGCAACTGCCGCACTGGATAACGAGTTGATAGTCTTTCAAATTCTCCGGATAGTCGTGTCCCTGAACAATTGTGAAATTCAGTTTGCCCCCGACTGTCTCATTCAACCAACGAGGAATTTTCTCTCTTCCGATGTCGTCGGTAATCGGATGATGCGAGCAGGATTCGGCGATGAGGACATTATCGCCCGATTTCAGGTTTCCAATCGCATAGGTTCCCTCAATCAACTCCTTAAAATCGCCTTTATATCGCGCGAAAAGAATTGAAAACGATGTCAGTGGAACATCATTAGGTGTGTCATCTGCCACCTGACGAAATGCCTGCGAATCGGTCACAACCAATGCCGGTTTGATTTTCAACGAGTCTAATGATGCTTTGAGTTGATGCTCTTTAACGACAATGCAAAAGGCGTCATGATCGAGAATGTCACGAATCGTTTGAGCCTCCGGCAAGATCAAGCGACCTTTCGGCGCTTCTTTGTCGATGGGAATGACCAGAACGATCAATTCGCCGGCTTTGATAATGTTGCCGAGAATTGACGGCGCGTTGATGAAATCGTCCGGTGCAGTGCGGATCAGCGCCTCGCGGAGATCGAGAATTCCGATCTTGTCGGAAGCCACGGTCTCGACGATGGTAATTTTTTTATCTTTTAATCGCTGAAGAAGTGACGCGTCGGGTTGAACCAAATCGGTTTTATTAATAACGACGATAACCGGAATCCGCCGTTCGGAAAATTCAAATAAAAGTTCCTCTTCGAATGTATTCCAGCCGGTTGGTTCGCTGACAATAATTGCAACATCGACGCGGTCGAACACTTTTCGGGTGCGTTTGTTTCGTTTTTCACCAAGCGAGCCGAAGTCGTCAATTCCGGCTGTGTCGATGAAAAGCACTGGACCAAGCGGCAACATTTCCATCGGTTTTTCAACCGGATCGGTTGTCGTTCCGGCAATTTCTGAAACGATAGAGACGTTTTGCCGGGTCAGCGCATTGAGCAAAGAGGATTTTCCGACGTTCCGCCGCCCAAAAATACCGATGTGAAGCCTCATTCCTTTGGGTGTTGTAATCATTTGAAATCTTCCATTAAAGATTGTACGATTTTTTCATTAATTAAATTCTCGCCGATAATCAATCCGATTTTATCGTTCAAGCGAATGCGTCGGTGAGGAAAGCCAATCGTTTGGTTGCCTGCAACATACGACCATCTCTTTCCGAATATTTCGCAGAAACAAACATCCACTCCGAATTCGTTTTTCAGTTTTTCCGTCAGAGTTATAAGCCTCTTTTTTAGTTCGATACTGTCCTGAATTGTATGACTGATTTTATTTGTCAGAATCATAAAGCGGCTCCCAGTTAAATGAATACATCCCGTTCGCCGGAACTGACTTGATCATAAAGCCCGAGAAATGTCTGAAGCAGATTTCCTTTTTGGTAAAACGGGATTTGTCGAATTTCGTCGATTTCTTTTTGGATGATCATTTCGCCGATCTCCTTTGTAGATGGAGAAGCAAAATCGTCCAGATATTCGCGAAATGTCAGCACGGCGTTGAGTTTGCAGAATCTACCTTCGACGCAACCTTTGAGAAGCCCCATGATCTTGTCGCCGGTTCTACCGCATCGATAACCAGCTGTGCAAAAAGAAGTAATCATTCCCATTTCGGCAATTTCGCGTATGACTTCGTCAAGGCTTCGCGTATCGCCGAGCATGAACTGCTGTTTTTCTTTGATCTGCGAGGCATTTTGCGCCAGGCTAAGCGCTTTCAGCGCTTCGGTATAACCGCCGATGCCGATCTTTGTTGATGCGTCTGTCTGCGTACAACCAACCATCAGAACATCCTGTTTGATCTCCGCCTCTTCCCTTGCGGTAATAATGAGACCGGAATATGGAACCGATAATCTTAGAACGGTAACAAGTTTCTTAAAGTCGGTATTATTTACAAGATGGTTGGATTTTGTGCTAAGTTCTGCGCCGGAAGCGGGCGTCAATCTGGGAAATGAAATTGTATGCGGACCAACGCCGAATTGTCTTTCGAGGTCGATAGCGTGATACAGAAGTCCCATCACGTCAAACCGCCAATCGTAAAGTCCAAACAACGCGCCGACGGCGACATCGTCAACACCGGCGTCCATCGCCCTGTGAAGCGCATACAACCGCCAGCGATAATTTCCTTTCAATGTGTTCGCCGGATGAACTGTTTTATAAGTCGGTTTGTGATAAGTTTCCTGAAAAACCTGATAAGTTCCAATTCCAACTTCATGTAATTTCCGAAGATCACTGATTGACATCGGAGCGGCATTGACATTCACGCGACGAATCGAACTATATCTATTTTTAACCAGAACTTTGACATCATAAATAGTTCTAATAGTTTCTGCTATGTAATCAACGTCGGTTTTCGGATGTTCGCCATAGACGACGATCATGCGTTTGTGACCTTCATTGATGACCACAGTCGCCTCTTGCTGGACTTCATCCATTGTCAGAATTCTGCGTTTTTCTTCGGTATTATCTCTACGAAATCCACAGTAGGCACAGTTATTAACGCAGAAATTTCCACAATAGAGCGGTGCGAAGAAAACGATGCGGTTGTCGTAAACCTTCCGCTTCACTTCCAAACCGGTCGCGTACATTTCTTTCCATAGTTCTTCGTCGGTAACATTCAGAAGCGTCGCCGTTTCGTCAGGTTCGAGTCTTTCGATAGCAAGTGATTTCTGTAAAATGTCTCGAACTTTTTGTTTATCGGGATTGACAGTTTTGGACAGATGAGAATTGATCTCTGTCTCATTGATAAAATCCTCGCCGTTGATGAGATATTTGTCGATCTCGTCCTGCTTGACGACCTGTTTGACCCATTCTTTAACACTGACTGAAGACATTAGAACTCCTTTATAAAATTTGATTATGATTCAACCAATTGGGCGACACGCCAACGGAATCCGACCAGCGCAGACCGGCTTCACGGATCATTTCTCGCACGGCTTTTAATGAATATTCCGTCTCATCCTGAACGGCGTTTTTACCGGGATAAATATTGTATAATGCTTTCACCCTTTCAGGCGTTAAAGACGGCATGATAACGTTCGCGCCGACCTTCAAACCAGTCAATCGGGCGCCTTTCTGCGCGGATTCCAAAGCGCTTGTTGATGGGATATTCGCCAGCGGATTTAATATTCGAATGATTGCAAGCGTTCGCAGAGAAAACAGAACATTGCCATTTTGCTGGTTTTTAAACGGCGTCTCAGGATGCGCAACGAATGGTCCGATACCAATCATGTCCAGATTCAGTTTTGTCAATTCCAAAATGGAATTGGCAAGCGAATCCACCGTTTCGCCGGGTAAACCAACCATAAAGCCGGATCCAGTTTCGAAGCCGAGTTCATGTAGCATTTGGACGCATTTCAGCCGATCGTTCCACCGGTGTCCTTTTCGCGCGTTTTCATAGACTTCTCGGTCGAACGTCTCGATTCGGAGCAAATAGCGGTCGGCGCCAGCATCCTTCCATAATTTGTATGTTTTAAAGTTTCTTTCACCCAGCGAAAGCGTAATAGCGATGGAATATTTTAATTTGATTTCAGAGATTAGTTCGGCGATCCAATCGTCGGAAAAATAGGGGTCTTCCCCGCTTTGTAGGACAATTGTTTGGATTCCCTGCTCTTTTCCGATCTTGACACAATGCAGGATTTCTTCGCGTGTTAATCGATAGCGTGTGATTTCTTTGTTCGGTGCTCGGAGACCGCAGTAAGAGCAATTTTGCTTACAATGGTTTGAAAATTCAACGATGCCTCGAATGAAAACGTCGTCGCCAAAAACTTTCCGGCGAATTTCATCGGATTGAGAAAATAACCTACCATCATTTTCTCCCAAAAGAAATGATTTAATAGTCTCAAATTGGCTAAAATTCGGTTCTTTTATTCGGTCTAAATTCATATTTTCAACGTCGTAGATTTTACTTTTACTGATGGAATTTGTCCGAGTTTACCGGTCAGCGCGCCAAGTTCATCTGTTGTCATTTCAAGAATCAGAAAAATAATAGCAACATTCTGTTCTTTCATCGGATAGCCGACGCGCAAAAGAATTTCATTCGCGTACTGATGAAGAATTTCTCCAACGAATGAATAAGCCGCATTTCGGTCATTGATTGTGATGGTTGCCGAGTGATGTCTTTTTTCCATAAAAAATTCCCATTCTTTTTTAAATCAAAGGATGGGAATTCTTGACAGTCTATACTGTCGTGTACTTTTTTCCATCCCTTGATGTCAGATGATTCCTCCACCTCAGGTGAATTTGATTGCGTCGGTGCGCCTGTTATTGGCGCGTTTTAAAAAGCTCCGTCCACCGTAGTGAGTTTATGATCGAAGAGTGTATGGTACGTCATATCGATTCATTTTCAGTGGACGGATAAGTGTTTGCATTGAGAACGATCGTGAAAACGGAGCCGACGTCTGCCGTACTTTCGACAGAAACATTGCCTTGATAGAGGGTTGCGATCTTCTTGACGATGGACAGTCCTAATCCGCTTCCCATGATGTTTTTCGTCTTTTCATTTTTGATCCGGATAAACTCGCTAAACAGCTTGGCGTTCTCTTCCGGAGTCATGCCGATGCCGGTGTCTTTTACCGCAATCTTTACTTTATTCTCTAAATTCCAAATATCAATATCGACTTGTCCGTCGTCTCGATTTTATTTAACGGCATTGGATATCAAATTGTTCATAACGATTTCTATCTCTTCGGAATCGCAGTCCATTTCAACGGAATTCGGGCTGTGCAATTGAATCCGGATACCCTTTTCCTGTGCAGAAGGTTGAGCGGTTTCCACGGCAGTGCAAACAATGGGTATGATGTCCTGTTTTGCCAAAGTTCGTTTTTTTTGCCCGGATTCGATGCGTGTGAGATCGAGCAAATCGGCAATCATTTTTCTCATGCCATTAATTCTTAGCAAACTCCGATCAATCATTTGTTGATAAGCAGATAAGTCGTTTCCGGAAAGGTGATCCTTCATGATGTTCAAATAACCTTCCACGGCGTTTAGTGGTGATTTCAATTCATACCCAAGCATGGAAATGAATTGAAACCTGACCTGATGTTTTTCTTGTTCGAGTCTGCGGATATGCCGGGCGAGGATTAAATTTTGCGCGGCTTTTGCAATCGTTTTCTTGAGTTCCGCCGGTTCAAATGGTTTTGCTAAAAAGTCGAACGCTCCGTGTTTGATGGCAGTAACGGCCGTTTCCAGCGAAGCGTATGCAGTGATCATGATTGTAACCATTTCGCTGTCTTTCGACATCACATGTTCCAGTACATCCAATCCACTCATCGACGGCAATTTATAATCCAATAACAAAATGTCCGGACGAATTGCGTTGATTTTTTCGATCGCTTCTTCTCCACTTTCTGCCAGATCGGTAGTAAAACCAACTTCATCATCAACGATCAATGTATGAAGATATTGCATGGTGGTTAATTCTTCTTCAACAGACGTTCGATCTCTGTGCGCAATTGTTCAAAACGGATCGGTTTGGATAGAAAATAATCCGCTTTGATCCATGATTTTTCCTCGTCACTTGTGGCGTCGAATTCAATACCGGTTTCATTCGCGACGGCAGAACAAATGATGATAGGTACGTCGGGGTATTTCTTTTTCAAATGGTATGCTAAAGCAAATCCACCATCCAAATTCTCCATCATTAAATCCAGAATTGCAATGTCTGGCTTCAAATTTTTAATCAATTCCTCGGCATTTTTTTTGGCTCTCGGCAGTGACTACATGATAGCCAGCCGCTTTCAACTGAGTTTGATTTTGTGTTAAAAAATCGACGTCGTCATCAACCAAAAGAATTGTTTTTTGCAAGTCTTCTGCACTCATTATTTTCCTCGACTTATTTGGTTTTTAGTTAATACTTGTTTTATAACTAACATTTATGCTATCCGCTTTCTTGGTAATGTAATTGTAATAGTTGTTCCGGTCGGACCTTTGGCGAGATCGTTATTGGATTCGACTTTGATATCTCCATTATGCATTTTGATAATTCCATAGATAATCGACAATCCGAGACCGGTTCCCTGACCGACTTTTTTCGTCGTGAAGAAAGGCTCAAATATTTTTGACATGTGTTCTTTCGGAATGCCAACGCCTGTGTCGCCGACACTGATTTTAATAGAATCCACATCACCTGCAGTTTTTAGCATGAGCGAACCGCCATTTGGCATTGCAGTGAGACTATTGTTAACAAGATTTATCAAAACTTGAATGATCTGGTCATGGTCTATTTCCGCAATCGGATCGGGAATTCCGTTAAGAATGTGGACGCTAATATTAGCAGGGATTTGAACCGTTTTGATATAGTTATTAATCATTTCTGATATATTTGTCGCTTTGTGCTGAACTTTGGTTTGTCTGGCAAAGTTCAAGAGTCCGGAGACAATTTTTTTACACCGGTCGGCTTGACCAACTATCATCTGAAGATCATCATAAATTTCTAAATTCTTGTCACAATTCTCGGCAAGTAAATGAGCGTACATCAATACAACACCGAGCGGATTGTTCACTTCATGAGCAATGCCTGCGGCAAGTTGTCCCATGTTAGCCATTTTTTCGGATTGGATCAGCGCTTGACGAGTATTATCCAATTTTTCGTGTGAAATATTCAATTCTTCAATCACTTTATGCAAACGTTCGATTGTGTACGGAAGACACATTTCGGATTCTGCTAAACCTTTATAGATGGCGATTGCGTGTTCACGACAAGTTTCATAACCGCATGCGTCACAATTCAGTTCATCTCCCGGTTCGAATTTTCCCATCCTAGCCAGAATGTTGCGAATGGTTTCATCATCAGGATCGGGAATTCTTTGATTAAACGGAATGAACGTTCTGGAAAGATTGAGGTTTTCTAAACGCTTCATCCAATTTTCCCATTCGGCATGATCACGGATTCTCTGAGACTTTTTAGCATATTCGCTAACGTGAAACCGACGTTTTAAAATCGGTCCCTTCGATGTCATTCCGGCGCCCATAATACATCCGTCGCAACAGAGTACATCCAATAATCGAGAGTTAATCTCTCCGGATCCGAACTGCACAATAGCGTCGATGAAGCTGGAGCGTCCGCTGGCGGAAATTACATCGCCTTCAGACAAATTCTCAGCGATGCCTGATGTTTCCAAAAGACCCCTGTGAATCGGAAAAATCGTCCCCTTTCCGCCGTAAGGCGGATCGAAATCTGTCGGTTCTACGTCTCCCGGACGGATATTATCTTCCTCCCACATCTGCCGAATCTCCGCAAATGTCAGAACTTCATCAATTTCTCCGCTCATTTCGTCGCTGTACGCTTCCGCCATTTTTGCCACGCAAGGACCAATGAAAATGACTCTTAAATCATTCCCATGAATTTTTCGGAGCATTCGACCTGTCGCGACCATAGGTGAAACGACCGGACAAAGTTGGTCTATCAATTCTTCATGATATTGTTTGACATACGCAAACACGGCAGGGCAAGCGGTCAAGATGTACCGCTTATTTGGATTCTGTGATAGAACTTTTTTCATTTCTCTTGCGTACAAATCGGCGCCAAAGGATACTTCATTAACATATTCAAAGCCGATTTTTCGAAACATACCAACCATTATCTGATAATCGAGTTCGGGAAACTCGGCGGGAAAATTTGGTGCAACCATGCCGCCACGCGAGAACCTGATTCAAGAAACTCACGGACTTCAAAGGTCGAGCTCAGAACTTTTTTTACTTTCTGACTGCAAACCCGGACACAATTCCCACAACCAATACATCTATTTGGAATGATTTCAGCCTGTCCATTGGCTATTCGAATTGCTTTAGCTGGGCATTCATGAACGCAAGTATAGCACAATCGACAACGATCTTTGATCGTGATTATTAGCGGTTGGTTTTTATCGCGCGGCATTATTAATACTATCTGATAACGTCTCTTTTATTATAGTGTGTATGCAGAAGATAGTGACTCTTCTCGCCTAATGGTTTCTCGAGATATTCTTCATATAATTTTTTGATATAGCGATTATTATGAGAAGTGCGGTTCATGGCGTCGCGATCGATTTCATAAAGTGCTTTCATTCTGGATTTTATTGCTTCCTTATTGATGCTGTAAGGTTGTCCGCCGCCGGTAATACAACCTCCCGGGCAAGTCATAACTTCAATGAAATGTATATCCTTCCTTCCAGATTTTATCTGCTCAAGGACTTTTTTGGCGTTGCCCAATCCACTCGTGGCGATCAATCCAATTTCCATTTCGCCTATTTTTAGATGAACTTCTTTGATACCTTCCAATCCGCGAAGACCCTGAATCTTAACATCTTCCATTTCTTTCCCTGTAATTAAGAAATGAGCCGTACGAACGGCGGCTTCCATGACCCCACCCGTAACTCCAAAAAGTTTTCCGGCGGAACTACGTTCGCCAAACGGAGAATCGGCGTTCTCCGGTTCCATATTTTTAATGTCTAATCCGCGCATCTTGATTATTCGAGCCAACTCTCGCGTTGTTAAAACAGCATCTATATCCGGGACGCCGTCTCGCGCTAATTCAGGTCGCTCGGCTTCAAATTTCTTCGCTGTACAAGGCATGACCGAGACGCTATAAATCGACTTTGGATCGATATTTTGTTTTTCGGCATAAAAACTCTTTATGATGGATCCCATCATTTGCTGAGGACTCTTGCATGTGGAAAGATTGTCGATAAATTCCGGATAAAATTCTTCGACATATTTAATCCACCCCGGAGAACAACTGGTCATCATCGGTAATTTGCCGCCGTTTTGAATGCGATAAACCAATTCAGAAGCCTCTTCCATAATTGTCAAATCTGCGGAAAATGCGGTATCGAAAACTCGATCGAAACCAAGGCGTCTCATCGCCGCCGTCATAATTCCCATGACGTCTTGACCTATTTTCAAACCAAACTCTTCGCCCAGTGTCACGGAAATGCTAGGCGCATGCTGGATAACGACCAATTTAGTCGGATCATTAAGTGCATCCATCACTTCCTTAATACTACTTTTTTCGCGAAGAGCGCCGGTTGGACAGACCGCTACACACTGCCCACAATAAACACAAGACGATACGTTCAATCCTTCATTGAAAATTGTGCCCACGACTGTTCTACAACCACATTGATAAAATCAATAGCGCTGACACCCTGAACTTCTTCGCATACGCGAACGCATTTCCCACAAAGGATACATTTTGATGGATCGCGGATGATCGCCGGACTGGAAGTATCGATTTGGTATTCGTCTTTCTTGCCTGAATAGTGCCGTTCGCGCACTACCAATTCTTCCGCTAAAGACTGAAGTTCACAGTTACCATTGCGAACACAATATAAACAATCGTCGGGGTGATTTGCCAACAAGAGTTCGACAATTGTTTTTCTCGCACGAATCGCACGCGGAGAATGCGTTTTGATTTTCATCCCATCTCTTACAGGATAAGCGCAGCTGGGAACCAATCCCGAAATTCCTTCGACTTCCACAACACACAATCTACATGCTCCCGTCGGAAATAGGTCTGGAAGATGACACAATGTAGGAACTTTTATACCTTCTCGTTTTAAAACAGTCAATATCATTTCCCCATGATTACATGTAACTTTATTATTATTTATTTCTACGGTAATCACTTATAGACCTCGCTTATTTAACGGTTATTGCTTTGAAACGGCATACTTCGACGCAACTGCCACAGCCTATGCACTTATCAGCTATGATAAAATGCGGAGTCTTGGGATTCCCAATAATCGCATTTGCGGGGCAATTTTTCGCACACAAAGTACAGCCTACGCATTTTGCTGGATCGATTTCATATATCAACAATTCCGTACAAACACCGGCAGGGCATCTTCTTTCATAGATGTGCGCCTCATATTCGTCGCGAAACCATCTAAGCGTGCTAAGTACCGGATTGGGCGATGTTTTACCAAGTCCGCACAGACTTGTATCTTGTATAACACTCGCTAAACGGTTGAGATACATGATCCCTTTGAATCGTTCCAGCGCTTCGTTGCCTGATTCGTTTCTTCGACTACGTGTAATACTTTGGAGTATTTCCAGCATCCGTCTGGTTCCTTCACGGCAAGGTATACATTTCCCGCAACTCTCTTTCTGAATAAAATCCATGAAAAATTTTGCGACATCTACCATACACGTCGTTCCATCCATTACGACTAACCCGCCTGATCCCATAACGGCGCCAACAGTCTGTAATGTTTCATAATCAATTTCTATATCCAAATGCTGAGTCGGAATGCAACCGCCGCTGGGACCTCCAATTTGCACCGCTTTAAACTTTTTCCCGTTTGGAATTCCGCCGCCTATTGCATAAATGATTTCGCGCAGTTTCGTTCCCATCGCAACTTCGACCAAGCCGGTGCGACTGATTTTTCCGGACAGCGCAAAAACTTTTGTGCCTTTGCTCTTTGCTGTTCCAATGGATGAAAACCGGTCTTCACCGTTGATTAAAATAATCGGAATATTTGCTATCGTTTCAACATTGTTGATGACGGTTGGTTTTCCAAAAAGACCACTAACCGTAGGAAATGGCGGTCTGGGACGCAGCATTCCCCTTTTACCTTCAATAGAAGCTATCAATGCGGTTTCTTCACCGCAAACAAATGCGCCTGCGCCCATCTTAATTATAATGTCAATGTCGAGATTAAATCCGCTATCAAGGATGTTATTTCCTATCAGACCATATTCTTTAACTTTTTTTATAGATTCACGCAATCGATGAACAGCAAGTGGATATTCTGCACGAATATAGATGATGGCTTTTGACGCCCCAATCGCATAAGAAGCAATAGTCATACCTTCAAGCACTCTGTACGGATCGCCTTCGATCACCGCACGATCCATAAACGCGCCCGGATCACCTTCGTCGGCGTTACAGATGAAATATTTCTGGTCGGATTTTTCTGCAAGCGCAAACTTCCACTTTTTGCCAGTCGGAAAACCAGCGACGCCGCGTCCGCGAAGCCCACTCTTTTCCATCATATCACAAACTTCAGCAGGCGTGTAATTTCTCAGCGTTTTGATCAGTGCACGATAGCCTCCGTACGCAATATATTCATCGATATTATTCGGGTCGATAATTCCGCAATTAGCAAGTACCCAGCGCGTCTGAGGCGCAAAAAATGGATGTTCGTCAAAAAATATGACATTCTCCCATGGGGTTGACTTTTCAGAGCGATGCTGACAGATTTGATTTTCAGCCGGTAGCGTTTGTCGCTTTAACAATGTATCTAAAAGTTTTTCCACTTTGTTTTCCGTGATTTTCCTGAAAGCGACTCGGTTTTTCCCGGGCAATTGAATTTCCACAATCGGCTCATCTACACACAATCCGATACAACTAACTTCAACAATTTCAGCCTCTATCTGATTTGTCTTCAGATATTCATCGATTTTAGCGCGTGTTTTTCCGGCGCCAGCGCCCAATCCACATGTTCCCATTCCAACGAAAATTACCGGTTTATCGACGGATTCACGACGAATCTTAGATAACCATTCTGCTCTTTTTGGGGCAATTAATTCGACATCAGAACATGTTGGACCGATTTTAAGCATTTCCAAAACCGGATTGCACTCTGCATTTAAATTTTTATTATCAACGTAAAGGTCATCGGGACTATTTAACATGGCTGGATTCCTTTCGGCGATAGGTGTTCAGAATGCCTTTAATTTTATCCGGCTCAACACCCGCATAAATTTCACCATTAATGGAAATCACCGGAGCCGAACCGCACGCGCCCATACAGGCGACGATTTCAAGACTGAATAAACCATCCCGCGATGTCATTCCCGGCTCAATCTTCAGCTCACGCTTAACAGATTCCAGAACTTTGTCCGATACTTGCTATCGCTTCACGACTGATAACGCCTTCTTTTTCCTGAACTTCCTGAAGAATCGGGATCAAAGAATCCCTCTTCGCATTCGGATGATTGGACAAAATTGTTTCAACAACAATGCTCACGATAAACTTTCCTTTCTTATATGACGCCGTGCAAAAAAAGCGACCTTTTCGACAGTCAACAACATATCTCGATTGACAACATAGATTTCAGGAAATAAGTTAAGTTTGATCGGAGCATAATTGACTATGCCGCATACTCCAGCCTGAACTAAACGATCTGCAACATCCTGTGCGTCACTTTTCGGAACGGTGATGATGGCAACGTTAATTCCTTCCGCTTTCACGATTTCCTGGATTTTTTCCGTTGGATAACAATGAACACCATGCAAAACGCGACCAACTTTTTCTGGATTACGGTCAAATATAGCCGTGATCGCCAATTTATCGGCTCGTCCTTGAAAATAATCTAAAATTGCACGACCTAAATTTCCGACGCCGACTAATGCGACCTTCTGAATATCCATTGCATCAATATATTCGCTGATGCTTTGGATCAATTGATCAATGTCATAGCCGTGAATTGGTGAACCGAAATAGCCGATGAGCATGAAGTCGCGACGAACCTGAACAGGTGAGGCGCCCGACATCTGCGCCAATTGGTGAGAAAATACGTTCTTTTTACTTTCGAGTCGAAGGTTACTTAAAAGCCGACGATAAAGGAGCAGACGCTCGATATTTTTTTCCGGGACGGTTTTACTGTTTTTTCTTTTCATTGTTAATTCCTTAACATTGTTATTTTATTCACAGTGGAAATTTAAAACCCTATATTTGATTTATCAATCGCTTTTTTACTCTGTACCCTATTACAGTATTATATCCACAAAGAAAGAATATGTCATATTTATAAAGTTAAGACTCGAAACTATTGCCACAACATGAACTTGTCCGACCCTGGCGGAGTTCGTGGAATCGATCACTCTCACAAATCCGAACTTTAGTCCGATCTTTTGGGCTGAAGCCCTTTTATTGATATTCTGTTATCCACGAGTTCCGCCTCTGGCGGACAGGTAAAACTCGTGGCAATAATAAAAAACTCTGAACTCCAGTTTGACGCATCGTGTCTGCGGAGCAATATACTCTATTCCCCTCCGGAGGTTGTATCTTCTTTAGTAATTTCTAATTCAAGAACCTCGCCTTTTATAGGTTTGGACATAGAATAATTAATTTTTGACACATATTCTTCTAATGTACTTGATAGTATTGGATTCCCAACATAAACTGTGTATGCATTTATTTTATCTGAAAATTCATATAATGTATTTGAGACTGTAAGATAAAGTGTTTAAACCTTGGTAGAAGATATTAAAATAGGAAAAGACAGGAGGTGTTACACATGGGAATAGACAAGGAAGCGGTGAAGCGGTTATTAGTAGGCCAGGAAGTCAAGACGACAGAAGACTTGCAAGTTTT
>Ga0210017_1002913_pt1 | contig 14510 bp, 20 predicted proteins | sample CryGeyCG2014_020_FD_183966 | JGI IMG/M metagenome (GOLD analysis project Ga0210017, IMG submission 183966) | Groundwater microbial communities from aquifer - Crystal Geyser CG08_land_8/20/14_0.20 (SPAdes) (version 2) | ecosystem: Environmental > Aquatic > Deep subsurface > Groundwater | place... | reverse complement strand
ATCAAGGCACGCATGAGCCAATTATTTCCAAGAAACTTTTTGATTCTGTTCAACAAGTTATGAATAACCGAGGCAAGAAAAAGAGAAAACGGAAGCACGAGTTTGCTTTTTCCGGTTTAATGCGTTGCGGGTCTTGCGGTTGTTTGATAACCGCCGAAAGACAAAAAGGACATCACTATTATCGTTGCACCAAGAAAAAGCAAACCTGTAATGAAAAGTATTTGCGAGAGGAAAATCTTGTTGAACAGATGAAAGATTTTATTCAAAAAGTTTCTATTCCTGACGATTGGGCAAAAAACATGCTTGCCGAGATAGATAAAGAAAAAGAGCAAGCAAAGTTAGAGAGCTTATCATTTGTCCAAAATCTCCAAAAAGAAAAATCGGAAGTTGAGCAGAAAATGGACAAACTGCTTGACCTGTTTATTGAGGGCAAGGGAATTTCACCCGAAGAATATCAAGCCAAAAAATCAAAACTGCTCAACGAAAAACTGGATATTGAGCAGAAAATCAGAGATTTTGAACAAAAGGGAAATAATTGGCTCGAACCGATGAAAGAAATGATTTTAGCCAGTAGCCAAGCCAAAATTCTTTTGTCGCAGAGCGACAAAACGGAAATCCGTCAATTTCTAAAAAATATCGGCTCGAACTTTATTTTGAAAGACAAAAAATTCAATTTTGCGTTCAAAATCGGCTGGCGAGCCCTCGCAGAGGGCGAGCCAAACTTCGCTTTTACCAACTGGCGGAAGGGATGGGATTCGAACCCATGGTACCCTTGCGAGTACACGTGATTTCCAGTCACGTTCATTCGGCCGCTCTGACACCCTTCCAAGTGTCTTCTATTATTTGCTGAATCTTTAAAAAATCATTTTTACAAGAATATCTGATTTTAAAAGTTCCTAATGGATTTGCTCTAAATTTACCAATTTTTGCCTTTAAACAAATGCTTTTATTAAACTGAGAAATTGGGATAGAAGATTTTTTTGACCAAAATTTAATTAATTTCTTTTCGCTTAAATCTGGATAAAAAAACAATTGTCCTTTTATACGATTTTTATCTATTTTTATAATTTTATCAAGAAATATCCTAAAAGTTTTTATAATATTAGGATTAGAATTAGTTAGTTCAATAGAATAATTTAGTCGATTATATCTTTTATCAACTCTTGCTTTCGTACCTTCACAGGCATAGAGCATAGCCCCGATTATCTTTAGGGTATTTTTATTCATTACTTATTAATTACTCAATAAAACTTTTCTTATTTCAACTTTTCTTCCAGCCGTTCTTTGACTTTTTCCACTTCGGAAGAAGTTAGCGGATCGCCGAAATTCCGCTTTAAACCGGATATTTCTTTCCTTAACTCGTCTTTGGTCATTCCGTCCTGAAGGGGCTTCTGAAAAACGCCTTCCACATAGGCCTTTTCTCTTTCATTCAATTTTTTCATCCCTTCAAGCGTTTTTTTAAACTCCTCCGACTTTATTTTTTTTGGCGATGGAAAAAATAGTCCCATGATATTTTTACCTTTCTATTAGTTTATTTTTTATTAACAATAATCTAACGCAAAAACTTGACGAAATCAATGACTATATATTATCCTAAAATTAACTGAATAGTTCAATAAGCTCACTATAATAGTTGTAGAGATGAATATTTACACCTTGCGCCAGAATTACAGGAGACAGAATGCCTGGGGTCTTTTAGCCAGCATTGACCTGAAATTCTGCAACCACAATCTCACTCAATCGCCCAAAGATATCCGAAAGTTCGTTGATGAAATCTGCCGAAGGATAAAAATGAAAAAATACGGTCCTCTCTACCTTAAAAAATTCGGCGAAAGTTCTTTAGAGGGATATTCGGCGATACAATTTATTAAAACTTCTTCTATTACCGTTCATTTTGACGACAAGATTAGCGACCGCGCCTTTATTGATATTTTTAGCTGTGAGTTTTTTGACCCTTTTAAGGCCAAAGAATTCAGCCAAAAGTATTTTAGAGCCAAATCAGCCAGAATGAAAATTTTAATCAGGAGGTAATTTTTGGTTTTTTTAAGATTTCTTCGTTTCCTTTGAAATGCCCCGAAAAATCAGGGATTTTTTTATACCCTCATTTCTCTCAAATTGCGGACGCGCTCCGCTATCGGCGGATGAGTCATAAATAGCTTGGAAATATTCTTGCCCCGGAACGGATTGGCAATATACAAATGGGCGGTAGCTTTGTTGGCCGCGCGTAAAGGCGTCTGGTCTCGGGAAATTTTCTCCAAGGCGCTGGCCAGCCCTTCCGGGTACCGCGTCAGCAGCGCGCCGTCAGCGTCAGCCAAAAACTCTCTTTTGCGCGAAATCGCCAATTGAATCAAGGTCGCGATTAAAGGAGACAAAATCGCCAAAACGATGCCGGCGACAGCCATTACCGCGGCGATTTGTCCGCCTTCCGAGCGGTCGCTTCTTCTCCCCCGGCCAAAAAAACTCCACCTCAAAAACCAATCAGAAAGCAAAGCCACCAATCCGACCAAAATTACCACGACGGTCTGTAAAAGTATATCTTGGTTGCCGATATGGGATAATTCATGCGCGATAACGCCTTCCAACTCGGGCCGGTTCAATTTGTCTAATAGTCCCCTTGTTACGGCCACGACGGCATGCTCGGCGTTCCGGCCGGTGGCAAAAGCGTTCGGCGCCGCCTCGTCAATAAGGTATATTTTGGGCAGAGGCAAACCGGCAGTGATAGATAGGTTTTCAATTAGACGATAAAGCTCCGGCTGGTCTTCTTTTTTTATTTCTCTGGCTTTACTGATGGCCAAAACGATTTTATCCGAGTACCAGTAGGAAGTAAAACTCATCAACGAACTAAAAATAACGGCGGCAACCAAAATCGCCGGACTATTGAATTGATACGAAAACACCCAGCCCAGACCGATAATGAAAATTAGAAAAAATGAAATCAAAAACCAGGTCCGGCGAATGTTAGCGTCTTTATGAGTGTATAAGGTCGCCATTTTTAAAACGCGACTTTAACCGCTTCTCGCTCTTCCTCGCCTTTCAATTCAAAAAAGCCGTATTTCTTAAAGCCAAACATTCCGGCTACAGTATTAGTTGGAAAGGACTGGATTTTAGTGTTGAAATCGCGGACATTGCCGTTGTAAAACCTTCTGGCCGCCTGAATTTTGTTTTCGGTGTCGGACAATTCCCTTTGGAGTTCCAAAAAATTCTCGTTGGCTTTCAGATTAGGATAATTCTCCGCTACGGCGAAAAGCGACTTTAAAGCGCCGGTGAGCATATTTTCCGCCTTGGCCCGGTCTTCTGGGTTTTGCGCGCCCATGGCCATTGTTCTGGCTTTAGTGACTTCTTCCAAAACGCTTTTTTCGTGGGCGGCGTAGCCCTTGACCGTCTCAATTAGATTCGGAATCAAATCGTACCTTCTCTTTAGCTGGACATCAATGTCCGACCAGGCCTCGTCGGTCCGGTTTCTGAATTTAATCAGGCCGTTGTATATGGCGATAAACCAAAAGACAACTATGGCCGCGAGCGCCAAGATTATCCATAATGTTATTGTCATATTGTTATTTCCTTTCTTATCGCCATTATACCTCCTCCTCTTGCTTTAATCAATAAAACGGCCGCTGTGTAAAAACAGACGGCCGTTTTAAAACTTAGTTAAAATCACCCGCTTACATCATTCCGCCCATGCCGCCGGGCATTCCCCCGCCCATCGGCGCTTCTTTCTTTTCGGGCAAATCGGTAATAACAACTTCGGTCGTCAAAAGCATGGCGGCGGCTGAAGCGGCGTTTTGAATAGCCGAACGGGTCACTTTGGCCGGGTCAATAATGCCGGCTTCAAATAAGTCCTCGTATTTATTCTTGGCGGCGTTAAAGCCGTAAGCGCCGGTTTTCTTTTTGACTTCGTTAATCACGACCGCTCCGTCCCAACCGGCGTTCTGGGCAATTTGCCTCAGTGGCTCTTCCAGCGCTCTTTTTAGGATGCTTAATCCGATTTTAGCGTCGCCTTTAACCTTGACGCCGTCAAAAGATTTAATCGCTCTAACCAATGCTACGCCGCCGCCCGGGACAATTCCTTCGGCGACAGCGGCCTTGGTCGCAGCCAAAGCGTCTTCAATTTTGGCCTGTTTATATTTTTGTTCCGACTCGGTGGCGGCGCCGACTTTAATGACGGCTACGCCGCCGGCTAATTTTGCCAGGCGCTCTTGTAGTTTTTCCTTGTCAAAATCGGAATCGCTTTTGGCTAATTCTGTCTTAATTTGCTCAAGCCGCGCCTCAATCTCCTGTTTTTTGCCTTTACCCTCGACAATAGTGGTATTTTCTTTCTCGGCGATAATTTTTCTGGCTCGGCCAAGCATTTTGAGTTCGGCGTTTTCCAGTTTCAGGCCGACTTCCTCGGAGATAACCTGGGCGCCGGTCAAAACCGCGATATCCTGAAGCATTTCTTTTCTCCGGTCTCCAAACCCAGGGGCTTTGACCGCCAAAGCGTTGAAAGTCCCTCTTAGTTTGTTTAAAATCAGAGTCGTTAGGGCTTCGCCTTCAACTTCTTCAGCGATAATGACGATGTCTTTCTTGCCGCTCCGAGTGACCTTTTCCAATAGAGGCAGAATTTCATTGATGCTGGCGATTTTTTTGTCGGTGATTAAAATATACGGGTCGTCATACTCGGCCTGCATCTTTTCGGCGTTGTTAATCATGTAGGGCGAGATGTATCCTCGGTCAAAGCGCATACCCTTGACGACTTCTTTTGACAGGCCAAAGGTCTGCGATTCTTCCACGGTGATAACGCCGTCCTTGCCGATTTCCTGAATTGCTTCGGCGATCAGGTTGCCGACTTCCGGGTCCTCGGCGGAAATGGTCGCCACCTGGGCGATTTCGGCCTTGCCCGAAAGCGGCTTGGACATTTTCCGAAGCGCCTCAACGATGGCTTTGACGCCTTCCTCAATTCCCTTTTTAAGCGCTAAGGGATTGGCTCCGGCGGTAACATTTTTAAAGCCCTCGGCGACAATCGCCTGCGTCAGCAAGGCAGCGGTGGTGGTGCCGTCGCCGGCGGCGTCGCTGGTCTTGGAAGCGACATCTTTAACCAATTCGGCGCCGATATTTTCAAATTTATCCGGCAGTTCAATTTCCTTGGCGATGGTCACGCCGTCATTGGTGATTTCCGGCGAGCCGAAGCCCTTGTCCAAAACGACATTTCGGCCCTTTGGCCCCAGAGTAACTTTGACCGCGTTGGCCAGTTTGTCAACGCCTTTTTTCAGCCGGCGCCGGGCTTGTTCGTTAAATTTAATTTGTTTTGCCATGGTATTCAATATCATTCTGAACGCAGTGAAGAATCTAAAGATCTTTCAGCTTCGCTTCAGGATGACTTCAATTATTCTAAAATAGCCAGGATGTCCTCTTCTTTGGCGATTAAATACTCCTTATTATTGACCTTTATTTCATTCGGGCCGTATTTGGTAAACAAGACCACGTCGCCCTTTTTGACGCTCATCGGCGCCGCTTTTCCGTCTTTGCCCTTTTTCCCCGGACCAATGGCGACAACCTTGCCCTGTTCCGGTCTCTCTTTATCGGCGGTGTCAGGGAGAATGATGCCTGATTCGGTTTTGTCCTCCTTGGAAACTGGTTCAATCAGAACCCGGTCGGATAATGGTTTGATGTTCATATTATTCAAAAAACAATAAACGGCCAACAGTGAACAAAAGAAAGAAATACTGTTCAATGCCTCCTATTTATTGCTTATTTTATTCTATCTTAATCAAAATTGATTAGATTGTCAACCCCGCCCGGCGGGGTCAATCCCGAATCTTTTTCCAGGTCTGTTTCGTCGAAACCCAAGCGTTTTATCTTTCGGTTATACTTTTCCAAAATATTTTTTTCGGGCGAATCGGGATGAAATTCCAATTGGCTATCGTCAACCACCACCCGGCCGCCGGCGCGGTAAGTCAACGGGTCTTTTTTAATTCTTTCCGCCTGAATTTTTTTAAGAAATAATTCTAACTTGTCGCCCAATTTTCCGTCAAGAATGAATTCCCTTAATTTTCTTAGAAAAGCGGCTAACCGGCTGAGTTGAATTTTTTTCAGGTATCCCTTATTTTCTGAGGGATAGAAAAGCAAATAATCGTTCAGCCAATTGTTTTGCTTTTGAAATTGACGGTAAAGCCCGTTCTCTATTTCTAAAACCGGCGTTAAGTGGGCGTAGGTCTGGGCGTTGTACAAACTTTGAAAGGGTATTTTTAACGATTTATCGGTAAGATAATGGTTGAGGCAAAGCCGGTCTTTGGTTAGCGCTCCATGCCGTCTTTTCCCTAAGAGATGGACAAGAAGGGAAACCAGCGCCCGGCAAGTCCAAATCCGGCCGGACTTGGCGACAATCAACAGGTCAATATCCGAATTCTTTTTGGCGTTATCCATCGCCAGCGAACCGCTCAAAATCACCAGCCGGATAAAAGGAACCATTTGAAGCAGTTTTACGGCTAATTTTGACTTTTTCCACTTTTGAGCGGAAATTTTCTGCCGTTCAATTCTTTCCGCGATAATATTTCCCCGATTTTTCAGAAAATAGAAGCCATTGTTTTGACCGATAAATTTATCCAGTTCGTCGCTGTTTCCTAAAAGAGTTAGAACTTCTTTCAACCCAATGGCCAATTCCCTATTTTTTAAAATTAGATACTTAAAAACCTCCCAGCCGGTCAGGGGCCGGTCCAAAACATCGTAGTAGGCCACCGTCGCCAGAATGGATTTTTCCAGAGAGGTCATATTTTTGCCTTTAGTCCCAGCGCCACGGTTTTGGCAATGCGGGTGGAAACCATTGACTCTTTGCTGGCAATCACCTTTATTTTCCCGATATCGTCCAAACCGAGCTTATTTTTCTTCAAAAACTTATCTATCTCTAAAATCAGTGTTTCGGACAACTGATAAAGCCCGGCCCAACTGTGGCTGGCCGTTTCTTTCCGTCCGTCTTTTAAAACCAATTTCGGCTCTGGTTTTGACAAATCAATTATCAGGGTCATTTTTAACCTCAAAAATCTTATTCCTCTCCTTAAATCCTTTGAGCATTCTGATTTTTCCAGCCGGCAGATTAAAGTAATCCGCCAAAACTCTTGAAATCGCCCGATTAGCCCGGCCTTGAACCGGTTTGGCTTTGACCCAGATTTCAAACGAGTCATCTGCCTTTTTGATTATTTCTTCTTTTCCGGCTTGCGGAAAGGCCTTGACTTTAATAAGCATCTTTCTTTGTTTTTTAAAACCTGCCGAGCGATAAATCTTGAAGGAGTCCGGTAAGCCGGCTTCCCTTTTCTCCCACCGATTTTAGCGTAGTTTTTCATCTTAACGCTTCCCCCGCCGCCTCGCGATAACGGCAATAATCGCACTCTTCGGCCATCTGGGGAACTTTATCAGAGAGCAGGCATTGATGGGCCCTGACAATGGATTCATCCACCCAGGAGGCGTCTCCTTGATAAGGGATAATTGAGACCTCAAACTCCAGTTTTTTGTCAAAGGCCTGGCGGTCTTTTTTGCCGTTGGCGTAGACAAAATAGCCAGTGTCGGAAACTTTAAACTGATTTTGCCGGAAAAGCCATTGGTAAATTTCCATCTGCCGCTTGTATCCGATTTGCCAGTCGGCGTCCAGATTAATTTCGCCGTCCTTGGCCGTTGATTTGTAATCAACAATATGAAGTTCTTTTTTGGGATTAGTCCAGACATCGTCAATGGCGCCGGAAATGGTCAAGCCGGTCCCGGAGTGGACAGATTGAATCCCCCTGAAATTATCTCTCCACTCGTTCATTTTTTCGTGCTGAAAAGGAATGGCGTCAATGCCATAAGAACTCATTAGCGGATGGGATTCCCCTTTCGCCCGATAAAGGTCAAATTCTTTTTTGAGCAGAAAATCAACCGCCGAGTTTAAGGCAAAAGGGAAACCGGGCGGCCGGCCGACTCCCAGCCGATTGTCCAGATAGAAACAGCGGGGACAGTTCAAAAACAAGTCCAGTTTGGACCGGCTTAATTTAAACTTATTCTTCCGATTGGGATTAAACAGCCAATCGGGATGCTTGCTGGGATTGTAGTATTCCGACATCTTTAGATTTTAACACATTTATCCGGATTTATCCACAGCCGCGAAAAGAGAAAATATGGTATAATATAGTATTGGATTACTGGAAAAGGAAGGGGGTGAAAAAAATAAAGAAACTAAGCACTGTTGACTGGATTGTCCTGATTCTTGTTATTATCGGAGGGCTAAACTGGGGGCTGATTGGAGTATTTGATTTTGACCTGGTAGCGTCCATATTCGGAGATATGTCGGCGCTATCAAGAATTGTCTATGACCTGGTCGGTCTATCCGCCGTTTATCTGCTTTTTGTCGTTAAGGGACTGGCAAAAAAGGGTTAATCTAAGATAAAGCCCAAGGGGCTGAAGATAAAGAACAAAAGCGCGCTTTGATTCCAAAGCGTGTTTTTGTTTCTATAACTAAAAACGCCCGGGCCACTAGACGCGCTTCTTTACGGCTGGAGAATGTCTTCGGTCCGGCCATTAATGGAAATAACAACGCTGTCTATGGTCAGAAATTGCTTGAGCGTTTCTTCAATTTGCGCCCGGATAGCCGAGACGCGGCAAGAGCCCCCCACTCCCGCTTCTAATGCTTCGTTAAATTCAACTTTGGCCATGCCATTCTCAATGACGATTTTTTGAACTTCAACGCCCTCATTGATGCTGGTAAAATACCCTTCCGCTTTTTCCGCTTCAGTCGGCCCGGCAAAAAGCTCTTTTAGAGCCGCTTGGGCGACTCCGGCGGTCCGAACGATTCGGCGATTAACGGCAAAGACCTTATTGCACGAAAACTCCGGGTCCATCTCGCTGTTGTTGAAATATATTTTAACGCTTATCTCCCGGCTGGGCGCCAGAATGACCGGAACCTTGAATTCCTGGTCGTTTTCCGGCAAATCGGACGGATTGGCTTTTCTAAAAATTAGGTTGGCGCTGGTGGTGGCGCTGACGTCAAATTCAATTTCTCCTCTGAACGGGATAAAATTCTCCGTCATCCAGTCATCAGTCGCTTGGACATAGCCGACGGCAATCTTTTGCCCGGCGTTGTTTCTGATTTCTATCGGCAAGACCGCTTCAAAAAACCAGGTTCCCCTAACTTCGCCTTCAATTGTTGCCGGACTTTTGACCATCTGGCCGGCTTGAGGCAGGAAAACGGCAATATCGCTGCCGACGGATTCGGCGTCATTTTGGCCGGATTGACCGCAAGGGGCGGTTGGCATCGACGCGCTAGGGTTGCCATGCCTGACCCATTCTCCGCCGGAACAAATCCAATCATCCTCGTTGCTCAAGCCCTTTATCAGGCCGATAGCGAACAAAAAAGCAAAGATGATTAAGATGATAAGAAAATCTCTTTTCATATTTATGATTATTTATCTCTTTTTGTCCATCCCTTCAAAAGCGCGCAAAACCTCCAGCGGCACGGCGAAAACAATCGTATTGGACTGGTCAGAACTGATATCGTTGATTGACTGGAGCGTCCGCAAATGGAGAGCGCCATTGGCGGCGGAAAGCGTTTCGGCCGCTTTGGCCATATTCTTGGCGGCGATAACTTCGCCTTCGGCTTTGATAATAATCGCCCGCTTTTCTCTTTCCGCTTCGGCCTGTTTACCGATAATCCGTTTCATTTCTTCCGGCAAAACAATATCCTTTAATTCCACATTGTCAACTTTGATTCCCCACGGGTCGGTCGCCGCGTCAATAATTTTCCTGATATTTTCCGAAACGCGGTCCCGTTGCGAAAGTAGTTCGTCCAAATCCACCTGTCCGACGGCGTTGCGCATGGTTGTCTGGGCCATCTGCGAAATGGCGTAAGTGAAATTCTCTACCTCCAAAACGACTTTATCGGCCTCCTTAACTTTGTAGTAGATAACGGCGTTGACGGCGACCGAGATATTGTCCTTGGTAATGGCCTCCTGGTTAGGCACGTCCACCGCCTTGACTCGCAAATCAACTTTTCGGTATGTCTGAATAATCGGAAAGACCAGCCGCCAGCCCGGCTCCATCAGGCCAATGTATTTCCCAAGCATAAACTTAATCCCCTTTTGGTACTGGTTTACCTGCTTGATGGAAATCAAGATAATAAAAACGATGACGGCTAAAATAATGTATATAGTGGTAGTGATGATTTTTCACCCCCTCTCTATTATTTCTATTCTACTCCTTTAATTTTTCTGAAACAAGTAAAAATGTTTTAATTGCTTATTTTTTGATTTTAGTGATAAAATAAAGGAAATATGTTTTCCATAAAATACAAAAAATTGAGAAATGGCGCTAAGATTATATTAGCGCGTAATAAAAGTTTGCAGTCGATTGTTGTTTCGGCGAGCTTTAATGTTGGCATAAAAAATGAGAGCAATAAAATATATGGCATTTCTCATTTTACAGAACATTTGATTTGTCAGAATAAAACATTAAATCAAAAATTAGACATTTTCGGGGCGCTGGTTATCGGCTCCACCTACAAAGAAACTACCAACTATTTATTGCAGATCCCAAAAAGTAATTTTGAAGACGCCTTCGATGTTTTTATTAACTCTTTGTTAAATTTGAATATAAAAGATAGCGATGTCAAGAAGGAAAAGAAAATTATTTTAGAAGAAATTAACATATATCAAAATGATGATATTGCCGTTGCCGAGGATGTATTAGAAAAGTTGATGTTTCCAAGTTCATATATGGGAAGAAATCTTTTTGGAACAGTTTACTCTGTGAAGAAATTGACTAAAAAAGATATTGAGGCGTATCACCAAAAATATTACAACCCGAACAATTTAGTGGTGTGTTTATCCGGCGATATTGATTTAGAAACTGAAAATAAGATAATTAAAGTTGTTCAAGAATGGCAGAATAAAACAGAATTACTAGAAAAATTTATAAAAAATATAGGAACTTGCCCAGATAAGCAAAAAAAACATTTAGTAGTGAAAAAAAGTAAATCAAAACAAATTGAAACAGTTATCTGCTATAAAGGATTTGATGTGTTTAATAAAAAGAAATATGCTTTAAGGTTATTATCAGCTATTCTATGTCGCGGCTACAATTCAAGACTTTTTAAAAAAATCAGCGAAGAAAAGGGATTGGCTTATTATCTAAATTCATTTTGCGTTGAATACTTAAAGGGCGGTTATCTGGAAATTAGATTTACTTCTCAAAAAAATAATCTCCGAGAAATTTTGAAAATAATAGGAAATGAAATTAAAGATATATTAGCAAATAGAATCAACGAAAAAGAATTGGCCAGGGTAAAAATAATTTTCGTAAATGAAACAAATATGAATTTAGAAGATCCAGTAATATTAAGCGAATATTTAGCCGGAGAAACATGCCTGATTGGCAAAATGCTCGATAAGAAGGAAAAGTTATTTAGCGATATTAAGAAAATTACAACTAAGGATATTTTAGAAACTGCTTCCCAGGTCTTAAGTAAAGAAAACCTCTATTTATTCATAATTGGAGATGCGCCAACAAAAAAAGGACTTTATTTGAAATATTTGTTATAAAAAGGCCCCTTCATATTTATGAAAGGGCCATGGAGTGGAAAACAATCAAAAGGGTCGGCTATTTTTTGATTTTATAGGACTGGCCGCCTTTGCTGCCGCTGGACTCCGAGCGATGGTGCCGACTGCCACTATCTTTATTCTTGTTCCCTGAATGCGGATTGTGTCCACTCTTATGACTAGATGGCCCGGTGCCAGGAACCGGCGCATTGCGACTCTGGCTCGTTTTGTTTCCCATAGGAAACCTCCTTTGATATTTGGGTTTATTAAAAAAGAACTACCTATTGTTTATTAGATTATCTCTTTAATTGATTTATGTCAAAAGAATAAATAATTTATCACCTCCCTACCGCAATGATATTTTTCTCAATCCGGACAATCGGTTGGTGGTCGCCAGTCGGGTAGTCCCTAAGAGCATTATACAATATTTCCTCGTTGTAGCGATACCCCTCGCCTCGTTTTGTCCCCGGGTCGTTGGTGATAAATTCCTTTTTAGTCGAGTCATAGCCCCTGATAACCAGGTTATGCCTTTCCGGACCCGGCGCCGTATAGTATGGATTGCCTAGCGACCGGCCGTCAAAAGGCGCGATGACCAGCCGCCCGTTTTTAACTTGGTCAATAATATCTTCTATGACGATGTCTTTTTTTACTTCAAAATTGTCGTAGCCGAAATACCCCTGAATAATTCTTTTGGCCGTGTCTTCAACCGCCGTATCATGATAGCCGCCGTAGTTTTTTTCTTCGTAGTCGGATATGACGGCGATGATGTTTTCGGCGGTATTTTTATCCAGCGTTTTTCCCTCTGCCCAATAGACCGCCATTAAAGCGGCGGCCTCCTCGCAGCCGTCCTGATAAACAGGGTTATCCCATTGAGCCGAAGGCGCCTGAGGAGTAAAAGGGACGCCGGCGATGGCATCGCCATCCTTTAAAACTTCGTCTTTTTCGCTAACCAATTTATTAACCAAAAGATGAAAATCCGGATAATTTGTTTCCGGCTCCGGCGCCGACTCTTTTATTTCTTGGGCGGAAAAGAAAAAATAGGCCGTTAAAAACGCGGCGATAAAGATAAGAGAAAAAATAATTCTTGAACTAAATTTTTTCAACATATTCTTATCAAACCCCAACCTTATTCAGCCGTCCCATCATCTGGTTTTTCTCCGCCGGCCCGGTTTTTTTCATCATTCTAATGACTTTGGAGAAAAATTCAATGGTAGAGTCGTAAGTCGGCCGGTCCACCGGATAAGGCGTGGCGTCTTTGCCGCCGTGAGCGAAAGAATACCTGGCCGGGTCAATATAGGACGGCTCGGCGCCGTAAATCATTTCCGCCACCAAACTTAAGGCCCGGATGGTCTTTGCCCCGACTCCTTCTAAAGCGACTAATTTTTCGTAATTTTCCGGCTTGTTCTCGCACGCCTTGTATAAAATCTTGTCCAGATATTTGCTTTTTGAAAAATCCTCGTTGACCACCGGGTGCCACTTAAATTCCTTGGTTTCCAGATTGAGCAAAGTCAATTCTCCCTGTCCCTTTTTAACTTTGACCATTTGGGACAGACCAGAAGAATGTTTTCTTAAAATTTGGATATCCTTCATCAATCCGCGATAACTGCCGGAAACCAATTCGGCGCTGATGCCCCTGTTTTTTCCGCTGGTTTGGGCGGTCAAGTCCAGCGTCGGCACCAATAACTGCGAACTGATGCCGGAGTGCGGCTCGCAGACCAAATCAGCGACTTTAGCCGAGTGCCAGTGATAGCGGCGGGCGGTCTGATTGCCGGCGTTCATCCCCTGCTGGACGACCGTCCAGGCGACTTGGCCATCCGGCGGATTGGAAAAGAAAAAAGCGTGGTGATAAATGGCGTAGCCGTCCTGGACCAGCGAGCTGTCCACTTTGGCCGCCATTTTGGAGTTATAGACCAAGGAATCGGATTGGCGGGCATTCAGCCCGATTTGCCCGCTGTAATTTCTGATTTCATCCGGCGTTTTTAAGGAGGTCTTGCCTTTGCCGCCGCAGATAAAGAGACCGAACTCTCGCTCTCTTCTTCTGACGGCTTCTTTCAGCGCCGCCGTCAAAATGGTCGTCAGGCCGGAAGCGTTCCAGTCAAAAGCCAAAACCGTTCCGAGCGACTGAAACCAGACTGGATCGCCCAGCCGTTTAACAAATTCATTCGGACCATACTCGGCCACAATGATTTCAATCACTTCGCTGCCCAGTTTGACCATCCGGTCAAACAGCCATTTGGGACATTTGCCGTAATCCAGCCCGAAGGTGGCAATTCCCCTTTTAATCATAATCCCATTTTAACAAAAAAACCGCCATTTGGCGATTTAAACTTTCACCGACCCGGCTTTAATCTTTATTCTATCGGCTGATTGATAATTTTGAGCATCTCATCCAGATTGTCGTCGGACGCGGCTTTGACCCGGTGCTTAAAGCCGCATTTAAGGCAGCGGTAGTGGATAACATAGCCGCCGTCCTTGGCTTCGGCGCCAACTGGCTCCATCAGCCCGCCGCAATCCGACTGGCGGTCGCCCGGATTGATGTCAACGTGCCTTGACCAGAGACATTTCGGGCAATGGTCGGTATAGCCCTGCCCTTTAGTCCTGGCTCCGCAATGCCCGCAGATAAAATCCTCGGTTCTTTTTTGAAATCTTTTTGATTGCATTTCTTTCTTTTAATCCTCACGGACAATTGAGCGCCTTGCGCCAGCCGCCGGCTCCTCCGGCCCCGCTGGGCAGGCGCTCCACAGGCCGCGATTGGCGCTCTGCGCCTCTTCCTGGGCCTCGACAAATTGGCTTTGATATTTCACATCCGGCGGATAGGAGGATACATAGGCAAAACCTTCTTTTACCAGCTTTAGATTTATTAAACTATCCTCTACCCAAACATAGCGCAGCAGCCGGCCATAGTTATCCCTGTCCAAAACATCTTTTTCCAGCCGCGCCATTTTACCCTCGACCAGTTCCTTATTCTTCAAAGAG
>Ga0210017_1002912_pt1 | contig 14512 bp, 16 predicted proteins | sample CryGeyCG2014_020_FD_183966 | JGI IMG/M metagenome (GOLD analysis project Ga0210017, IMG submission 183966) | Groundwater microbial communities from aquifer - Crystal Geyser CG08_land_8/20/14_0.20 (SPAdes) (version 2) | ecosystem: Environmental > Aquatic > Deep subsurface > Groundwater | place... | reverse complement strand
GAACCTGGGTCTGCGGTAGCGGTTAGAGTGACATTGATGCCAGGATTATATATCTCGCTGCAATCTGAGCCACAGTTAATACCAGGGGGGTCGCTGGTGACCGTGCCTGTGCCAGTGCCGGATTTGGTAACGGTTAAGGCATATTGATTTGTAGTAAAGGTAGCAGTGACACTCTTACTTGCATCCATAGTGACTGTGCAAGTCCCAGTTCCCGTGCAACCTTCGCCAGACCAACCAGCAAAGGTTGAACCTGGGTCTGCGGTGGCAGTTGAAGTGACACTGGTGCCATGGTTATAGGACGCGTTGCAAATTGAGCCGCAGTTAATGCCCAATGGATCACTCGTGACTGTTCCTGTGCCAGCGCCGGTTTTGTTAACGGTTAAGGTTGGCGGAGGAGCAAAAGGCATCTGAGCATCAAGCCAGCCACTATCGTCAGGGTTAGTAGGATCAAAGTCTAATTGTGTACCATCTGATTTTTTGGCAAAGGCCTCAAAATATCTTTGCGTGGTTCCGCCGTCCTTTCCTCCAACATTTGTTTGGTTGGATGTGCGTTCTAAATAGGCAGCTCCTTTATAGATATATCCTCCTTCATCTGTTTTGTAATAATAAACATATTTATTGGGTAATGGATCTTCCGGCAGAGCGCCTACAATATATCCCTCATCAACTAAAACTTTTAAGGGATTATCGCCTCCATTATCTTGAAAACCACCGCCTGCTGCCCAAACAGGGTATTGCTGATGGTCTTCATAATACAATTCTAAAGCAGCAGAAAACTCTTTGAGGTCTTGAACGCGCCTGGCATCACGAGCTTTGGCTCTGGCTACATTAATCGCTGGTATGGCAATGGCAGCCAGAACACCAATAATGGCGATAACCACCAAAAGCTCCATGAGGGTGAAGCTGTTTTTAAAATTCTGCTTTATCATAGGGATATTTAATTTTACTATTGGCAACTTCCCTGCGCTGTACTCTCCCCTTTGCCCAAACTAACTTGACATTCTGACGGTGGATTGGTAAAAGCGCTGCAAATCGCTTGTTTATATGCTTCTGGAGTCCGCCCGCCTTGAAAAATAATGTCATTAATGACTAAAGTCGGCGAACTTTGAATCCCATATTTTCCATTTAAAACGACTTCTTGTTCTAAAAGTTTCACTGCCTCTGTCTTTTGACAGGTTTCAATCTTCTTCGCGTCAATTTTTAAATTTTGCGCGATTGCTTTCCATTTTGTATCTACGTTCTGAGCATCAGCGCTTTTATTAATCTCTCCAACAAATGGCCAAAGCTTGTCCTTTTGATATTTGCTCACACATATTTCTCTAATGTCTTGGTTTACTTCGCCTCTTCCATGCATTGAGCAATATTTTTCGTCTTTATCTAAGCAATAATCTTCTGATTTTGCGCCCATTGCCTTGGCGTACTGATCATAAATAATATAATTTAAACTAATGTCTGCTTTCCCGCCTAAAAGTTCAACGACTGGATTCATCACATCTTCTGCTTGATTGCCGTAAGGACAAAAACTCATCACAAATAATTTAACTTGCGGCACATCTCTTTTAGGGATTTCCTGAGAAGCCGAATTATTCCCTGTTTCTGTTGTCTTTTCCTCTGTTTTTTTTAAGTCGATAGCTTCGGGGAAAAGAAATTTTCCGTCAGAAGAAATGTATGAATCAAATTGTTGATCTCCAAGACTGAGTGTAAATTTAACTAAACCATTATCAAGCCAAGTGCTTGAAACTAAAGTTGCGGTTGTATCGCCGGTGAGAAGATTTTTATTAATATAGTCAATCGTTTCAGCCGCTAAAACATTTGCCTTCTTACGAAAGCTTTTTTCTACAATCTTTCCCAAACCAAAGCTGTTGGTGAATAAAGAAGCGACAAAAACACCGGTGATAATAATGATTGAAAAAATAAGCCATTTTTTTTTCATAAAATTTTAAATAAATATGTATTAAGTTATATAACTAAACGACCAAATTTGTACAGATTCAGATTTTGAATCGCTCCCCAAACTTTCCGATCAAAGGTAGCGATTCTTTTTTGCTGGCGGCGGCGTTGAGAACTCCTATCAGCCAGAGAATAAAAAGAATTATACCGCCAAAAAGGAAAATAATCGGTCCGGCTATCGGTATCCAGGTAAGTACGCAAAGAATAAAAGCAGCAATAAAAAGAATCAACCCCTGTTTAACATGATATTTAACAAATGGATCTTTTCTCGCTTCGGTTAAAAGCGGAACAAAGAAAAGAATATAGGCAACAATTGCCATGGCCACATTTTTTTCTTCTGGTTGTAATTTTTCTTCTACCATATTTAGCTCAAAATTATGATTAAATAAAGATCGACCTTATATAAATTATACTTAACTCTCTTCCTCCTGTCAAGCTGTTAATATCCATGCACATTAAATAAATTAATCCCCTTTTATTTTTAGCGGCCGTGTTAATTATTTTTGTATTATTATTTTATTGGTGACAATCGTAATTTCTTTTTTAAAATAATCTTTAATGTCTTCCCATTTTGCCTTAAAAAAAATTTCGGGCGGTGGATCGCTTTCGGCATCGCCAAAATACACCAAACTTTTCAAAATATGATGATAGTCATGGGCAACGGTCGGATATTGGACTTTCAACCGCCTAATCGTCTCTTCTAACGGCTCAATATTTTTAGCGCACCAATACAGATCAAAAAAATCTCTTTTCCTCCCGCGCTGGGAAACAGCGATAATTTTCATTACGGCGATATCAAGAGGGTGAAGAATTTTAATCTCGCCATACCGAATAAAATTTTGTTTTGGAACAAAAAACGGATAGGCAACAAAACTGACTTTTGCCTTCAACAGTTCACCGTAAATAGTGTTTTTTCTATTGACGACAGTTTTCCATTTATTGTTTCCCAAAAAATTGCTCAGCAGCTCTAAATTATCAAAATCCTTTTTACCTGTAAAAAAATCTAAATCAACCGAGATGCGGTGTCCAACTTGCAAAGCCAGAGCCGTTCCTCCCGCAAGATACCAGCCAGAACCGCTAATCCATGCTTGTTTAGATAAAAAAACAAATGCTTTTTTTGTTTCTAAAGGGAAATTATTTAAATGAGAATCTATCTGTTTTTTAGAAGCAGTCTCCATAAACTTTTTGTTTCCGGCCTCAACGACTTTGATTCAACCACAGTTTTTTTTAAAAGTGATTTATTGTAAAAATTATAAAGCCATTTTACCTCTTTGTCGTTTCCGAAATCTAAAATCCGCTCAATGATGTATTGAGCGTTTCTTTTCGTATCTATCTTATTCGGATTGGTATCCCAAAATAGGGTTTGCCTGAATCTCATACAACTATATTTTATCAAAATTTAGGGAAAAGTCAAACGCCCCCCGTTAGGTTGGTTTAATGAAAGGCCTGATTGGCCAATCTGTCCGCTTCTTTATTCTTTTCTCTCGGCAGATAATGAAAATTTATCTTTTTAAAAGACTGGGATAAATTCCAGATTTTTATGAAAAGGCGGCCTAAATTTGCATCTTTTATTTTATATCTTCTATTGATTTGTTCAACCGCAAGGTTTGAATCAAGGAAACAATTCGCTTCTTCCGCCTTTAAACCTTTCGCTTTTTCTAAGCCATATATCAAGGCCTCATATTCCGCCTGATTGTTGGTGGTAACGCCAATTGACTTCTTCCATCTTCCTAATATTTCTCCTTTTCTATTTTTGATTATCACACCGACAGAGGCTGGCCCAGGGTTTCCCCGCGAAGCCCCATCAGTATAGATGTTTAATTGATTCATTATTAAAAATTAAAAAATTAAAATTACATTGATCTTTTTGCGTCAATCACCTTCATCTCTAAACTTTGCTGACCGTTCCATTGGTTGACGCCCAATTCAAAAACTACGTCTATTTTATCACCGATTTTTAAACCTGCTACTTCTTTATCTGAATTAAAATAGATCATTTTTCTGCCGTCTTCAATGACTAATCTCCTATGTCGGCCATTTTGTCCAACAATTTCAATGTTTCTTAAATTAATACTTGATAATAAAAAAAGCGGTTTTTGATTGCCATGTCCAAAGGGCTCAAAACGCAAAAGCTCTTCTTGCAAGTCCCAATTAATATCAGGTAGTTTTACTTCTGCTTCAATCTCAATTTTTTGCCTTAAATCCTTGTCTTTTATTTCTTTTTCAGCTAATTGTTCCATCTCTTCTTTAAATTCTTCAAAATCTTCAAATCTTTTGAGAGTAAAGCCAGCCGCGCCCCGATGACCACCGAAATTAGTAAAATAATCAGAAAAAGAAGATAAAGCGGCATAAAGATCAAAACATTCTATTGAGCGGCCAGAGGCTTTCAGGTCGCCTTTTTCTGTCTTCGTCATCACGACGGCAGGTCTTGCATAATTTTCAACTAATTTTTGGGAAAGGAGTCCTAAAATGCCTACCGGGCTTTTTTCTTTAAAAACAATCAAAAAATGTTTTTTCGGCTCCTCACCCACCTCTCTTTTTATTTCAGTAAAAAGATCTTCTACCATTTTTTGCCTCTTCTCATTTAAAGCATTAATTTTTGAAGCTAGGCTATGAGCCTCATCACCTTCTGCTAAAAGCAGTTTCAAAGATTCATTGGCATGATCAATTCTACCAGCCACATTTAATCTCGGCCCAAGTTGATAATAAATATTTTGAGTGTCAAGCACGCCTTTCAAGCCAGATTTCTCAATTAAAGCTTTAAGACCTTGATTTCTAGTTTTATTAAGAACTAAAAGGCCATATTTACAAAGAGTCCGATTCTCTTTTAAAAGAGGCATAGCGTCAGCGATTGTCCCTAAAGCCACTAGATCAAGCAGCCATTTTTCAGACGCTTCCTTGTCCTCTAAAACACATTTTTCGCTCTGCAAAAGCGCTTGAATTAATTTAAAAGCCACGCCAACTCCAGCTAAATCTTCAAATGGATATTTTTCTCTTTTAAGATGGGGATTAATAATAGCCAAGGCCTTTGGTAGAATCTTTGGCTCGAGATGATGATCGGTGATGATCGTTTCTACCCCCCCCCTATTCGCCAAATCTACCTCTTCCGCATTAGCAATGCCGCAATCGCAAGTAATAATTAGATTTATTTTTTTCTCAACAAAATTTTTAATCGCCTCTTTATTCAAACCATATCCTTCAAGCTCCCGATCTGGCAGATATGTCTCTATCCGAGCGCCGAGTTTCTTTAATATTTCATAAAGCACAAACGTAGACGAGACTCCATCGGCGTCATAATCACCATAAATCAAAATTTTTTCTTTATTATTAATGGCCTGATAAATCCTGTCCACCGCCTTTTGCATCTCTAAAAAAATAAAAGGATCGGCTATGTCCTGAGAATAATCTGGCAATAAAAATTCATCTATCTCTTTCTGTGTTTTTAAGCCACGATTATAAAGAAGCTGTAAAACGATCGGGTTTATTTCTGGAAATTTATTTTTAATCTCCTCGTTTATTTTTGGACAAATTTCCCATCGTTTCATCTTTTTATTTTTTTAAAACCCGTATATTTCTGCAAAACTTTTGGTACACTGAGAGACCCGTCTTTTTGTTGGTAATTTCCAATAATAGCTATTAAAGTTCTGCCGATCGCAAACGCTGTCGCGTCGTTCATGTGTACCAATTCCGCTTTACCATTTTTTCTTCTAACTCTTGTATTTAATCTCCTGGATTGATAGTCGGTCATCAAGTCAGCGCTATGAGTTTCGCGATATTTATTTTCTCCGGGCATCCAAGTTTCGATATCGACCTGTCTAGCATCTGGTCCTCCCATCTCACCCGCGCAAAGCAGAACGACCCGATAAGGAAGCTCTAAAGATTTCATTAAATATTCCTGAATAGCAATAAAAAAATCTTGTTCTAGTATAGAATTTTCAGGCACGACAAAAGATTCAATTTCAACTTTATCAAACTGATGAACCCTCAAAATTCCTTTTGTATCTTTTCCATAAGCGCCAGCCTCTCTACGAAAACACGTGGAAAATCCAACATATCTTATAGGAAATTCGTCTTCGTCAATAATTTCATCCATGTGCATTGGTCCCAATGTATGCTCAGCGCTTCCAATCAAATATAAATCATCTTGTGGAAGGTAATACTTTTCATCTTTATCTTTCTCGCTTAATCTTGCCATCCTTTTATAAGTATCGGGATTAATCATCTGGGGAGGAATAATTGGTGTAAAAATTTTAGTCGAATATCCCTTTTTTACAGAATTTGCAATTTTTTTAATTATATCTTCTGAAGTTAAAACTCCGAAAGCAAAATTTATTAAGGCGAACTCTAATAAAACTGCTCCCCGCTTTAAATAACCAAAGCGACTGCCCGAAACTTTGGCCGCTCTTTTTATATCAATTAAATCCAGTTTTTCGGCGATTTCTAAATAATCTTTTGGTTCAAAATCAAATTTTGGCTTCTCCCCTACTTCTTTCAAGACCACATTGCTTCTCTCGTCTGCTCCGACAGGTACACTGTCCAATGGTATATTTGGAATTACAGACATTAAATCATTAAATTTATTTTCTGATTCATCTAAATTTTTTGCGATCTCGCCGCTATCTTTATCCAATTCTCGCATTTCTAAAATTATTTTCTTCTTTTCTTCTTCGTTTTTTAATTCCCTGATTTGTAGAGAGGCCTTATTTTTCTTAGCCCTTATCTCTTCTAGGGTTTGGAGTAATTTTCTTTTTTTCTCGTCCACTTCTAACAACAGGTCAATATCAATTTTAGCCTGTTTTTTTCTACACGCCTCTTTCACGATTTCCGGATTTTGACGAATAAATTTGATGTCTAACATACGTTTATTATCTGATTTTTTATTTCTCTTTTGGCCTCATCGTCGGGAACAAAATCACTTCTTTTATATTATGCACATCGGATAAAATGGCGACCAATCTATCAATACCCATGCCTTCGCCAGCCGCTGGCGGCATACCATATTCAAGAGCTGTAATAAAATCTTCATCTATTCTTTGTGCTTCCTCGTCGCCTTTCTCCAGTAGAGCCTCCTGTGCCTCAAATCTTTTCCTTTGATCAAGAGGATCATTTAATTCAGAAAAAGCATTGCAAATTTCCAGGCCAGCCACAATCAATTGAAATCTTTCTACATAATTAGGATTATTAGGCGTTTTCTTGGCTAAAGGCGATATTTCTATTGGATAATCAATGATAAAAATGGGGTTAATTATTTTCGCTCTCACTTTTTCTTTAAAAATTTCATCCAAAACTTTTGAGAAATCCCAATTTTCTTCTATTGAGAGTCCCATCTCTTTCGCTTTCATTTTTAAGCTCTTTTCTGTTTCTTCTTCTAAATCAATATTGGCGTATTCTTTCATGGCATCGCGGAAGGAAATTCGTGGATAAGGAGGGGCAAAGTTAACTTTTTGACCTTGATAAGTAATTAAAAAATCAATTTTTAGTTTTTCAAACAAAAAAGTCAACAACTTCTCTGTCAGGTTCATAAAATCGTTATAATCCTTGTAAGCCTCATAAAATTCAATTTGGGTAAATTCTGGGTTATGAGCCCGATCAACCCCCTCATTTCGAAAACATCTCGCCACTTCATAAACTTTTTCAAAACCACCAACGAGTAATCTTTTTAAGTAAAGTTCTGGCGCTACTCTTAAATAAAGATCCAGATCTAAGGCATTATGATGAGTAATGAAAGGTTTCGCCGTTGCTCCGCCAGGAATCACCTGAAGAACCGGGGTCTCAACTTCAATAAAACCCTTATGGTCAAAAAATTCTCTTAAATATTTGACAATCAAGCTTCTTTTAAAAAATATATCCTTAACATCTTTATTGGAAACTAAGTCTAAATAGCGCTGTCTGAACCGTGTTTCTACATCAACCAAACCATGCCATTTCTCCGGTAAAGGCAACAAACTTTTAACTAACATTCGCCAATTTTCTACACGCATCGTTTGCTCGCCCATATGCGTTAAAAAAAGCGTTCCTTCAGCTTCTAAAAAATCGCCCATATCAACAACTTGAAGAAATAATTTGTAATTTTCTTCCCCCAAATCATCAAGGCGAAAATAAAGCTGCAGCTTCTCTTTGTCCTCTAAATCAACGAAGGTGGCTTTCCCATGTTCTCTAATTAATTTTGCCCGGCCAGCTAAAACTACCTTAGCTTTTTTAGAGGCTAAGTTCTCGAATCTCTCTTTTACCTGACTGATGGTGTGCGTTCTTCTTGTTTTCGCCGGATATGCTTCCATTCCTAAACTCAAGAGATGATTAAGTTTCTTTTGTCTTTCTTCTCTTAAGGACATAAAATAAGTAATAACTAAAAATTTGCCTTTTAATTATAACAAATTAAAATAGTACTGCAATATTTCTTTGGTTATTTTTACCGCTAAATTACTGCCTTTGCCACCATTCTCTATTAAAACCGTAATCACTATCTGTGGATTAGGATAAGGAGCAAAACCGGTAAACCAGGCGTGGGGACTTGCCCCTTCAACTTGCGCTGTTCCAGTCTTGCCAGCGACGCTTATCCCTAAAGAAGACAAGCTTTGTGCGCTTCCTCTAGTCACCACGGCCCGCAACCCTAATTTAACTAAATCTATATTTTCTTTTTTAAAAATTTTTTCCTTGATAATTTTTGAGGAATCTTTTAGGATGCTTGGTTCGAAAAGCGTTCCTCCATTCGCAATCGCGGCAGTATAATTCGCCACCTGCAAAGGGGTGACTAAAAGATCTCCCTGACCAATGGAAAGATTATAAGTATCGCCAATATACCAGGGCTCGTTGCGCGTCTTTTCTTTCCATTCTTTTGAGGGCACAAAACCAGCTTTTTCATTTGGCAAATCAATACCTGTCTTCTCTCCTAAACCCACTGATTTTAAATAAAAATTAATTTTTTCAGGACCCAATCCTTCGAAGCCTTCATATCCACCACCGATGTAATAAAAAAAAGTATTAATTGACCAGCTCAAGGCGTCAACTAAGTTTACCCTTCCATGTCCTGAGGGCTTCCAATCAGGGAAAAACCATTTCCCTATTTTAATTCCGCCGGTTGAAAGAACAGTCGTCTCGTTGTCAATCAATCCTTCTTCCAAAGCTCCTAAGGCGATAACTGGTTTAATGATTGAACCAGAAGGGTAAAGACCAGCGATTGCTCTATTAATCAGGGGGGAATTTTTGTCAGTGCTTAATTTTTGCCAAAATTGTTCGTTGTTTAATGAATTATTGTCATAAGTGGGAAAACTTAGCAAACTTAGAACCTGTCCGTTTCTTGGATCCATGATTACAACCGCTCCCTTAGCGTTTTTTCCAGCGTATCGCCTAAAAGCCTCTTCGGCTTTCTTTTGTAGATCTAAATCGATCGAAAGAATAATATCTTTACCGTCATAAGTCGGTTCCTCGTTTAATATTTTTTTTTCATTGCCCTTCGGGTCAACTTCAATTTTTTGTTTACCGTCTTTTCCTTTTAAAATTTTTTCATAATAAAGTTCTAAACCATCCTTTCCAATAGAATCAGTTAAATCATAATTTTCTTTCCCCAGATTAGATGATAATTCTTCTTTTGAGATCTTGCCACAAAATCCTAAAAGATGAGAAAAAGCTTCTCCGCCTAAATATTCTCTTTTTGGTTCTATCCTTACCTTAACCTCCTTTGAGCCACTGGTCATCATCTTTAAAGCTTCCTCGTAAGGAATCCTTTTATCAATTATTTTCTCCTCCGGCATTTTCACTGAATAGAATTCAGTTCTGTTTTTAACAAGCGATTTTCCATTTGCGTCATAAATTAAGCCCCTATTTGCTCTTATCTTTTCTATCCTTAATCGATTGCCTTCGGCTACCTCTTTGTAATACGAGCCCTTTGGAAACTGCAGGTAAAAAACTTTCCCTAAAAAAAACAAACTAATTAAAAAAACTAAAACAAAAAATAGATTGACCCTGCCTCGCTCTATTGGCGGGATTAAAAAATCGGTCGCCTCAGACTCTTCATAGAAGTAATCTCCTTCTGTTTCCTTTTGAGAAAAATTTGAACTGGCCATAAATGAAGCACAAAATCAAAAAAAATGAGAGGTTAACTATTAAAAAACAAAAAAAATCAGACCAATAAAATGAATTAACTAGGGGGCGAGGGGCTTTGGGATTTAAGAAAAAAAATAAATAAGAGATTGAAAGAGACGTGATCTGATAAAGAATAAATCCTAATAAAGAAAAAAACAACAGACCGCTTAAATGCTTAAGATCCATTCTCTTGGCTAAGAAATAAAGAATAAAAAATAAAAGAATTAAATTTAAAGAGAAAAAACCTCTAAAAAATAGCGAATTGAAGTCCATAATTAATCCCCCTAAAATTGCTGTTCCTAAACCAAAAAAGAATTCTTCTTTTTGGAAAAAAAGAAGAATAAAGATTAAGGCCAAATTCAAATATTTAAGAAAAGGCAAGTTATTCAAAAAAAATATTTGAAAAAGAAAAACAAAAAATAAAATGAAAAAAACAAAAATATATTTCATAAACTTTATTGATGGGGACCTGAAATAACAATGCCAACAATTTTCAAATTTCTTTCGGCAGAAAACGGTTTAACTATCGCTTTTTTAAAAGTCTGGTGGGGATCATCCTTCACCTCCATAACTTCACCAATTAATAAACCAGGGGCAACGTTTTCTTCTAATCCTCCGGTGACCACCTTATCTCCTTTGTTAATCTTTGCCTCGCTTAAAATATAATTGACTTCTAGAACTAAGCCATTCCCTTCTAGAATTCCAAGAGACTCTTTATCTTTCCCCCAAATTTCAACTGGGATTCTGAGCTCAGATTTTAAAAGAGGCAAAAAATAAGAGAATTTTTTTTCTACCTTAACTATTTTGCCTATTAAAAGACCATCTTCATCAATTACGGCCATCCCCTCTTGCGCCCCTTCTTCTTCGCCTTGATCAAGCAGAAACCAGTTAAGACCTAATTCTTCTCTTTTATTTAAGACATTGGCGATAAGTATTTTATATTCAATTTTTTTCTGAAAATCTAAATATTTTCTTAGTGTTTCATTTTCTTTTTGTAAAATTTCCAATTTGGTATTTTCTGCCAATAATCTATTTATCTCGTCTTTCAGGTCGCTTTCTTCGTTTTTCCCTGTTAAATCATTGGCTTTTTGATAAAAAAATTTCCCCAAATCTTTAACCCGTCCTAATAAAACAAATTCTCCTTTAAAGATGATAAGGAGAAAGAGGAGTCCTATAATTATAAAAATGATTATCCATCTGTTGTAAACCATAACTTATAATATGACTTTCTAATTTAAGACTCTAAATTCTAACTTTAGGTTTGTGGAGAACTTGTAGCGCTGCTTGAAATCTCCGGCCCATTAGGATAAGTTTCATCAACCGGTATTTCAATCACATTTTCCCATTTATATCCTAAGGCTTCAAAAATTTCACCTGACTTAAAGGCTCTTTTTTTGCCTTGCTCAATTAAATAAACAACTCCGCTATCCGGATATTTAATCAAAGTATTGTCAGGATGGGCTTGTTCTCTCTCAATAAATTGCCAGCTCTTGAGCATCATCTTAAAGGTCGTTTTAAAATTTGCCTCTTTTTCTAACCCAATTTTGTAAGAAAAAGCATAAATTCTATCTTCATGAGACAGGTAAACTGTCAAACGATCAGGGCTGAAAAGAGCAGGAATGCCACCTATTAAAGTTTCTTCTAACGCGGTTTCAGCGCCGGGAGATTCTTTCTTATACCATTCAAGCGGCGACAGTTTGCCTTTATTATCAACAATAGTGATATTGAAAAATTCATTAGTGTTGGTCGTAATCATCATTTCAGTGTTATCTGTCTCGGGAATGGCTTTTGCTATCCAACCGGCTGGATAAAAGAAACTATAATTGAAAACGGGGTCGGTATAAACACTAACTAAACCGCTCAAAATGACGCTTCCCTCTTCTTTAGAATTTGGGTTAGTTAAATTAATAATCTCTTTTCCATCAGCCACACCATCGCCATCAGTATCAGGATTGTTTTTATTGGTTGAATAAAGTGTCTCTTCAACATCAGTCAAGCCGTCCTGGTCTCCGTCAGAACTTGAAGGAGTTTCTGGAGAGATTATCATCTCTTCTCCTCCTGGGATAGTCTTGCTTTCTTCAATGACGAGAGCAAAACTTGAAGCGGGGAAAAAATTTAATTCCAAACTTAAAACATTTCCTTCTGCATCAAGCGTTGAATTAATAGGAGTTAACGTTTCATCTTTTACATATCCTAAGGTTAAATCGTTCTCCCATCTCTTTTCAACTTGTTCTTCTTTATAAAAAATCTTTAAAACTGCTGGTTTAGAAAAAACTAAATCTGAAGGCGAAACATTAAAAAATCCTGCGACTACTTTATATCCATTCATTGAAGTCCCTAAAGGAGCAGGATTTGAGGTCATTTCAACAATGACATCCTTCTCTAAAGCGCCTTCGGGAATGTAGAGTTCAGCCCAAGAAGCAATCACGTCATCACGCTTAATTTCCGCCCTAACTGTCTGGGCTTTTGACAATTTTTTTTCTGGCTGAGAGCCCGGAGGAGTGGCCTCTTTTTTTAAAGATGGCGCAACTTGTTTTGACTGCTGCCATTTTTGCCAAAAATAAAAGCCAGCCCCTCCTAAAACAAGAGCTATCACAATAATCCAAATAAAGAAAGGGGTCTTTTTATTATTATTATTGCCAAATTTTTTTACCCCATTCCTAAACTCTTTAGGCATCGTATGGATTCTTTCTCCGCCTTCCTCGGCGATTTCTTCTTTCGGCTCGTCGGTTCTTTTTGGTTTTTCGAATAACATATAAAAAATTCAAACTTCAAAAGTCAAAACATGGATTATTTTAATTCTCTGATTGCTTTTTGTAAATCCACTAATTTTGCGCCTGGGGTTGGGTCTTTCGGATCTAAACCTTGGCGCACCTCCTCGCCATCTTTTAGACCATCGCTGTCTGTATCAGGATTATTAGGGTTAGTCTGATAAATTTTCACCTCTTCTTTGTCTGTCAAGCCGTCAAGATCTGAATCAGCGCTGTCCGGATTGGTACCCAAAGAAATCTCTTCCTCGTCAGACAAGCCGTCTTTGTCTCTGTCAGAGATATTGATATTTATTTTTTCTTCTCCTTTGTTATTTGACTCTTCTATTTTTTTATTCTGATTCCCCTCGCCTGCTTTCTTAAATAAGTTTGAACCAAATGACTTCAAATAAGCGGAGCCCCGTAGTAAGCCCTGCTTTACTACTGAGGGGAAGCCAAACCAGAAACCTAAAATAATTAAAACGGCAATTAAAATAATTAGCCATAATTTGTTTCTTTTCTTCAAAGGCTTTATCTCTTCTACAATCTCTCTCTGAGGTTGTGGTTCTTCCACTGGCTTGGCCTCTTCAACTTCGGCAAAAATATCTTCTGGTTGTTTTCCGCCTTCGGCGGATCCCCCAAGGGGGGAAATTTCCTTTGGCATAAAAATTATAAGATTAAAAAATCTTAGCAAATCAGCATGGCTAAATCCCCTCGTAAATCAGCTAATTTGTCGTCTAAACAATCTTTAGTCACCATCGTTGCTTCAATCTTGGCCAACCTCTTGTCTACTTTTTCAAATCTCATATCTACCCCTTCAAATCCTTGTTTGGTAATTACCGCTAAATCATCCACTGATTCAGCTACTGCCGCCAAGTTCGCTTTAGTTTTTTCCTTTTTAATCATAAATTTTAGATTTAAATAGATTTTATTTTCTTGATTTTTCCAAAGCTATAACCCGTTTTTCCAAAAGAGCAAATTCGTCTCGGCCAACTTTTTCCTTTAACTCATTACGGATTAAATGCAACTCATCAAGGACAATCTCAAATTTATAATTTACTTCACCAAATTTTTCGTCAACTCTCTTCCGAAAATCTTCAATTCTTTTATCTAACCCCTGATGACCTTCTGCTACTAAATTAAGTTTAGAATCAATATCTTCTAAAACAACCCCGAAATGACGTTCGGAAATAGATAGTTGTTTTTTATTTTTTTTCTTTTTAACCATAAATTATTTTATCTACTATAGAGGTCGGGACTCTATAGTTCCATTTCTAACGGGGTAATCCTAATTTAAAAGCTTCAGCATCGTTGATCCCATCGTCATTGCTGTCTTTTTTCAAAGGATCAAAACCTAGCTCTTTTTCTTCACGATCCCCAAGCCCGTCGTCATCACTGTCCCATTTCTCCGGATTGGTTCCTATTTTCAATTCTTCCTCGTCAGATAAACCATCTTTATCGCTATCTTTAGGCTTTTCAATTTTTGTTTTGGGCAAGGCGATATTAATCGGCGCCCCTAAACCTGATTGCTCAGCCGGAATAGTTTTAATTTCTATTTCCTCTTCTGTTTCTTTTTCTTTAGGAACGCCAAGTTTTTGCTTTTTAGCAGATAAAATCAAAAAGACGCCGAGCACCGCTAAAACAACGATTAAAATAATTAAATATTTTTTCTTCATAATTTTATTCCATCTTGTTAACCGTGGTCAAGGTCGTACTCCCGTTAGAATCAACCG
>Ga0210017_1002908_pt1 | contig 14525 bp, 16 predicted proteins | sample CryGeyCG2014_020_FD_183966 | JGI IMG/M metagenome (GOLD analysis project Ga0210017, IMG submission 183966) | Groundwater microbial communities from aquifer - Crystal Geyser CG08_land_8/20/14_0.20 (SPAdes) (version 2) | ecosystem: Environmental > Aquatic > Deep subsurface > Groundwater | place... | reverse complement strand
AGCTACTTTTGTGACGTTAGAAAAAAATCACAATTTAAGGGGCTGTATTGGAAATTTAGAGCCTCAAAAACCTCTTTACCAAAGTGTTATTGATAATAGCTTAGCTAGCGCTTTTTTAGATCCCAGATTTCCTCCTTTAGACAAAACAGAACTAAAAGATATCATTATTGAAATCTCTGTTCTTAGCTCCTTAAAGAAGGTCCCTATATTCAAAAATAGCAAGGATTTATTAAATTATCTCTCTCAGAAAAGACCCGGTTTATTCATCAAAAAAAATGGTTTTCAAGCTACTTTTTTGCCTCAAGTGTGGGAAGAATTACCTGAGGCAAAGAATTTTATGACCCAACTTTGCCTCAAAGCTGGAATGAATCCTGATGAATGGCAGAATTTAGAGATGGAAATATATGAATACCAGGTAGAAAAATTTAAAGATACACAATACTAGCATAGCCAACAACTTGAGATTTTTCTCCAGTAATATCACCGGAATTTAAAGCTTTTAATAATTTTGGCTGCCATTTTTTCTTTTTAGCTATTTCGATAAGGATCTCAATATCTATTTTGCCGCAGGCTTCACCAAATTCCTCTAATCTTTTGGAATCATTATCCAAGATTGCATCTATGGTGACTTTATCTAATTTCTGAGCTTCTTTGTAAGGATAATAATGACTCAGATCAGAACTCACTAAGATTAAAGTCCCTTCATCAACCAGAGACTCTAAAACCTTGGCTATTGTCTTAATGTTTAATTCTCCAGTTAAAAAGGGAACAATTTTAAACTCCTTTAAGATAACTTGAAGAAAAGGGATCTCTACTTCTAGACAATGTTCTGGTTCATGAATTTCTGAGGATTCAATAATTTCTTTAGTCTTTTCCAATTTTTTTAAATCCTTTTTTCCTAAACATTCGATTTTACCTAAAGGAGTTCCCCAATAACCAGAAGGGCTAGAGGCTAAACCTTGAAAACTAAAATGATGACTGGGACCTAAGAGAATAATTTTTTTATATAAGAATCTGCCTCTCCGCCAACTGGCGGATCGGCAGAACCTTTTTTCTCGCTTTGCTCGAAATAATTTATCTTCTAAAATCTTAAAGCCATAAGCTGCGACTTGAGCAGAATAAATATAACCAGCGTGAGGCACTATTAAAGCTTTTGGCTGAACTTTCAATTTTTCAACAGTTGCTTGATGCAAAAAATCCTCAATCATCTCCTTTAAAATTTGAGGATTATCAGGATAAAAAGTTCCGGCAAATTGTGGTGAACGAATGAACATAAATATTAATTCAAAATCCAAAAGGCAAAAGGCAAAAGTTCAAGTCAAAAGTTAAAAGTTTAATAATTTTGAATTTCAATTTTGAATTTTGATTTTTGATTTTTGACTTTTATTACCATCGTCCTTCTATCTTAGTATTACAATTCGGACATTTGCCGTGATAAAGCATGTTTTTATTAATTCCTATCCCCCATCTCTCGATTAGCTTAGCGCCGCATTTGGGGCAATAAGTGCTTTCATAATTATTATCCGGGATATTACCGGTATAAACATATTTTAAACCAGCTTTTTTACCAATATTATAAGCTTTGATTAAAGTTTTTTGAGGAGTGGGTGGAGTCTTTAACATCTTATAAGCGGGATAGAAAGCAGAAATATGCCACGGCAAATCAGAAGAAATTTTCACTAGAAATCGAGCAATTTCTTTTAGTTCTTTCTCAGAATCATTTAATTCAGGAATGATTAAAGTAGTTACTTCCTCCCAAATACCTAATTGCCAAACTTTAATAATATTTTCTTTTACTGGCTCAAGATGAGCATGAACAATATTTTGATAAAAATCTTCGCGAAAACTTTTTAAATCGATATTAATAGCATCTAAATAAGGAGTAATGAGTTTTAAGGTTTGGTCACTAAAATATCCATTAGAGACCCAGACATTTTTGATTTTGGCTTTCTGGGCTAATTTCATGGTAGCCAGAGCATACTCAGTCCAAACTGTTGGTTCATTATAAGTATAAGCAATTATGGGAATGTTATTTTCTTGGCAGTAATTAACAATTTTTTCCGGAGGCCAGTCTTCCCCCCAAGAGTTTGTATCTTGCCTGCCTGCGCAGGCAGGTATCTTAAAAGCTTGCGAAATATCCCAATTCTGACAAAACTCGCAAGCAAAATTACAACCAAATGTTCCCAGAGAAAAAGCCGTCGCTCCTGGTAAAAAATGAAATAAAGGTTTTTTCTCAATCGGGTCTAAATTAATTGCCGCGGCCTTATTATTCACTAAAAGCTTTAACTCGCCATTATTATTCTGCCTCACCCCACAAATACCAGTCTTTCCATTAGGAATGACACAGTAATTATTACAAGCTAAACATTGAATTTGATTATTTGGTAATTTCTTAAATAATGACATTTTGGTATAATAATTATAGCAAATAGATTAAATAATATGTAATAATATGCACTATGGCAAACATCTTTTAATAGAGGTTATTACCAAAAATCCAAAAGATCTCACCAATAAAAAACTTATCAAAAAGGTGTTTGAAGAAATTGCACAAGCGGTCAACATTAATGCAGTTCTTCCTCCGGTAATCTATCAGTTTCCTAAAAAACAAGAATTGCCAAATAATATCTCAGGAGGTTTGACCGCTTTTTATATTATTGCTGAATCTCATCTAGCTATTCACACCTGGCCGGAAAACAGCTATTTTGCTTTTGATTTATTCTCTTGCAAAGATTTTGATGAAAAAATTGTCATTCAAATATTAAAAAAGAACTTTTCTATTAAAAAATTATTTAGTCAGGTTATCGAACGAGGAACATCAATTAATTTTCAGAAATACCATATAATAAATTCAAAAATCAAAAGTCAAAAGTCAAAATTGACAGCATAGCTTGTCATTGCGAGGAGGAGCCTGCCTGCGCAGGCAGGCGTAGCGACGACGAAGCAATCTTATCTTGCTCCTTAATCAGATTCCTTCGCTTCATCCCGTAAAACGGGACTTCGCCCGCAATGACAAAAAAATAATATTAAAATTCTTAATTCAAAAACCCCAAATCCCAATGACCAATAACCAATTACATGCGCAGCTTGGGTAATTTAGAATTTGTTGTATATGACATATACATAAATTGTATCAGATGGTGCAAAGGTATTGAACCACTATAATCATTTGACATAATAATCATTCCGATGTATAATACAGTTAATTTACGATTCTAAAAAAGCACTTTGAAAATACTAATCATAGCAGCGAATTGGTTATAAATTTTGTAGCCAGCTCGCTGCTATGAATATATAATAGCAACAATTACTCAAGGGAAATCCAAACCCTTGGGAAAGGAGGAAATATGAAAAAGAAAAAAGTGTGCCACTACAAAGTGGAGAAATCCAATTTCATCGCCTTTCTAGAGCTCCACCCCAATCTCCTTGAACCATACAACCTGAGCCTCCCGCATTCTGCCCCTTCGGCCCTTGCCCAAGTCAAAATCAACCTAAGAAAGCTATACCTTCTCGCGTATCACACAGGATATAAAAGAGGATATCTAAACGGAAAATATGGCCCCCCGCCTGCTGGTTATTAGAATCTAAACAAGACCCTTCATAATGAGGGGTCTTTTTATTTTAAAAAACTCTTGATTATTTAAGAGCGAATCTTTTCTTCCGCGAATGATTCAGGGGAGGGGTCTAAACCTTAAGAGCGAGGAATATATTTTTCTGAGACCATCCGGAGCCGATCCGCCTACGCCCTTCGGGCTTCGGACGGACAGGGCGGGCAAAATATAGAGCGCCTGCCCGCCGTAGCTTTAAGCGAAGGCGGGAGGCGAAGGCTAAGTGAGCGAGCACGCTGGGCGAGCGAGCGGGTCGAAGAAAATATATTCCGAGCGATTATTATGGCGTGGGACTCAATTTAATATTAGAAAAAATATAATCATATAGAACTCATCCCCTATCCTTGACAAATCATATTAGTATATGCTACACTATACTCATCAAAATTGAGGAGTACATTAAAAACATATTGCCCAAGGGATGACCAAAGGGATGACCATTGGTCAAATCCAAACCCTTAGGTACATTAGGCAAAGGAGGAAAAATGAATTACAAAAAGGAAAAAAAGGAGGTAATCTTCTCTATCACCACTGCTATCCTCCACCCATCTTTCTATCCCCTCCCTCCCCACCGCGTGATCGTTACTACCTTAGACCGCATGCACCGACTCTCCTACCTCGATGGGTACAGGGCCGGTTGTAAAAAAGGTAAAGCCGATACTACTATACTGAACCCAGACCCTTCACGATGAGGGGTCTTTTTATTTTAAAAAATTCTTAATAAAGCTTGATAAGGCGAGGATATGTTGTTAGCAAAAACCGTAGCGCAGGCCGAGCGGGCATGGTTCGAACGAGCGAAGTCCCGTTTAACGGGGCGAAGCGAGTGAGAGAGCGAGGCCGAGCTCGAGCGCGTCCCGCTCGCTGGGCGGGACGATAGCGTGTTTTTGTGGCAACATATTCGAGCCTTAAGATTTAAGACGAGAAGAAGAAAAGATGAGCGATTTTTAAACCTGTTATAGTGTGGGACTCAATTTAATATTAGAAAAAATATAATCAGCCACTGGTTGATAAAACTCTACCAATCTTTCAGGACAGGTTAAGCTAATGCTTAACAGGAATCTTTTATTCAGAAAATTCTTTTCTAGATAGGTTTTATTGAAAACAACATAGCTAATTCCTCTGGAAATATTCCGGATTTTTAAATAAATTTCTCTATCTCCGTATTGCTTATTTAAAATTGTGTAATCATCTATAATCCGAGCTTTTAAAAGAGCCTTATTTTCATTTTCTTCAATTGTCTGCACTAAATTACCGAAGGGAAGATTTTTGTAATTAGAAACTACTCTTTGAGTGATAGAAAATTGAGCGCCAGCTTCATCTTGCAAAACTAATAAAGTAGAAACGCCCTTGCCTAAATCTTTAGAATAATAGGAGAAAACATCAGTTAAGAGGTTATTAATTACCCCTGGGTCAAGAGCCTGCCAATTAGGATAAGGTATGGAACCGATGCCTCGTAAATTAAAATCTTGATATTCTACTAACCTGTCTTTTACTTCAAAAGGAACAGTTGTTTCTTGGCTATCAAGAATAAATTTTAAACCGTATTGACCAATCTCTTTTGGCGCCTCAAAACAACATATTTCATTATCTCCCGCGTGAATACTGGTATCTGACAAAGGAATATCTCTTGGGTTATTATAATCTAAAAGGATCAGTTTTAAAGATAGTTTCTGATCTGGATTTTTGAAAGAAATCAAAAATTCATCACCTTTTAAGAAATCATTGGTATATAATACTTCCTTAGATTGTTGATTGATCATACCTAATTTAATATCTTGAAGCAGAAATGATGAATTTTGAGTCTTCTTGTTTTGGAAATAGGCTCCTAAACTAATGAGCAAAATGAGTATCAAACTAGCAATAATCAATACAATATTTTTTCTGTTCATAAATTCATATTTTCTCTTAAGACTTGGATCAAGTTTATCATAAATTTCAAATTATGAATTGTTGCCAATCTCAAATAGAGTGGTTCTTGAGCCAAATATAGATGTCTTAAATAAGCTCGAGAAAAATTTTGACAGGTATAGCAATCACACTCACTATCGACTGGCAAATTATCATTTTTAAAACGGGAGTTCGCTATATTTAAAATTCCATCTTTAAAATCTGATTCAAAAGAAACACCTCTATCAGTAATCACGAATTTACCTGAATATAAACCTCCGTGCCGGGCTATTCTAGTAGGATTAACGCAATCAAATATATCTACTCCCCTTTTTACAACTTCTATGACGTCTTTAGGAGATGCTCCTAAACCCATGGTATATAAAGGTTTATCTTTTGGTAAAATTGATTTCAATTCTTCTATGATTTCCAAAGTTCTTGGCATGTTATAACCTATGGTCTCTCCCCCTAAAGCAATTCCATCAAACATTAAATTAGAAATAAATTTGGTTGATTCTTTTCTTAAATCAGAAAATATTCCTCCCTGAATAATTCCAAAAATAAGAGGCGATTTTCTTCCTGATTCTCGTTCTTGTTTACTTAGTTCTTGATGCTTCAAGAGAGATCTCTCTGCCCAGCGATGAGTCCGCTGCATTGATTTTTTAATATAATTTCTATCATCATTATCCGGAGCGCATTCGTCAAAAGCCATAATAATATCTGCCCCTATTTTATGTTCAATCTCTATGGCTTTTTCCGGAGTAATAAAGTGGCTTGAGCCGTCAATTGGCGAGAAAAATTCTACCCCTTCCTCTTTAATTTTGCTTAATTTAGGGCCTCTCTGGCTTAAACTCCAGGCTTGAAAACCGCCTGAATCGCTCAAAATTGGCCTTTCCCAGGCCATAAACCTATGAACCCCTCCCATACCCTCAATAATGTCTTCCCCTGGCCTTAAATGAAGATGGAGAGCATTAACTAACAGAATCTCCAGGCCTAAGTTTTCCAAATCATCAGGTCCCACAGCTTTAACTGTAGCCTGGGTTCCTGGGGGCATAAAAATAGGAGTATGAAAAATACCATGATTGGTTGTGACCTCACTTAGACGAGCGTTATTATTTTTAGATTGTTTAATAATTCGAAACACAAAGCACAAATTTACTCTTTGCAACAATCCAAGACTTCTTGAATCATCTCTCCTAATTTACTCCAGACACTAAATTTTTTCTTTGTTTCTTTATTTTCTGGATCATCATCTTTTTGCCCTATATCTTTTACCTCGATTAATCCTAAATTTAAACCCCAAAAGATATTCCAAAGAGTATAAGATTTCTTAAATAATTCTTCTGCCTTATTTTTCTCGCCATCAGATAGCTTCTTGGTTCCAACTTCCATCAAGCGCATGCAAGCGGCTAATAAATGCTTGGAGACGCACCAAATTTCTCCTTTGGGATTTTTCACGATTTCCTTTAATAAACTCTTTCTCATATCTCTCATTTGATTCAACAGTTCTAAGTACTTAGCATCGTTGGTTTTGTTATAAGTAAAGAAAAAATGCTCCTCTAGAGAAATAAGATTCATCACACCAATGGCTAAATCCTCTTTGGATGACAAATCTAAAGGATTTTTCCCTTTTTTCAATTCCTGAATTTTATTGATAATTTTAGAAAATTGTTCTTCTTGATTCATATTGCGCAATTAAATAAAAAGTTTACAAACCCATAATTCAAAGATGGCGCTAATGATGATTAAAGCAACAAGAGGAATGATAACTCTTTGATAAGGAAAATAAACTTTATCCCGATGGAATTTTTTTAAAATTATATTATCCAGCCAATCGCTCAGAAATAGAGTTAAAATTCCTATAAAAGAACCGAATACAATTCTTGGTACGCCGCAGAAATTATAAGAGCCGCTTAATTTGCTCCAAATGGGCAGAAAACTCAAAAGCCAAGTGCCAATGAAAATCAGCCAAAAACTCAAAGAAAATGCCTTATTCCTTTTGATTAAAAACTTATTGAATTGAACAGAAACAGCTAAAATTAAAGCACCAATCCATATTCCCAAAGTCATATCGTTAATTCCTAATAAGCGGGATAGCCATAATCCGCCAGCAATACCAATAGCACAAAGTGGTCCACACATAATTTTAATTTTTAATATTTTTAAAATTTTAGCAAAAATTTAGATAATTGTCTAATTTCGAACGAAGTGAGAAAAAAGGTTCTCCTGAGCGAAGCGAAAGGGGGTTCTTATTAAGGCAGAGAGGATTTTTTATACATTTCCCTTTCAATCTGCACCCAATCTTTATATTTTTTTTCTATTTCTTTTTGCGCTGATTTTATCCTCTTATGAATTAATTTCAATTTCTCGGGAATTTCTCTTTTTTGTTCCCTCAAATAATTATAGATGGCATCGTATAAAGCATCAGCTGCTAAAACCGAACAATGAAGTTTTATTGGTGGAAGCCCACCTAATTTTTTAACAATGCTCTCTCTATCGAAATCTAAAGCCCTGTTTAGGGTTTTACCTTTTATTAAATCAGTAATCACGCTACTGGTAGCGATAGCAGCCACACAACCAAAAGTCTCAAAACTGACATCTTTAATAATTTCTCTTCCTTTTTTATCTTTTTCAATTTTTAAATATAACTGCATAACATCGCCGCAAACTAAATTACCGGCCCTGCCAATGGCATTGGGATTTTTAATTTTTCCAAAATTATGAGGTTTTTGGAAATGCTCAAGAACTTTTTTTGTATAAAAACCTATTTCTTTCATGTATATTTTATTTAAAGGGTGATATTTTTCTTAAATTTTGAATAATACCTGGTAAGACTTTCAAAACATAATCTATGTCTTTTTCTTTTGTCTCTCTTCCTAGGCTTAATCTTAAGGAGCCATGAGCCTGTTGGTGTTTTAACCCGATAGCCAAAAGAACGTGACTTGGTTCTAATGTTGGCGAAGAGCAAGCCGAGCCGGTTGAGGCAGCCACACCAAGAGCATCTAATTGAAAAATAATCGATTCTCCTTCAATGAAATCAAACCAAAAATTAGCATTGTTTGACAGTCTCTTGATGGGATGGCCGTTTAGATGAGAATTGGGAATAGTCTTTAAAACTCCTTTTATTAATTTATCTCTTAATTTTTTCTCTCGTTGACCTTCTTTGATCATTTCTTTTTGACAAATTTTAATTGCTTCGCTAAAACCCACGATTGCCGGAACGTTCACCGTAGAAGAACGCAAACCTCTCTCATGCCCCCCACCATGCAGCAAGGGTTCAATTTTTACACCTTTCCGGACAAAAAGACAAGCTGCTCCTTTGGGTCCATACATTTTATGAGAAGAAGCAGTTAGCAAATCGATGTTCATTTTATTAACATCTATCGGAAATTTACCGAAAGTTTGAACAGCATCAGTATGAAAATATACACCTTTTTCTCGACAGATCTTGCCGATTTCTCTAATCGGTTCGATCGTTCCTATTTCATTATTGGCATGCATTACAGAAACTAAGATAGTATCTTTTCTTATGGTTTTTTTAAGATCTTTTGGGCTTACTAAACCATATTTATCAACTTTTAATTTAGTTATTTCAAAACCTTGAGCTTCCAACCACTTAGCGCTTTCTAAAATACAATGATGCTCAATTGAAGAAATTATAATATGCCGACCCTTGTTTCTATTGGCAAAAGCTATTCCTTTTAGAACTAAATTATTACTTTCAGTGGCTGAACTAGTAAAAATTATTTCGTCGGGGTTAGCATTTATAAAATGACTAATAATTTTTCTGCTTTTTTCCAGTGCTTGTTTTGCTTCTCGTCCCAGACTATATAAAGACATGGTGTTACCGAATTTTTCTGCAAAATAAGGAAGCATTGCTTTTAGAACCCTAGGATCTACTGGTGTTGTCGCGGCATAATCCAGATATATTGATTTTTGTTTCATATTTTAATTATTTATTTTTTAATTATTTATTCTGATTTTTTCTCTTAGCCACTTTTCTGCTTCTATGGCTGCCATGGCACCGGCGCCGGCAGCTGTCACTGCTTGCCGATAAACAGCATCACAAACATCACCAGCAGCAAAAATGCCATCAAGAGAGGTTTTCACATTATCATGAACCTTTAAATATCCTTTCTCATCTCTTTCTAAATAATTTTTAAAAATCTCGGTCACTGGTTCAAAACCAATGGCTAAAAATAAGCCAGACACTGGCAATTCTTTTTCTTTTTGAGTTTGATTATTTTTCACCATAATTCTCTCTAATTGCTTATCCCCTATTAATTTAGTTATTTCACTGTCAAACAAAATTTCTATTTTGGGATTTTTCTTTAGTTCCTCCTGTAATAAAGCAGCCCCTCGAAATTCATTCCTTCGATGAATCAAATAAATTTTTTCTGCATATTTAGTTAAATATATCGCTTCTTCCAAAGCAACATCGCCCCCTCCAACTACAGCTACAATTTTATTTTTAAAAAATGCCCCATCACAAACAGCACAAACAGAAACTCCATGTCCTACTAATTCTTTTTCCTTTTCTAAACCTAGCCAACGAATACCTCCACCTGTAGCGATAATAACTGACTGAGCAAAATATTCTTTTTTATCTTCTGCTATAACTTTAAAAGGTCTCTTGGAAAAATCTACAGCGATAATTTCTTGTTCCATCAATTGACAATTATATTTCTTAGCTTGCTGTTCCATCAATCCCAATAATTCTAAACCTCTAATACCTTTGGGAAATCCGGGAAAATCATCAATATCAACAGCTGAAGATAACTCCCCTTTTCCTAAATGACCAGTGAAAATTAAAGTATCAACTTTAGCCCGGCCAGCATAAACTCCAGCTGATAAACCAGCTGGCCCGCCACCAATAATAATAAGATCTTTTACTTCCATGTAATTAAGTTGTTATTTTCTAGTTATTTTAGCTTTTTTGGGGCTAAAAATCAACCCCGTTAGAAGCTCTTAGTGAAAAAATTTAGTTTATTTAAATTTTTTCACGTGATTTTTATTAGGAAATACCATAATATTTCTTTTCTTCCTTAAAAATACAATTGCCTAAAGACAAGCTTCTAACGGGGTCAACCCCCCGAAATAAACGAAAAAACCCGCGTAAAGCGGGTTTTTCGGTGAACCCCCTCCTGCTTGCGCAGGAGGGGGCAGCCCCACCGTTGGTAACCTTTCGGCTACCAAAAACAGAATAGCAAAATTTTTTCAAAAAGTAAAGAGTATTGTCGCTCATATTAAAAAATGATAAGATAAATCAACCAATATGAAAAGTAAAAACAAAGTTTTATTGGTTGGTTTAGGGATCTTAGGAGGCGGATTAGCCACTGCTTTATGGTTATTAAAACATAAGGCTCAATTAACTGTTACTGATTTGAAATCCAAGAAAGACTTGGAACCTTCTCTAAAAAAACTCAAAAAATATTCTTCTAAAATCAAATTTGTTTTAGGCAAACATCGCCAAAAAGATTTTGACGAAAATGATATTATCGTTGTTAATCCGGCTATTCCAACTACTAATACAAAATTAAAAGTTACCCAGTATTTAAATAAAGCTAAAAAACAAAAGAAAATTATTGAGAACGAAATTAGCTTATTTTTTAGATTCTGTCGTAATCCTATCATTGGTATTACTGGCACCAGAGGCAAAACTACCACTACTAATTGGATTGGCCATTTATTAAAAGTAAAATATCCTCAGACTTTTATTGGAGGAAATATTCCTGATAGCCCAGTTTTATCTTTCTTGGATAAAATTTCTAAAAATTCACCAGTAGTCTTAGAGCTATCTTGTTTTCAATTAGAACTACCTCTCCATAAAGCTCCTCATATTGCAATCATCACTAATTTATATACTGATCATCTCAACCGATACCGCACCTTAAAACAATACGCCCAAATTAAAGCTAATATCTTTAAATATCAAACTAAAAATGACTATTTAATCTTGAATGATGATAATTCTTGGACTAAATATTTCCTTTCCTTAAAGCCCAAAGCTCAAGTATATTTCACTTCTTTAAAAAAGCTACCAAAAAATTTAAATGGCGTTTATTTCCATAAGAATTGGATTTTTTATCAAAAAGATGGGCATCCAGAAAAAATAACGAATGTTAAAATTTTTAATCAACTCTGGGGCTTACATAATACTGATAATTTATTACGGGCGATTCTGGTGGCTAAAATTCTAAAATTATCAAATGCACAAATTAAAAAACAACTAGCTTCATTGCCTCAAGTAAAAATGCGGCAAGAAATAGTTTTTCAAAATAACCAATTGACCATTATTAACGATAGCGCCGGCACTTCACCAGAAGCTGCCGTAGTTGCTCTAAACCGCTGGGACCACAACAAAAATTTTATCTTAATAACTGGCGGCACTGATAAAAACCTTGATTTCAAACTTCTAGCCAAGAAAATCAAAGAAAAACTGCCTCCTGGCCACCTAATTTGTCTCAATGGTTCTGCTACTAAAAGATTGATTGAAGAATTGGAAAAATTACACTATTCAAAAATATGTAACGTCTTTGATAATCTTGGAGAATGTTTAACCTACGGTCTTTTTTTGGCCAAAAACAAAGAGAAAGCAATAATTGCCTTCTCCCCTGCTGCAGCTAGTTTCGAGAAGTTCAAAAATGAATTTGATCGTGGAGAAAAATTCAATAAAATTGTTAAAAACTATCTAAAATAAAAAGCACAGCCTCTATTTTAGGCTGCGCTTAGACGGAATGAATTCCTGACTTCATTAACCTCCCCCTACTGGCGCAAAAATACTCACAGTATCGCCATCTTTTAGTTCATCTTCAAAACTACTTCTTTTCAGGTTTATCAACAACATAATATAATTCCTTTCCTCGATCGATAATTTTTCGAGCAAATCATTTACTGTAGAACCTTTCGGGAGCTCTGAATAGCTCTCTTCTGGTCCGTATTTCAGGAATTCACCATAGAGCTTTACTCTTATTTTCATATCTTCCTCCTCTATTTCCTTTTATTTTTAAAGTACAAACGTTTGGGGGACTCTTTCCATAACGAGGATGAGCCCCCAACGAGGTAATTATAAAGGCTTTACCCAATATCTATTTTAACCAAATTTTTATATTTGTCAAAAAATAAACGCAGAACTACTATCATCTGAGAGTAATTTAACAAGTTAGTAAAACAATACGCTAAATAAAAAAACCAAGGCATAAACCTTGGTTTTTTAATAAATTTATATTCTATTAGCTATTCAGTGGTCACTCCATCAAATTCTGCTTCATTTGCTATAGCTTCTTCTTTAGTGGCACGGACGATGCCATCTTTATGATGAGCTGGTGAGTAGATAGTATAAAGTTTTAAGGCCTCGGTTTGAGAAGTATTAATAACATTATGTTGAGCGCCAGCTGGTACAATAACGGCAAAACCATCTTTTACCTCATACTCATTGCCATCAATAATTACTTTACCTATCCCCTGCTCAAAACGGAAAAACTGGTCATTATCAGGATGCACTTCCATGCCAATTTCTTCTTTTGGTTTTAAGCTCATCAAAACCAATTGGCTATGTCTAGCCGTGTAAAGAACTCTGCGAAAAGTTTCATTTTCCAAAGTTCCTTCTTCGATATGAACAATATATCCTTTCATGTTTTTATTTTCCGCCAGCTGGCGGATTAATTATTTATTTTTAAATTTATTATAAATTTCAGCAAATTTATCCTTTCTATATTTAGAACTTGTCCTTTCTTATTTTATCTAAATATTTATTAAGAGCTCTTGTAAATTCAGTTAATTCGATATTCGAAGGATCATTTGGCTCAAATTTTTCTATCTTTAGCGGTTTTACTGCTAGTTTAGTATTAGTTTTACCGTTCCAATTTTTAGTGACGGGAAAACCTCCTTTTTCCAATCCTGGATCCCAAGTTGGATCTATCCATATCCATTTATTGTTTACTTTTGCTTTCAACGCCAGATGATGTGCCGGTCCCTTCTTTCCTAGTTTGATAATCTCTTTTGGAATGGGCAGATCTTCCCATTTAAATTCAATACGATAATATTTTACAGGAATGTTGGTTTCTTTGAGTTTATTTCCCAACCAGATTGCCTTTTCAGCACAGCAACCTTTATTTAAGCTAAATAATTTCTTAGAGTCTCGATGTCTAAAAAGAAAATAAGGAATATTTTGAACTCTCCTAAATAATCTGACGAGTTGTTTATTTTTAATATTTGTCATTTTTTTACTTTATTTTCTATTCTACCAAAAAATTTCCTCTTTCTCAACTACTCCGTGTACTGAATGATGTTAGAACCTGGTTGAGAGTACAGAATGCTTTCAATATTCACTCTTTAAAATTTTCTATATCCTCTAATCGAAGAAGTATTGCTGAATCTGCATACTTTTGCATACCAAGTGAGGGATTATGCGAAAATCCAACATACTCTAATTTCTTTCCTTTATATTTAATATATTTAACAGCAGGTATTAAATCTGTATCAGAGCTTACTAAAATAGCTGTATCATATAAATTATCTATTGCACCTACTATTAAATCGATTGCTAATTTTACATCAGTGCCTTTTTCTCGAATCTCTCCTGCATCATACATAATTCTACCTCGTTTTATATCGAATCCTTCGTTTTGCAAATGAGATAAAAATTTCTGTTGATCTTGCACCATTTGCTGACTTTTTTCAGTATGATCAAAATTTCTCGCAATCCCAACATAATATCTTTTGGATACGCACTCACGGCTTCCAATAAGAAATTTTACAAATTTACTATAATCAAATTTCGTACCTTTAGGGAAATGAATTTCTTTGGTTTTTAGATATTTGTAAAAATTGCTCCCATCAATATAAACAGCAACTTTCTCTTTCTTTGAAAAAGCTAGAAAAGACATATATGTAAATTATATACGATAAACTATAAAAAAACTACCCTTGCCCGAGGGGCAGGAGTAGTGATCATAATACTTCTATTATAGTCCTATGATTTATTTTGTCAAGTCTTTTTGACTTTCCTTACTAGACGCCGTGCCCTTC
>Ga0210017_1002906_pt1 | contig 14529 bp, 15 predicted proteins | sample CryGeyCG2014_020_FD_183966 | JGI IMG/M metagenome (GOLD analysis project Ga0210017, IMG submission 183966) | Groundwater microbial communities from aquifer - Crystal Geyser CG08_land_8/20/14_0.20 (SPAdes) (version 2) | ecosystem: Environmental > Aquatic > Deep subsurface > Groundwater | place... | reverse complement strand
TTGGCGGCTCCCGGTGAGCGCAGCGTGGGCGATGCGCTGAAACTGAAATATGACGTGCGCTGCTACGTCTATAACGGCAAGATACAACTCGTCGCAGCCAGGCTGTATCAGGGACAAACGACTAACTTCCGTACCCAGGGCGGCGGTTTCGCGCCGGTTAGAGTGGTCGGATAATGTCGAAGTCGGGTAAAATACCCGCATGTTGATCCATTCTTTTCTGGCTATTGGACTGGGTGCGGCTTGCGGTGCGTGGCTGCGTTGGGGTTTGGGGTTGTGGCTGAATCCGGCGTTGCCTGAATTGCCGCTCGGCACGCTCGCCGCCAATCTTATCGGCGGTTATCTGATCGGGCTGGCAATCGCCTTTTTCATGCAGCACCCCGGATTATCTGCCGAGTGGCGGCTGTTGATCATCACCGGATTTCTGGGCGGTCTCACCACTTTTTCCACCTTTTCGGCAGAAACGGTCACGCTGCTGTTGCGCGGTCAGTATGCCTGGGGCGTGGGCATTATCACGGCGCATCTGGGGGGTACCCTGTTGATGACGGTGTTGGGAATTCAGACATTCAAGTGGATAAATGGGGTGCAAGGATGAATCAACTTACCTTTTATGTGAGTGAAAAACAGCACTACAACGGAAAACCGCTCTATGAATGGCTGTTGGAGCAGGGTAAAACGATGGGCATCCACGGCGGATCGGCATTCCGCGCCATCGCCGGATTTGGCCGTCACGGCAGGCTGCACGAGGATACCTTCTTTGAGTTGGCAGGGGAGTTGGCGGTGAAGGTCGAGTTTATTGTGGATGACGCGCTGGCCGAACAGTTGCTTGCCAATTTAAAGACGCATAACGCGCAGATTTTCTATGTTCGTCAGATAGTGCAAGCCGGGTTTATTTGATTTATCCGTAGCCAATAAAAAACGCCCTTGCGGGCGTTTTTTATTGGCTACTTATGTTACTCGGCGAAGAAACTCTTTACTTTGTTCATCCACGATTTTGCACGCGGGTTATGCCGGTCGCCGTCTTTTTCGTTGATGCTCTGCTCAAACTCGCGCAGCAGCTCCTTTTGCCGTTCGGTCAGGTTCACCGGCGTTTCGACGATGACGTGGCAGTGCAGGTCGCCGTGGGTAGCACTGCGCACCCCCTTGATGCCCTTGCCGCGCAGGCGGAACTGTTTGCCGCTTTGCGTTTCAGCGGGAATCTTGATGCTGGCCTTGCCATCCAGCGTGGGGATTTCGATTTCTCCGCCCAGCGCGGCAGTGCTGAAGCTGATGGGCATTTCGCAATGCAGGTCGTTGTGGTCGCGCTGGAACACGGCATGGGGTTTGAGATGCACAACCACATACAAATCGCCTGCCGGACCGCCGTTTGCGCCAAGCTCGCCTTCGCCCGTTAAGCGGATGCGGTCATCGTTATCCACGCCCGGCGGAATTTTCACGGACAGGGTTTTGTGTTTTTTGATGCGGCCTTGACCGTTGCAGGGTTTGCAGGGCGAGGCAATTATCTTGCCCGTGCCGTGACAGCGCGGACAAGCCTGCTGCACCGAAAAGAAGCCCTGCTGCATACGCACCTGACCATGCCCGCCGCAGGTGGTGCAAGTGGTGGCGCTAGTGCCGGCCTTGGCTCCCGAGCCGTGGCAGGTTTCACATTCCGCCATGGTGGGGATGCGGATTTCCGTTTCAGTGCCGCGCGCCGCTTGTTCCAGGGTGATTTCCAGGTTGTAGCGCAGGTCTGCGCCGCGCTGCGCGCTAGTGCGTCCACCGCCCCGGTTTCCACCGAAGATATCTCCAAAAATATCAGAAAAATCAAAACCTTGCGCACCTGCTCCTGCGCCGAAGGGACTGCCGCCGCCCATGCCGCCCGCTTCAAACGCGGCGTGACCATACTGGTCGTAAGCTGCCCGTTTCTGAGCATCGGAAAGTGTCTCGTAGGCTTCCTTGGCTTCCTTGAAATGTTCCTCTGCCTTCGGATTGTCCGGGTTGCGGTCAGGGTGATGCTTCATCGCCAATTTGCGATAAGCCTTTTTAATCTCATCGTCCGAGGCATCGCGGTTGATGCCCAGAACTTCGTAATAGTCTTTTTTGCTCATTTTATATGGGGAGTGAGAAGGGGGAATGGTTAAGGGAACTAGCGAATGTAGGCTGGGTTAGCGGGTTTATCGCGTAACCCAACAAAAAAATATTTAGGAATTTGTCGGGTTTCGGCGCAACAATCCGCGCCTAACCCAACCTACATCCTCAATCCTCAATCCTCAATCCTCGTCCCTTATTTCTTGTCTTTAACCTCGGTGAACTCGGCATCCACGACATCGCCTTCGTCCTGTTTGGCTTCGGCTGCCGATGCGCCGGCGGCTTCTCCTTGCGACTTGGCTTGCTCGGCGGCATACATTTTTTCGCCGAGTTTTTGCGCCGCAGTCGCCAACGCTTCGGCCTTGGCTTCGATGGCTTCCTTGTCGTCGCTCTTGACCACTTCTTCGGCTTCCTTGACGGCAGCTTCGATGGCGGATTTTTCGTCAGCAGTCAGTTGCTCGCCGTATTCCTTCAAGGACTTGTTGGTGGAGTGGATCAGCGCGTCCAGATGGTTGCGTGCGGTGACCAGTTCCATGGCCTTCTTGTCTTCGTCGGCGTGGGCTTCGGCATCCTGAACCATGCGTTCGATTTCGGCCTCGGACAGACCGGAGCTGGCCTTGATGGTGATGTTGGCTTCCTTGCCGGTTGCCTTGTCCTTCGCCGAGACATGCAGAATGCCGTTGGCATCAATGTTGAAGGTCACTTCGATCTGCGGCATTCCGCGTGGTGCGGGCGGGATGTCGGACAGGTTGAACTGACCCAGACTCTTGTTGCCGGAGGTGATTTCACGTTCGCCTTGCAGGACGTGGATGGTCACGGCAGACTGGTTGTCGTCGGCAGTGGAAAACACTTGCGAGGCCTTGGTAGGAATCGTGGTGTTCTTCTTGATGAGCTTGGTCATCACGCCGCCCATGGTTTCGATACCTAGCGACAAGGGGGTGACATCCAGCAGCAGCACGTCTTTCACTTCGCCTTGCAGCACGCCACCCTGAATCGCAGCACCGACCGCGACGGCTTCGTCGGGGTTCACGTCTTTGCGGGGTTCTTTGCCGAAGAATTCCTTGACCTTGTCCTGGACTTTGGGCATACGGGTTTGACCGCCGACCAGAATTACGTCAGTGATGTCGGAGGGCGATACGCCGGCATCCTTCATGGCGATACGGCAAGGCTCGATAGTGCGTGCAATCAGGTCTTCCACCAGGCTTTCCAACTTGGCGCGGGTGATCTTCACGGCCAGGTGCTTGGGGCCTGAGGCATCGGCGGTGATGTAAGGCAGATTGACCTCGGTCTGTTGTGCCGAAGACAATTCGATCTTGGCTTTTTCGGCAGCATCTTTCAGGCGTTGCAGTGCCAGCATGTCTTTCTTCAGATCAATGCCGCTTTCTTTTTTGAATTCATCTACCAGGAATTCGATCACGCGCATGTCGAAGTCTTCGCCGCCCAGGAAGGTGTCGCCGTTGGTGGACAGCACTTCAAACTGGTGCTCACCGTCAATCTCGGCGATTTCGATGATGGAAATGTCGAACGTGCCGCCACCCAGGTCATACACCGCAATCTTGCGGTCGCCTTCCTGTTTGTCCATGCCGAATGCCAGTGCGGCTGCGGTGGGTTCGTTGATGATGCGTTTCACGTCCAGACCGGCGATGCGACCGGCATCTTTGGTGGCTTGGCGCTGGCTGTCGTTGAAGTACGCGGGCACGGTGATGACGGCTTCGGTGACGGCTTCGCCCAGATAGTCTTCGGCGGTTTTCTTCATCTTCATGAGGATTTCTGCCGAGATTTCCGGTGCGGAGATTTCCTTGTCGCGCACCTTGATCCAGGCATCGCCGTTCTTGGCTTTGACGATGGCGTAGGGAACCATGGCGATGTCTTTTTGTACCATCGGTTCTTCAAAGCGGCGACCGATCAGGCGCTTCACCCCGTACAGGGTGTTTTGAGGGTTGGTTACGGCTTGGCGTTTGGCGGGCGCACCCACCAGCACTTCGCCGTCTTCCATGTAAGCGATGATAGAGGGGGTCGTGCGCGTACCTTCCGCATTTTCGATAACCTTGGTCTTGCCGTTTTCCATAACGGCGACGCAAGAGTTGGTTGTACCCAGGTCAATACCAATAATTTTTCCCATGATGCTAATTCCTTTCAGTTGAATGAGTTTATTTTACTGTCGCCGTAGATGGGGCGGGTAATCTGGATTTCAAGTGTTATTCCTTGGCCTTGGCGACCAGTACCAGTGCGGGGCGCAGCACGCGATCATTCAGGACATAACCTTTTTGCATGACGCTGACTACGGTGTTGGCGGGCTGTTCGCTTTCCACCATGCTGATCGCCTGATGTTTGTGCGGGTCGAGTTTTTCGCCTAGCGGGTTGATTTCCACGATATTGAATTTGGCAAAGACGCTGGAGAGTTGTTTTAGCGTGAGTTCCATGCCGCTCTTGAAACTTTCCACGCTGGCAGTTTCCACGGCCAGACCCGCTTCCAGGCTGTCTTTCACCGCCAGCATCTCATTGGAAAAACGCTCTACGGCAAATTTTTGTGCACGGCTGACATCGTCGGCGGCGCGGCGGCGAATGTTCTCGCTCTCGGCTTTGGCATACATCCAGGCATCATAGTGTTCCTGAGCCTTGCGCTCGGATGCTTGCAGCAGTTCTTCGAGGCTGGGGGTGGTGTCGGCAGCCGTTGCATTGGCTGGGGTTGCAGACTGATTGTCGTCAGGGGTGATGCTCGGGTTGTTTTGTTCCATGCTGGTCTCCAAAATTTTCACCCAGTGGTAAGTTGGGATGGTTTTTTTTATTTCAAGGGGATCGTCGGATTTTGTTGTGCGCGGTGGTTAAGCGCGGCAACGGGCGACAAGTTGAGTGCCGTAACAGCGGGTACGAGTTAAAATGCGCGCCTGATTGCTATCGTGAAATCATCAAGTGACTCAAACCAAAAATTACTACTGGCGCATTGCCGGGTTTTATTTTTTCTATTACGCCTTCATCGGGATGTTTGCGCCCTATTGGAGCTTGTATCTGCAATCCATTCATTTCAATGCGATTGAAATTGCCACGCTGATGTCGGTGCAACCGGTGATGCGCGTGCTTGCGCCCGCCATCTGGGGCTGGCTGGCCGACCAAACCGGCAAGCGTTTGCTGGTGGTGCAGATTGCCGCAGCTTTGAGTGCGTTGTTTTATCTGGGCGTATTTGTGACCGCCAGCTTTTGGGGAATGATGCTGGTGTTGGGGCTGATGAGCTTTTTCTGGAGCGCCACCATGCCGTTGGTCGAAGCGACCACGCTCAGTTATCTCGGTAAAAATAGCGGGCGCTATGGTCGTCTCCGTTCCTGGGGGTCAATCGGTTTTATTGCCTCGGTGGTGGGGCTGGGTTATGCCTTCGACCATGTTGCCATCGCGTGGCTGCTGTGGGCGGGGCTGATTTGCGAATTGGGTATATTGCTTTTTTCACGGCAGCTTCCCGAAACAAGCATCATCGCGCATCACACCGACCAGCAGAGTATTTGGCATGTGGTCTTGCAGTCGCGCGTGCTGGCGATGTTTAGCGCGTGTTTTTTGATGGCGGCGGCGCATGGCCCGTATTACACGTTTTTTTCCATCTATCTGGTGGAACAGGGTTACGCCAAAAGCGCGGTAGGCGGCTTGTGGGCGCTGGGGGTGATTTGCGAAATTTGCGTATTTTTTCTGATGCCCCGGCTGACGCAGTGTTACGGTTTGAACCGAATATTGCTGGCCAGTTTCAGTCTCGCGGTGGTGCGCTTCATGCTGATAGGCTGGGGGGTGGATTTTTTGGCGTTATTGCTCGTCGCGCAAGTGCTGCACGCCGCCACATTTGGCGCTTATCATGCTGCCTCGGTCGGCTTGGTACACGAGTTTTTTCGCGGCAGACACCAATCCAAAGGCCAGGCGATATTTGGTAGCCTGACTTATGGTGCCGGCGGCGTAGTGGGCGGGTTGGCAAGCGGCCCGATTTGGCAGCATTACGGTGCGGGGGTTTTGTATTCCTGTAGCGCAGGTCTGGCTTTGCTGGGGCTGCTGCTGATGATGCGCAAGATCAGTATGGCGAACGCCTCTCCGCTGCCGTGATACTTTGCGCTTGCCTGCCCTTGCCGACGGCAAGCACTATTTTTAAACATTATCATTGGGTTGCGTAGCTTGTTATGGAAAATCCGCATAAACACAAGCCAGGTTTGACGCACGTCTGGCGTGCAACAGGGGTTGCACTGCAAGGATTGCGTGCCGCGCTCATCAACGAAGATGCCTTTCGCCAGGAACTGCTGGTGGCCGCGATCGCCATTCCGGTAGCCCTGTTGTCCAACGCCGATGCGACGGGCAAGGCCTTGCTGGTGGGCAGTATTTTTTTGGTGCTGATTGTGGAACTGCTTAATTCCGCACTGGAAGCGGCGGTTGATTACACCTCGCTGGAACGCCATCCGCTGGCAAAACGCGCCAAGGACATCGCAAGCGCGGCGGTATTCATGAGTATTCTGAATGCGGTTGCGGTGTGGGGTTTGCTACTGCTTTTTTGACCGATAGCAGGTTTTTACCCGCTATCGGGCAAAAATCAGCCGCTTTACCCGCTTCCGGGCTGCCAAGCAGCGTCTGTTGTGTCATAATCGCGCGCTCTAAAAACGGCTATCAGACAGATTTAACACCATGAGCGCACAAACACTTTACGACAAACTCTGGAATTCTCACCTGGTCAGGCAGGATGCTGACGGCACGGCGTTGATTTATATAGACCGCCAACTGGTGCATGAAGTGACCAGCCCGCAAGCCTTTGAAGGCTTGCGGCTGGCGCATCGCTTGCCGTGGCGTAGCGCGTCCATGCTGGCTGTGCCCGATCACAATGTGCCTACCGCGAATCGTGCGGCAGGGATTGCCGATCCGATCTCCCGCCTGCAAGTCGAGACGCTGGATGCCAATTGCAAGGAGTTTGGTATCACCGAATTCAAGATGGGCGACATCCGCCAGGGGGTCGTGCATGTGATCGGCCCCGAACAGGGGGCGACGCTGCCCGGCATGACGGTGGTGTGCGGCGATTCGCATACCAGTACGCACGGCGCGTTTGCGGCGCTGGCGCACGGTATCGGCACGTCCGAAGTCGAGCATGTGATGGCGACGCAGTGTCTGGTGGCGAAGAAATCCCGTGCCATGCTGGTGAATGTCGAAGGCGTACTCGGCAAAGGCGTGACGGCGAAAGATATTGCGCTGGCAGTGATCGGCCAGATAGGCACGGCGGGCGGCACGGGGTACGCGATTGAATTTGCCGGCAGTACGGTGCGAAACTTGAGCATGGAAGGCCGCATGACCTTATGCAATATGGCGATTGAAGCGGGCGCGCGCGCCGGCATGATCGCGGCGGATGACACGACTTTTGCCTATCTCAAGGGTCGCCCGTTTGCGCCGCAAGGCGAACAATGGGAACAAGCGGTAGCTGGGTGGCGCGATTTGCACAGCGATGCGGAAGCCGTGTTTGACGCGACGTTGGAAATAGATGCCGCAGCGATCCGTCCGCAAGTGACCTGGGGGACCTCGCCGGAAATGGTGACCTCCATTGATGGGCGCGTGCCGGACCCATTAGCCATTACCGATGCGGTTAAACGCGAAGGCGCAGAACGCGCGTTGGCTTACATGGGGCTGAAGGCGAATACGCCGATCAATGAAATCAGCATAGACAAGGTGTTTATCGGTTCTTGCACCAACGGGCGCATCGAAGACATGCGCGCGGCGGCAGCCGTCGCGCGTGGCAAGCAAGTCGCGCCCAACGTGATGCTGGCAATGGTGGTTCCCGGTTCCGGGCTGGTCAAACAACAGGCCGAAGCCGAAGGCCTGGACAAGATTTTCATCGCGGCGGGTTTCGAGTGGCGCGATCCGGGCTGTTCGATGTGCCTGGCGATGAATGATGACAAGCTGGCGGCCGGCGAGCGTTGCGCTTCGACCTCCAACCGCAATTTTGAAGGGCGGCAAGGGCAGGGTGGGCGCACCCACCTGGTCAGCCCGGAAATGGCCGCAGCAGCGGCGATTGCCGGACATTTTGTAGATGTTAGTAAAATTTAGGGGTTAATGATGAAACTGATCGCATTGATTTTGGCAGGAATGGTGTTGGTGGGCTGCAATACGGTTCAGGGCTTGGGTAAAGACATCCAGCAGGGTGGCCATAAATTGGAAAAGGCAGCGGATAGGTAATGGAAAAATTCACTAAAATCAATGGCTTGGTAGTGCCATTGGATCGCGCCAACGTGGACACGGACGCGATCATCCCCAAGCAATTTTTGAAATCCATCAAGCGTTCCGGCTTCGGTCCGAATGCGTTTGACGAATGGCGCTATCTGGATCACGGCGAGCCGGGTATGGATAACTCCAAGCGTTTGATTAACAAGGAATTTGTTTTGAATCAGCCGCGCTATCAGGGCGCGCAGGTGTTGCTGGCGCGCGAAAATTTCGGCTGTGGCAGCTCGCGCGAACACGCCCCCTGGGCGCTGGAAGATTACGGCTTTCGCGTCATCATTGCGCCGAGCTTCGCCGACATTTTCTTCAATAACTGTTTCAAGAACGGCCTGTTGCCGATCAAGCTGCCGACCGATACGGTGGAGGCTTTGTTCAAAGCGGAAGCCGCGAATGCGGGTTTCAAGCTGGCGATAGACCTGGAAGCGCAGACCATTACTCAGCCTGACGGTACGGTGTATGCGTTTGAAGTGGACAGCTTCCGCCGCCATTGTCTGTTGAACGGCCTGGACGACATCGGCCTGACCTTGCAGCATCTGGACGAAATCAAGGCGTTTGAAGCCAGACACCGCGCGGCACAGCCCTGGCTGTAATATGCGCCTGACGCAAGACGAGCAATTCCTGATCAAGCGCATTGTGGCCGAAATTTTTGGTGCTGATGCGGCCTTGTGGTTGTTCGGTTCGCGCGTGGATGATACCAAGCGCGGCGGCGATGTGAATTTATACGTCGTCCCCGTGGCGCAGGATGACTTGTTTATGAAACGCGTCCGTTGTCTGGGCAGGCTGGAAGCGGTATTGCTTTATCCGGTGGACTTGGTGGTGCATGAAGCGGGACGCGACTTGCCGATTTACCGTATCGCGGCGCAAGGGATCAGCTTATGAACGGAATCGAGGCATTGCGCGACAAGCTGAATCAGTTACAGAAAATGCGCCGTCATCTGGCTTATTCTCACGACAAAGTGGCAGCTTGGTGGCGAGTGGATGCCGATTTTGACGGCTGGAACGAGGATCAGCTTGAATCGCTTACCGCGTTCAAGGGACGTTTTGCCGAGTTCCAGGATCATGTGGCTGCTGCGATGAAATTGATTGCGAATATTGAAGGTGAAGATGCGCGGCTGTTCACCTATGTGCTGAATTACATGGTGCAGTTAGAGATTATTGCCGACATGAACGACTGGCAGGCGGTGCGCGGCTTGAGAAATACCGCAACCCATGGCTATTCGGAGTTGGAAACGGCCAAGGCGAAACACTTTGATAGCTTGCTGCAACACACGAATTATCTTTATGAAACAGCGGAAGGTCTGGCGCGTTTTGTGGCTGGAACTTATCCATTAAAAAACGGGAATAAATCAATATGAAAATTGCAGTTTTGCCGGGTGACGGCATCGGACCGGAAATTGTCGCCCAAGCCGTGAAGGTAATGGACGCGTTGCGGCGCGATGGCTTGAAGATTGAGATGGAATATGCGGCTATCGGCGGCGCGGGGTATGACGCGGCGGGCGACCCTTTCCCTGCTGCCACCGAAGCGCTGGCGCAAGCGGCGGATGCGGTGTTGCTGGGTGCGGTGGGCGGTTATCAATACGATACGCTGCCGCGTCCGATGCGCCCCGAACAAGGTTTGTTGCGCATACGCAAGGGATTGAATTTATTCGCAAATTTGCGCCCGGCAACGGTTTATCCCGAACTAGTCAATTCTTCCAGCCTGAAGCCGGAACTGGTGTCGGGGCTGGACATCATGATTTTGCGCGAGCTCACGGGCGACGTGTATTTCGGTCAGCCGCGCGGCATTCGTACCCTGGACAACGGCGAACGCCAGGGTTTCGACACCATGCACTACAGCGAGTCGGAAGTCCGCCGCGTGGCGCATGTCGGTTTTCAGATCGCCATGAAGCGCGATAAGCGGCTGTGTTCGGTGGACAAGGCCAATGTGCTGGATACCAGCATGTTCTGGCGCGAGATTGTCATGGAAGTGGCGAAGGAATACCCGGAAGTCGCGCTCTCGCACATGTATGTGGATAACGCCGCGATGCAACTGGTGCGCGCGCCCAAACAGTTCGACGTGATTCTCACTGGCAATTTGTTCGGCGATATTCTGTCGGACGAGGCATCCATGCTGACGGGTTCGATCGGCATGTTGCCGTCCGCTTCGCTGGATGCCCATAACAAGGGGCTGTACGAGCCGTGCCACGGTTCGGCACCGGACATCGCGGGCAAGGACATCGCCAATCCGATTGCGACCATTTTGTCGGTGGCGATGATGATGCGTTACACTTTTGCGCAGGATGAAATCGCGCAACGCATCGAAAATGCGGTGCATAAAGTGCTGCAAACAGGCTTGCGCACCGGCGATATTTTTGAGCCGGGTATGCAAAAAGTCGGCTGCACGGCGATGGGCAATGCGGTGGTGGCGGCTTTGTAACAGTGAAACGTGAAAAAACACTGTACTCACATTTCACCTAAGCCGCATAGCGGCGCGGCACATTTCACGTTTAAATAGTAGTCAAAGTTTTGGAGAGTATTAAATGAACAAGCAATACGATGTATGTATTTTGGGCGCAACCGGCGCGGTGGGCGAGGCGATGCTGTCTATTCTGGAAGAGCGCAATTTTCCGGTGCGCAACCTGTATCCCTTGGCTTCCAGCCGCTCGGCGGGCAGCAAGGTCACTTTCCACGGCAAGGAACTCACCGTGTTGAATGTGGATGATTTTGACTTTTCCCATGCGCAAATCGGGCTGTTCTCGGCGGGTGGCAGCGTGTCGGAAAAATATGCGCCTATCGCGGCGGCGGCGGGCTGCGTGGTGATTGATAACACCGCACATTTTCGCTATGACCGCGACATCCCGCTGGTCGTGCCGGAAGTCAATCCGCATGCCATCGCGCAATACAGGAATCGTGGCATTATTGCCAACCCGAACTGTTCGACCATTCAGATGCTGGTAGCGTTGAAGCCGATCAAGGATGCGGTGGGCATTGCGCGCATCAACGTGGCGACTTATCAGGCGGTGTCCGGTACAGGTAAAGAGGCGATAGATGAAATGGCCGCGCAAACCCGCGCGCTGTTTAATTCTCGGGATACGGAAGCGGTGGTCTATCCGAAACGCATCGCCTTCAACGTGTTGCCGCAGATTGATGTGTTCATGGAAAATGGCTACACCAAGGAAGAGATGAAGATGGTCTGGGAAACCCAGAAGATCATGGAGGATGACTCCATTCTGGTGAATGCGACGGCGGCGCGCGTGCCGGTGTTTTACGGTCACTCTGAAGCCGTGCATATCGAAACCAAGCAGAAAATTACCGCAGCCCAGGCGCGTGCCTTGCTGGAAAAGGCACCCGGCGTGGTAGTGATGGATGAACGGGTGGCGGGCGGCTGGCCGACTGCGGTGGATGCGGCGGGGACCGATGCGACTTACGTCGGCAGGATACGCGAGGATATTTCTCATCCACTGGGCTTGGATATGTGGGTGGTGAGTGATAACGTGCGCAAGGGCGCGGCGTTGAACAGTGTGCAAATCGCCGAGATTTTGATTACCGATTATCTGAAATAGTTTGCATTCGGGCATTTTCGGCTTGTTCGGATAGCCCGGTAATGATATTTTTGTGGTTAATACATACAGCGAGGCAACTAGCGTGCGAAAAACACTTATAAAACAACCGGCTAGTCTGGTGGGCGGACAAGCAAGATCAGCCAGCCCGAAGTTCATGCTGAAAATCCTGGGCGTAGCGGTTGGTTTGACGCTGGGTACTTTGGCTCACGCCGTGGGACTGGGCAGTATCAATGTGGTTTCGGCGCTGGGGCAACCGCTTAAGGCTGAAATCGAATTGGTGGCGGTCAGCAAAGCGGATAAATCCAGCCTGGTTGCACGTCTCGCGTCACCTGATGCTTACAAGGGGGCTGGTCTGGAATACCCCCAAGGCATCAAATACAGCTTTCTGGTCGAAAATCGTGCGAATGGCGATGCTTACCTCAAGTTAAGCAGCAATCAGGAAGTCAATGATCCGTTTGTCAGTTTGCTGGTTGAGCTGTCGTGGTCGTCTGGTAAGCTGTTGCGCGAATATACTTTTTTGCTTGATCCTCCCGGTTACGTCGCTGCGCGACCCAAAGCGGCAGAAGTGCGGGTTGTTGCGCCCGCTGCATTGCAATCTGCTCCGCTGACCGCCGTTCCGGTGTCTCAGTATGAGGCAGCGGCACCCGTGCTCAAGCCTGTTAAAAAAGCCGTCGAGAAACAGCTTGCTGCCGCACCGCAACAAAATATAGTGACGGGTTCTACCTATGTCGCAACCGGTAGTATTAACGTCAAACGCGGCGATACCCTGAACAAAATCGCGGCGGGTATCAAGCCGGAGGGTGTCAGCCTGGAACGTATGTTGGTCGCCTTGTATCGCACCAATGTTAATCAGTTCGACGGCGAAAATATGAATCGTATCCGTGTCGGTAAAATCCTGCGTCAGCCGGATCAGGATGCGTTGATGAACGTGACCCAATCGGAAGCGATTCAGGAGATTCATGCTCAGGCTTCCGACTGGAATGCGTACCGTCAAAAATTGGCTGGCGCGGCTACCAACAGAGCCGAGTCTGCGACTCCCCGTCAGGCAGTTAGCGGCAAAATTACCGCTGCGGCGGCCGATAAAACACCCGTAGCCAGTGAGTCCGCCAAGGAGGTGCTGCGTCTTTCCAAGGGTGAAACACCCAGTGACAAAATTGCCTCGGGTGCGGCCGGACGAGCCGCCAAGGCTCAGGATCATCATGATGCAGCCGCAGAGGAAGCGATTGCGGCGAGTAAGGCGTTAGGCGAAGCAAAGACTCGTACCGCGTTGCTGGAAAGAAATCTTAAAGACATGCAGCGCCTGGCTGAACTCAAGTCTGAAGCGGGGGCATTGGCAGTTGCATCCGTAGCGGGGGTTGAGGCTGCCAGTGCGGTCGCAGCAACCAGTGCGGTCGCAGCAACCAGTGCGGTGGCAGCCGCTAGTGCGGTGAAACCCGCGCCCGTTGTTGAAGAACCTTCATTGCTGGATATGCTGATGGCTTCGCCGCTCGCATTGGGCATCGGCGCGGCTGTGTTGCTTGCCTTGGGCGGTTTGGGGGTGATGCTAGGTCGTCGCAAAGGCGCGGTTAAAGATTCAGAACAACCCGGCATCGAGATGGGTGCCGATACTATCGGTGCCTCAACCGGTCATCTGACCGAGCCCGTTGTGCCGTCTCCCGATACCGGCGATTTTACGGTGGGAGAGGCGGGTGCCGAAATCAAGCCTGCTGAACAGGAGGAAATTGACCCGATCGGTGAGGCAGATTTGTTCTTGAATTTTGGTCGGGACGAGCAGGCAGAGCGGGTGCTTAAAGACGCTTTGTCGCACACGCCTGACAATCACCAGATCCATTTGAAGCTGCTGGGTATCTACGCGGATCGCAAGGATATTGAGGCATTTTTGGCGACAGAAGACCTGTTGCAGCGGTCAGGTGATGAAGAGGCGATTTGCCAGGCTGGCGTGTTGGCCAGAAAGTTGGGATTGGGCGATGCATCCGGCATCGAAGATGCGGATAGTGCGACAGCCATTCATTCTCAGCCGCATTTTACAGCGGATGAATTGTCGGCCAACGCCGCAGCAATGCCGCTGGATAGCGCGGTATTTGACGTGGCTGGCGAATCTGAAGCGGCGGATTCAAAAGCGATTCAGGAAGAAGGATTGGATTTTGACTTGACGGAAAATCAGCCTGTTATCAGTCAGGTGGACGAGGTGGATTTTGACGTAACGGCGACCATTCCTTCACTGCCTGTACCGGATATGCTGGATTTTGATATTTCTTCATATGAGCCGGAATCTGCTGTGGCGAAAAAACCGGAAGAGGGGGAAGTGCCGGATATCGATGACCTGATTTTCGATGTAACTGCGGCTCCTGAAGTTCAGCCCGAAGCGCAAGCTACGGCAACGGAAGCCGAAACCGGGGCGGACAAAACGGTTGCACAAGAAGATAACGGTATGGAATTTATGCTGGACTTCCCCTTGGATGAGGGGAAGGAACAGACTGCCGCACATGTCCCGGAAATCAACCTTGCCGATATAAGTCTCGATATGGATGACATCGTGCAACCTGTCGCCGCCGCATCCGTTGATGACAAGCCAGCCGTGGCGGATGCTGCACCGGTTGATGCGGTCGAGTTATATCAGGAAGTGGCGACCAAGATTGATCTGGCTCGCGCTTATCAGGAGATGGGGGATGAAATCGGCGCACGCGAAATTCTCGATGAA
>Ga0210017_1002900_pt1 | contig 14537 bp, 10 predicted proteins | sample CryGeyCG2014_020_FD_183966 | JGI IMG/M metagenome (GOLD analysis project Ga0210017, IMG submission 183966) | Groundwater microbial communities from aquifer - Crystal Geyser CG08_land_8/20/14_0.20 (SPAdes) (version 2) | ecosystem: Environmental > Aquatic > Deep subsurface > Groundwater | place... | reverse complement strand
TTGAAGTCGTGTTTGGTGTGGGAATACTCTCTCTCCACCAAAGCGCTTCAATCGTGCTTTTCTGATTCCTTCAGCCTTCAGTCTAAACAGCTTCAGCCTGACTACGTGAGTAGTCACGGAAATTATTGAATATATTGCCACAGACGGCCCGGCAAATGCGTTAAAGATACTCAAAAAGATCAAGCAAAAAGCATCAGAGCTTTATGCCCTTCCTGAAAGAGGCCGCATAGTACCAGAGCTTCAAGATCAAGGTATCTTTCTATATCGTGAATTAATCATCCCGCCTTGGAGAATTATATACAGAATATCTGAAATGAAAGTTTATGTTTTGTCTGTTTTGGATGGAAGGCAGAATGTTGAAGATATCCTGTTGAAAAGATTGATTTATTATAAATGAACAAACTGGAATTATGGTAAGACTGCCCAATCTGTAGGTCAACCTGATCGAGGGGAGTAGTAATGATGGAATTTTCAGGTAACTGTTTACCAACAACTATAGGGAGCCTGCCCCATACGGATGCCAGAGAGGCTACCCAGTTGATGCTCCGATATACTCCCCATATCCCTGCATGGGTTCAGATGCCCAAACTCCCTAAAGAGGATATGCTAGCCCAGTTTATCGAAGGCATACCAGGGCTGGTATGGAATGAGGGGAGCCCCCATTTTCTAAATGAAGAGCAGGAATTTGAAAATGAAGTACTCGCCTTTTATGAGGACTATCTCTCTGTTACCGAGAAGGCATCATCAACTCATTTAGAAAAAAGATTTGCTGTCTCTCCTGAGTATGCCTCGGGATTATATGCCTTGATCGATGCATTGAAAGACGGTTCACCTTTGCCTTTTGCTATTAAAGGCCAGATTACCGGACCTTTCACTCTGGGGACGGGTTTAAAAGATAAAGCAAAGCGATATGCCTATTACGATCCAACACTTAAGGATATAATAGTGAAGAGTCTAGCGATGAAGGCCAAATGGCAGGTTAAAAAATTTAAGCCTTTTGGGGTGCCGGTGATAATCTCAATTGATGAGCCTGGTCTGGTGGGTTATGGGTCATCAATCTTTATAAGTGTGTCAAAAGAGGATATCCAGAAATCCCTGGGGGAGATAATCGGGTTTATCCACAAAGAAGGGGGAATAGCGGCTGCCCATTGCTGTGAAAATACTGACTGGGCATTGCTCCTGAATACCGATATAGATATCCTCAGTTTTGATGCCTATGGATTCTTTGATAACCTGCTTATATATGAAAAGGAGTTAAGGGGATTTATCGAACGGGGAGGCATTATCGCCTGGGGTATCGTTCCCACCCATGACTCTGATCTTTTATCACGAGAGACCGGTAACTCTCTGGTATCAAAGTGGAAACATGGCATTCAAAGGTTGACAGAGAAGGGGATTGAATTCGAAAAGCTATTGAAACAATCCTTGATTACCCCCAGCTGCGGAGCCGGGTCACTCAGTCTGGAATTGGCAGAGAAAACCCTGTCACTTACCAGAGAGGTTTCCGATAAAATAAGGAAGGAATACTTAATATCCCAATGACCAAAAGCCTCGATATTTTAACCGTTTCAGAGCTTACCCGGCAGATAAGGCTTCAGTTGGAATCCAGTTTCGACAGTGTCTGGGTAGAAGGCGAGATATCCAATCTTAGGTCCCCTTCTTCAGGCCATCTATACTTCACCCTCAAAGACGAAAACAGTCAGATCAAAACAGTAGTCTTCAGATCCCATATGAGATTCCTCAAATTCGAGATAAAGGATGGCATTCAGGTAATATCCAGAGGTAGAGTCAGTGTCTATGAACCCAGGGGCGATTATCAGTTGATAGTCGATTATATAGAACCAAAGGGGGTTGGTGCCCTTCAACTGGCTTATGAACAATTGAAAGAGAGGCTAAAAAGTGAAGGGCTCTTTGATAATTCTCATAAAAAACCATTGCCCCTGTTACCCAGGAAGATAGGATTGGTTACCTCTTCTTCAGGAGCCGCTGTTCAAGATATGATAAATATCATCCTCCGTCGGTTTCCAAGCATAGAGATTCTTATCTTACCTGTACGGGTTCAGGGAGAAGGGGCATCTTCCGAAATAGCCCACGCTATAGAAGAGCTCAACAGAATATCCGGGATTGATGTGATGATTGTGGGAAGAGGGGGGGGATCCCTGGAGGATCTATGGGCTTTTAATGAGGAGATTGTTGCAAGGGCAATCTACCACTCAGATATCCCTGTAATTTCTGCAGTTGGACATGAAATAGACTTTACAATTTCGGATTTTGTAGCAGACCTCCGTGCCCCTACACCGTCTGCTGCCGCAGAACTTGTAGTGCCCAACAAGTCCGAACTCGTGAGTTACCTGGAAAACTGGATGGGAAGACTGGAAAATCTTGTATTCCAATCTCTTGAATCCAATCGTAATAAACTGGGTTTCCTTGAGAAAAGGCTATCGGACCCGAGAAGAAGAATAGACGATTTTAGGCTGAGGATTGATGATATTTTCAATCATCTATCTGTCAACACATCCAATCTGTTGCGACGAAAGGCTGAACAGCTTGAGAGGAAAAAAGATGCCCTTATCTCCAGAAGTCCCAAGGGCAGGATAGGGGAGTTAAAAAACTTTGTTTCCCAACTGAATAAAGAGATAGATGTCCATATAAGGCATTATCTGGGAAATCAAAGGCACAGGTTTGAGAGGTCACTGGAGGGGCTGGATAGGTTAAGTCCCTTGAACGTTCTGCGAAGGGGTTACAGTATAACCAGGGCTCTGCCCGACTACAGTATCTTGAAAGATGTGAAGGGATTAAAGGTTGGTGACAGGATAAATGTCAAATTACACAGGGGAGAGATAATAGGTCAGATTAAACAACTTATAGAGGGGACTTGATACTTTGTGGAAGAGAGTTTTGAAAAATATTAAATTGTTAACGCTGAAAGTTCCCCTTTTCCGCTTCCTAGAGCAGGTTTTTTGACCCATCTATGACTCGCTCCACGCATTTTCAGGAACTCTCCGCCTACGGCGTATCAAACAGCCTGAAAATGCTTATCTTCCGCTTCGTTAAGATGGGTGCCCCAAAAATCCTGCTCATGCTCGCTCCAAAGTGAATCTTTCATCTTTAAGGATATACTAAATTGAAGGTTCGTTTTTTAATCTATAGCTTGCTTTCTGTTTTCCTCTCCATCCTTCTTTTATCAGGAACTGCTTTCGCAAAACAGAAAGAGGTTTCCCTTAAGGTAGGTTGGCTCCCCAGAAAGATAGAGCAGGGTGATATATGTGTGGTTAATGTGCTTGTTGCCAAAGGTATTCGTTCACTCACAGGAGAGTTTCAGGGGAAAGACCTTTCCTTTTATAAAGTAAAGAAGGGTAGGTTGTTTCGAACTCTGATTGGTATAGACATGGAAACTGATCCAGGAACCTATCAACTGGTAATATCGGCAAAAAGCCGTTCAGGTAAAACTGTAAAGGGCAGGTATCGTATAAGGATAAAAGAGAGGGATTTTGGCGAACAGAGAATAACCTTGCCGGAAGAGATGGTCGAGTTGGATGAGGATACCTTAAAGCAGGTGGAGGATGAGGAAAAAAAGGTAAAAGAGATATGGACAAAGGAGAGAAGCGATAGGCTTTGGCGCGGGAAGTTCATTAAGCCTTTAGACGGAGAGGTTATAAGCCCCTTCGGGGTTAGGCGTATTCTCAACGACTTGCCAAGGAATCGCCATAGTGGAGTTGATCTGGAAGCAGGAATGGGAGAAGAGATACGGTCATCAAATGCTGGAATTGTGGTATTGGTAGATGAACTGTATTTTAGCGGGAAGTCAGTTGTTGTGGACCATGGGAGAGGGCTCTATACCATGTACTTTCATCTATCCAGAATTGATGTAGAAGAAGGGCAGCGGGTTAAAAAGGGGGAAGTTCTAGGTCTTGCAGGTTCCACCGGCAGGTCAACCGGTCCCCACCTCCACTGGGGGGTACGTTTGCACGATGCCAGGGTTGATCCTTTTTCTCTGTTAAAGTTGAAGTGAACGGGTAGAGGGGGTGATTCTAAGACAACAGAAACAACCAGATCAGAGAAACTAACCATCCAAGGACAAAATTACTCTCCACCATGCCTTCCAGCAAAACACCATGGGATATTCTCTTCCTTTCGTAAATAAACAGGTAACTGTAAGCATAGATGGCACACACCAAAAGGAGATAGCCTAAAGATGGTGTCATGCCTGATAGAGATGAAGATAAGAGGATTAAGGATAGAATCCCTAACGACAACTTCAGCACGTAAATGGTCTTGTTTTCCCCTATTATAATCGGGATAGTCTCTTTGCCTACGATTCGGTCCCCCTGGATGTCCATAATATCAAATAGAGCCGACCGAACAAATACCAAGATAACGACAAATAAGAAGGCTATAACGGTGGACACATCAATCCTGTGGTTGGCCGTTAGGGCTGGCAGGATTGAGATAACCGTTCCCCATGCAAGGGCTACAAATACAGTTTTTGAGCCTGGTATGTCCTTTAACTTCTTGTATTGAAACATATTCCACAGGCTTTTGGGGATTATTTTAATCCCATATATCAATCCTAGAAGAGAGATGATTATAAGGAAAACAAAAACGCCCCTCCCCATCTCAAATGAGAGAAAAAGGGATGTAAATACAGAGAGGATGATAAGGGTAACAAAGGTTCCCCGATGTCTTTCATAAAACTCTGCCCTGCCTGGGTCGTTATACCTTGCAGCCTCCCTATCTATAAAATAATAGAGGATGTGCATGGAGAATACATAGGAGCCGGCAATAAGAAAATAGGATAACCTCGGGGTAATTCCCTGGAGTAAACAGCTGACATAACTGAGACAACCCGCACCAAAGGCAACATATATGTTGCTCTTCACAAGAAATCCCAGAGAGTCTGACCAGAACCTTGAAAAGACTGAACTCCGCCTCTTTTGAATACTCTCTATCCTGTCAACTATCCTGTTTATCATCCAGTTTGGGGTTGATGCACCTGCTGTAACCCCTATGGTATGGCAATCTGCTAGTTTTTCCGGGTCAATATCTTCTTCTGTCTCCACAAATAGGGTTTGGGTACCGGTGGATTCTGATATCTCTGCCAACCTCCGTGTGTTACCGCTGTTTCGCCCCCCGATAACCACCATGCCATCTACCTTCTTTGCCAGATGGATTGCCTCTTTTTGCCTTTTTGAGGTAGAGTCACAGATGGTGTTGAATACTATAACTTCAGGAAACCTCTCCTGGATCTTCTCAGAAATCTTTGTGAATTTTGAGGTGTCCTGGGTTGTCTGGGCTACAACACAGACCTTTTTCATATCTGCCGGTAACTGACCAACCTCTTCTATACTACTTACTACCGTACCCTTATCCAAGGAGAATCCCAGAAGCCCTATTGCTTCAGGGTGTTTCTTATCTCCCACAATAACAATATGATATCCTTCTTTTGCCTGTCTTTTGATTATAGACTGGACTTTTATTACCCTGGGGCAGGTGGCGTCCAGGATATTTAATCCTTTTTCTTTAATTTGTGCCCGCTCTTTGGGACTGATCCCGTGTGCCCTTATGACCACAGTTCCTGACAACGTCCCATTTAGTTCATCAAGAGCCTTTATACCTTTGCTCTCAAGCATCTCAATGGCCTGGGGATTGTGGACCAAGGGACCATAGGTATGTACATTGTCTTTCCCGTTTATGGCATCTAATGCAATATCTATGGCTCTCCTGACACCCATGCAGAAGCCTGCTGTCTTGGCCAGTCTTACATGCATTTTTTGCTTCCTCAATTGGGACTTCGTGAATCGTGAATCGTAAATGGGTTTTATCCTATTTGCGATATTTACGACTTACGACTTACGATTTAGCTAGGTATATCAGAAACTCTTTATTCCCATCGGCTCCCAATATAGGGGAGTCAATAAGTCCCAGTACCTTTAGATCATGAAGGGAGGCGAATCCTTCTATCTTTTGAATTGCCTGCCTATGCTTTTCAGGGTTCTTAACTATTCCCCCTTTACCGACTTCCCCCTTTTCTACTTCAAATTGGGGTTTTATTAAGGCTATCATATAGCCTTTTTCTTTTATCAGTTCAGTCACTTTGATTAGGACCTTGGTCAGGGATATGAATGAGATGTCTATTACAGCCAGATCGGCTTTTTCACCGATCTCTTCCGGGGTTATGTAACGGATATTCCTGCGTTCCAGACTGACCACCCGGGGGTCCTGTCTTATTCTCCATGCGAGTTGTCCATAGCCTACATCAACGGCATAGACCTTTCTAGCTCCCCTTTGCAATAGACAATCACTAAAACCCCCGGTAGAAGCCCCTATATCAAGGGCTACCTTGTCCTTTACCTCCAGCTTGAATTCATCCAGGGCATAGGCTAACTTTACCCCCCCACGACTTACGTAGGGTATATCATTCTCTTTTAATTTCAGGGAAGAATCAGTTGATACCTTTGTGCCTGCCTTATCAACCCTGATACCATTTACAGAGACCTTACCTTCCATAATCAGGGCGCTTGCCCTTTCCCGGCTCTGGGCTAAGCCTCGATCAACCAATAGTTTGTCAAGGCGTTCTTTCCTTCTTATCACCATATCTCTGTAGCTTGTTTTGAGTCTATTCTGACTTCTGACTTCTGACTTCTGACTCCTTACCCCTCAACACCGCCTGTGCCGCTGCCAGCCTTGCTATAGGAATACGGTAAGGAGAACAGCTAACATAGTTCAGGCCTGTTCTATGGCAAAACTCTATTGAACTGGGGTCTCCGCCGTGTTCTCCACATATACCTACTTTTAAAGATGGCTTCTCCCCTCTCCCCTTCTGTACACCTATCTCAACTAACTTTCCAACCCCACCTTGATCCAATTGTTGAAACGGATCCGTTTCCAGTATACCTTCTTTGATATAGGAGGGCAGGAATTTACCTGCGTCATCCCTGCTCAATCCAAAGGTCATCTGAGTTAGGTCATTGGTGCCGAAGGAGAAAAACTCCGCAACCTGGGCTATCTCGTCCGCTGTAATAGCCGCTCTGGGCAGCTCTATCATTGTTCCCACCAGGTAGTCTAACTCGATCCCATAAGCGACTATGACCTCTTTTGCAACCCTGTCCACTACCTCTTTCTGCATAATCAATTCCTTTACATGTCCCACAAGGGGTATCATCACTTCAGGAAAAACCTTGATGCCCTCTTTTGCCACCTGGCACGCCGCTTCAAATATTGCCCTTGCCTGCATCTCGGTAATCTCCGGATAGACTATGCCGAGACGGCATCCCCTATGGCCAAGCATGGGATTGGTCTCATGCAGGCTTTCTATCCTGGAGGTCAGCTTTTTTTTGGATATCCCCATTTTTTTAGCCAGTATATTGACATCTTTTGGATTCCCAGGAAGGAATTCATGAAGGGGGGGATCAAGGGTTCGGATGGTAACCGGCATCCCGTTCATCAGCCTGAAGATACTCGCAAAGTCTTCCCTCTGCATTGGCAGAAGTTTTCCCAATGCCTTTTCCCTTCCTGCCCTGTCATCGGACAGGATCATCTCCCGGACTGAGTCTATACGATCTCCTTCAAAGAACATATGTTCAGTTCTGCAGAGTCCTATGCCCTCAGCGCCAAGACTTATGGCAGTGCTAACCTGATCGGGTTTGTCGGCATTGGTGCGTATCCTCAAAGCCCTGATTTCATCTGCCCAGGACATTATCTCTGCATATATCTGATGCGTCTGTGAGTCTTCTGGCTTCAAAGTTTTATCTATCAGTACCTGTAAAGTTTCTGATGGAGTGGTGGGGATCTTACCGAGGATAACCTCTCCAAGGGTGCCATCAATAGAGATATAGTCTCCCTTTTTTATGGTGTTGTTCCCAACTTTCATCTTTTGCGCGGTGTAGTCAATCTCCAATGCTCCACAGCCAGCCACACAAACCTTTCCCATCTGTCTGGCAACCAGGGCAGCATGGGATGTCATTCCACCCCTGGCGGTTAAGATACCCTTTGCTGCATTCATCCCTCTAATGTCTTCGGGTGATGTCTCAATCCTCACCAGTATAATGTCTTTATCACCTTTTTTGGCAAGTTCTTCTGCCTCTGCAGCATTGAATACAACCTTGCCACAGGCAGCCCCAGGCCCTGCATTCAATCCTCTGGCCAGCAGTCTCCCTCCCTTTATTGCATTTCTCTTTTCTTCCAGGTCGAAGACAGGATTTAGCAACTGGTTTAACTGTTCAGGCTCTATCCTCATAATCGCTTCTTCTTTTTTGATCAACCCTTCCCTCACCATTTCTACCGCTATACGGAGGGCAGCAAAACCGGTACGTTTCCCGGAGCGAGTCTGGAGCATCCAGAGCTTTCCTTTCTGGATGGTAAATTCAATGTCCTGTAAGTCTCTATAATGCTTCTCAAGTTTATCTCTAATGCCGACCAGTTGGCCATAAATATCAGGCAGTTCTTCTTCCAGAGAGGGAAGAGGGCTATCCCCTTTTTGGATTTTGTTGATAGGTTTTGGGGTACGAATGCCTGCCACCACATCTTCTCCCTGGGCATTCATGAGGTATTCTCCATAAAATATATTCGTCCCTGTAGATGGATCACGGGTAAATGCCACCCCTGTACCGCTGTCATCACCCATATTTCCGAAGACCATTGTCTGTACATTCACTGCTGTTCCCCAATGTCTGGGTATGTTGTTGAGTTCACGATAGGCAATCGCTCTCTCATTATTCCATGAACCGAATACGGCTCCAATTGCCCCCCATAACTGTTCCATGGGATCCTCGGGGAAGTCAACGCCGAGTCTCTTTTTGATTTCAAGCTTGAACTCTGCTACTAATTCTTTGAGATCAACATGGTTTAGCTCATTATCAAAGGTAACTCCTTTCTTCTCCTTCTTTGCCTCCAGGATAACCTCAAAGGGGTCCCTTTCATACTTCTCTACGGGCTTCAGGCCCAATACCACATCTCCGTACATCTGCACAAACCTGCGGTAACAGTCATAAGCGAATCTTTCATCATTGGATTGTTTGATAAGCCCCTTGACCGTCATGTCATTTAATCCTAAATTAAGCACCGTATCCATCATACCTGGCATAGATACCCGTGCCCCGGACCTTACTGATACCAGAAGTGGATTATCCTCATCGCCAAATTTTGCCCCCATAGCGGTTTCAATCCTGGTTAAATTATCTTCAACCTGAGCCTTTAACCCCTCAGGATAATTTCCATTATTATCATAATATGCGGTGCAGACCTCTGTTGTTATGGTAAATCCAGGAGGAACCGGGATGCCAAGGTTTGCCATCTCTGCCAGATTACATCCTTTGCCGCCCAAAAGCTCCTTCATTTTTGCATTGCCTTCAGTTTTTCCACTGCCAAAGAAGTAGACGTATTTTTTCACGTGAACATACCTCCTATGTTTTTAAGTCGTAAATCGTGAATCGAGAGTCGGAAACGGGGCTTTTATTTTCATTCGACTTACGACTTACGATTCACGGTATTTAAATCCCAAACATGTATCAACACTATTCGGTTACAATCTTCGAAAAGTCACCGATCTTTAAAAAAAGCCCCGATATTTCGGCAAGTATAGCGAGCCTGTTTTCCCTTGTTTTATCATCTTCTACCATCACCATTACGTTATCGAAAAAATCATCCACGGGTTTTCTGAGTTGAACCATTTTGATCAAAGCCTCAAGATATCTCTTTTTAGAAATCAGTTTTACAACATATCCTTCGATCTCCTTATATGCCTCTAAGAGGGTGTTTTCCACGGAATCCTGGAATAAGGATGGGACGACCTCTCCCCCCGGATGCGATTGGCTTAATATATTGGAAGCCCTTTTAAAGGCTATTGCCAGAGGTTTAAAATCGGGCTGATTCTTCAACTCTTGTAATGCCTTTATCCTTTCAAAAGAATCAGCCATATCGTCAAAGTACAAAGAGAGAACCGCATCTATTGTGTCATAAGGGTATCCCTGACTCGTTAACTGATGTTGAAGGCGGAGTCTAAAGAACTCGAGGACTCCCTCTTTAACCATAACGGGATCCCTGGATATCTTACCATTCAGGTATTCTATATTTCTTTCAATTAATTTCTTAAGTGAGATGGGATATTTTTTATCCAGGACGATGTTAATAATTCCCAATGCCTGACGTCTTAAGGCATAGGGATCAGATGTACCTGTTGGAACCAGTCCAACCCCAAAACACCCTACCACCGTATCTAACTTATCGGCTATGCTGACGAATGCCCCTGCGTGGGTAGACGGGAGGACGTCCCCGGCGAATCTGGGGAGGTAATGTTCATAGATGGCAGTTGCCACTTCTACGGCTTCGCCCGAAAGCAAGGCATATTCTCTGCCCATGACCCCCTGAAGTTTTGGAAACTCTCCAACCATCCCGGAAGTCAGATCGGCTTTACAGAGAAGGGCAGCCTTTTTCGTTGTCTCTTTGAGTTCAGGCATAATCTCCAATGCCAGGTATTCGGCCATCTTTTGGAACCTCATAACCTTTTCATAAAAGGTTCCCAATTCTGATTGGAAGACTATCTCCTTTAAGTGGTGAACCCTCTCTGAGAAATGTATCTTTTGGTCTTCTTTGAAGAAAAACCTGGCATCAGATAGCCTGGCCTTCAAGACCCTCTCATTTCCACTGACAACTATTTCAGGATCTTTTGCCAAGGTATTGTTAACAGCAATGAAGTATGGCAACAGTCCGTCAGCATCATCGACTATGGAAAAATACTTCTGATGTTCCCTCATGCTGGATATCAGAACCTCTCTGGGCAGATTCAAAAACCCCTCTTCAAATCTTCCCACTATTGCTGTCGGATATTCCACCAGATAGGTTACATTATCCAGCAGATCATCATCCTTTAATACCTTCCCTGATACCGCTGTAGCAGAGTGAGAGATTATCTCTTTTATTTTCTCTTTTCTCTCTATTGGATCTATAATAACGTAGGCATCTCTGAGGCGCTGAATATAGTGGTTAAAGTCCTGTACCTTAAATGGATCTGGTTTCATAAAACGATGACCAAAGGATTGGTTTCCGCTTTCAGTATTATCCATCTTGAAAGGAACTATCTCCCCATTAAACATACACAGAATCCAGTGGATGGGGCGGACGAACCTTATTGACGAGTCTCCCCATCTCATGGATTTGGGGAAGGGGATAGACGTAATGAACTCTGGCAGGATCGAAGAGAGGACCCCTTTTGTATCATTGCCCATCTCCTTTTTTCTGACTGCCAGGTATTCTCCCTTAAGGATGCTTACCTGTTGGAGATCGCTTGGGTTTACCCCTTGGGCTCGTGCAAAACCTATGGCTGCCTTTGTTGGATCCCCGTTTTCGTCGAAAGCCACCTTTTTTGACGGTCCTATTATCTCTACATAGGTATCCTCCTGCTTGTCCGACATATGGTCAATATAGAGCACCAGCCTTCTGGGAGTACCCAGGGTTTTTATCTCTCCAAATCCGATTCTAAGGTTCTTAAGCTCCTTTTCGATGAGTTCCTTCATATCCTTCAGGGCTTTGGGTACAAACCCTGATGGAATCTCCTCTGTTCCTATTTCCAAGAGTAACTCTTTTGACATATGTCTGACCCTAAAGAGTTGGGGGCAGACCCCAACTCCTACTATTTACGATTCACGACTTACAATTCCCGATTTAAGCAGTGGGAATCCCATCTCTTCCCTTTGTTTAAGATAACCCTTTGCACATAATCCTGCAAGGTTTCTCACCCTGCCTATAAAACTCGTTCTTTCAGTGACACTTATAGCCTTTCTTGCATCCAGCAGGTTAAAGGTATGAGAGCATTTTAAACAGTACTCATAAGCCGGTAATACCAAGCCCTTATTGATCAGCTCTAAAGATTCTTTCTCATACATGTCAAACAGATTAAACAGCATAGCCACATCAGCCAGCTCAAAATTATACACAGAGAATTCTACCTCACTTTGATGATGTATATCCCCGTATCTTATCTTTCCTGCCCATTTAAGATCAAATACGTTATCTATCCCCTGGAGGTACATAGCAATCCTTTCAAGCCCATACGTCAGCTCAACAGAAACAGGCTTGAGGTCTATGCCGCCAGCCTGCTGAAAATAGGTGAACTGGGTTATTTCCATCCCATCCAGCCAGACCTCCCATCCCAACCCCCAGGCACCAAGGGTAGGAGACTCCCAATCATCTTCAACAAACCTTATATCATGGGCTAACAGGTCTATGCCAAGGCTTTCTAAACTCTTTAGATATGTATCTTGAATATCCATTGGGGAAGGTTTCATTATTACCTGAAATTGATAGTAATGTTGAAGACGGTTTGGATTTTCTCCGTACCTGCCGTCGGTAGGTCGGCGGGAGGGTTCAACGTATGCCACATTCCATGGCTCAGGGCCTATAACCCGAAGAAAGGTGGCAGGGTTAAAGGTTCCGGCTCCAACCTCAACACCATAGGGTTGTTGAATGACGCAACCCCTGTCAGACCAGAACCTTTGAAGTGATAGTATGATTTCTTGAAAATTCGTCATGTTGTGTTATCCCAGCTAACTAGTGCTTTGACTCATAAATAACTTTACCAAAAATGTCTCCCCTCCCTTGGTGGGAGGGGATTAAGGGGAGGGGGCAACATAGCGATTCTTCACCCCCACCCTGCCCCTCCCCCCAACCCCCTCCCTCCAGGGGAGGGGGAGTTTATGGATAGACACTAACTAAGTAAGTAGCAGACAAAAATAAAAGCCCTAAGGGCTGATTTTGCTTATCAAATCGTAACTATTAGGCCACTAAGACACCAAGGCACTAAAAAACTTACAACAGCGGGCTTAAGCCTGCTGTTGTAAGTAAGTTGTCAGATAGGGAGCTGAAATTTATAAATAACCTTTGTGTCTTTGTGCCTTGGTGGCGACCTGAGTAGTTACGAAATATTTAAATCATTCATCTTTTTATGTAAAGTATTCCTGTTAATCCCTAGAAAACGAGCCGCCTCATACTTTATATTCTTTGTCCTATTAAGTGCCAACTTTATTAATATCTTCTCTACGTTGGATATAATATCGGCATATAATCTTCTCTTGCCTTCAGTCTTTACGTCCAGTACTGTTATTATCTCATCCAGTTTCTTTTCTAAAACCTTTTCTATGGAGAGTTGTTTTTGTGGATTTGTCTTCAACTCATGTCTATCTATGGGGTTGACTCCCTTTAGTTTTTCCAGCTCATAACGGAGGTGCAGATTTTCCCCGATCAGATCCTCTCTTTCCTTACTTAAAGCCTTGTTTATTTCCAACAAGGTATTTATTTTTAAGGTCTCTTGAGAGTTTTCTTGATTCTCTTTGGACAAATCTTTCATTCTTTCTCTCCCTTAGGTATCTTCCTGTTTATATAATCACCGCTTTTCCCCCCGCTTTTTTTGAGTAGCTTTATATCTGAAATGACCATCTCGCGATCTGTTGATTTACACATATCATAGATAGTTAAGGCTGTTACTGACACTGCCACAAGTGCCTCCATCTCTACCCCTGTATTACTAACAACCCTTACCTTTGATTCGATGCCGATATTACTGTCTGCCTGGTTTGGATTAAAACGGATATCAACAGTGGTTATATTTATGGGATGAGACATTGGAATCAAATCGCTGGTCTTTTTTGCTGCCATTATGCCTGCTATTTTAGCAACCTCTAAGACGTCCCCTTTTTTGATCTCCCTTCTGACTATCATTTGGAAGGTCTCTGGTTTCATTGTTATAGTGCCAGAGGCGATTGCTTCACGCCTGGTAACTGCCTTCTCGGTAATATCTACCATCTTAGATCTTCCTTCATCGTCAAAATGGGTTAATTGGGCCATAGTGAGCAGTAGAAAAGATTAAATGTGATACCAACATAGTAGATAGTGAGGTGGGATGAGAGTGTAATTGCTAATCTTACCAAAGTTGTGATTAACGAAGCCCTTAGTTAAAAAACTACAATTATTTTTATATTAAAAGTTTTTTTTAGTCAAGGTTAAAAATTTAAAATATTTTTGACCCATCTAAGCTCTCGGCAGGTTGTGCAAAGATCTTTCTTTGTTAGACGTATGGATTATACGACCCACAGAATTGATGAAGTCGTAAAAAGTAAAAAGCTCCAGATGCAAGGCGCGCAAATCCGAAGGAATGATGTGTGCTTACATGTATGCTGCAATGACTGAGGATGCCGCGCCTGTCTGCGTGCAGGGCACAGGCAGGGAACGCCGCAGATGGACTTTTTGCTATGCCGTCTGAATTAAATGTTCTAAAAGTATTTTTATCCCAATACCAATCAAGGTCATACCCCCTATAATTTCAATTTTATTCTCAAAAAGATGTCCATATCTATCTCCAGCAAAAACACCGATGAACGACAGCAGGAATGTTACTATTCCGATTACTATTATTGGAGCTACAATGAAGACTTTTAAAAATGCAAAGCTTACCCCAACTGCAAGGGCATCGATACTGGTAGCAACGGATAAGATCAACAGAACAGAAGTATTCAGCGGGTTGGTTTTCCTTTCCTTTAGTTCTATCT
>Ga0210017_1002899_pt1 | contig 14537 bp, 12 predicted proteins | sample CryGeyCG2014_020_FD_183966 | JGI IMG/M metagenome (GOLD analysis project Ga0210017, IMG submission 183966) | Groundwater microbial communities from aquifer - Crystal Geyser CG08_land_8/20/14_0.20 (SPAdes) (version 2) | ecosystem: Environmental > Aquatic > Deep subsurface > Groundwater | place... | reverse complement strand
GATTGACGACCTGAAGAAGAAGAAATACGACTTTGTTGTCGGAAATCCGCCTTACGTAAGGACGCATGAACAAGAAAACGAAAAGGCGTATCTCAAAGAAAACTATGCCGAAGTCATGGAAGGCCAGGCAGACATATTCATACCGTTCATAAAACGCGGGTTCGACTTCTTGAAAGAAAATGGAAAAATAAGCTACATCGTTTCCAACAAACTGCTTTCGAACGACTATGCAACAAAAACGAGAAGGTTTATTTTGGAAAAATCGATTTTGGAACAGGTTGTCGACTCATCAGAGATTAGGTGGTTCGAAGCGTCCGTCTATCCGATAATTTTTGTTATAAGAAGAACTTCGCCAAGTGATGAGCCAATACTTTTTGGCAGGGTAAGAAATGAGGAACAACTTTCTACGAAAAAAATAGATTTTGTTGAAATCAGACCCTCTCAGATTCTAGGGCTCTACAACTCAGTAATTCCGGCAGTCGAGTCAGAAAAAGAACTCAGAATCATCAAAAAAATAAGTGAAAACGAACTTATATTGAAAGTCTTTAGGCCAAAACCGACAAGCAAGGCGGTAATTAGTCGCGCCGAACTAGATAAAAAACCAGACTTTCAGAAAGAAAATTTCGTAAAGGCGGTTAGCAACGAAGATGTCGAACCGTTTTTCGTCGGCTGGAGAGAAAATTATATCGATAGGAACGTAAAGGACACGCCCGACGAACCGCATATTCTAATGAGAAAACTATGCCTGAGGCTCACGGCGGCGATAAATCAAGAATACGGCGCAATAAACACCACGTACGTTATACAGCCAAAGAAAAAAATGTCACTGGTGTTTTTGGAGGCAATTCTCAATTCAAAACTCATTAACTTCTATGCTAACAAACTGTTCTTCTCGACACACATGGGCGGAAATTACATAGAACTGCGGACTGGTCAAATCGAGGCACTACCTATAAGATTACCGGCGAATGCCGAAGAGGAAAAAACTGCCCATGAAATAGAGGGACTTGCAAGGGAGATTCATAAAGAGAAAAAACAAGGCAGAAGCGCCGAGAAACTAGAAAAACAACTAGACAACTCAGTTTACGAACTTTACGGCATAACGGATGAAGAGCGCAGGACTATAGAAAAGGGCGTCGACTAAATGAGCGAAGACATAGTTAAAGTAGTCGGCACGCTGTTCTTGGGTATTGTCGCGCTAATGTTCGTTGGCCTGCTCCTTCAGGTAGGAAACGCCCTTACCTGCGCCAATGAAAAAGCAATTATCGCGCAGCAACAGAACGAAATCGCAACGCTTAAGGCACAAAACGACAATCTCCAAGGCAGGTTGGGTGATTGCCGTGCAGAAAATGAACAACTAATGACTAAAAGAGATTTTGAGAACCTTAAACAAGAAGTCCAAAACGTCGAAATGCAAATTAACAACACAAGAAACGAAATTAGCGTACTGAATACTAATCTTGTCAACAATATAACCGTCGTTCAGGTTACTTTTGCGATAGGAATTGGAATAGTTTTGTTCGAATTGTTTGAATTTGGAACACTTACTTTCTTCGGCTACGACTTGAATTTGAAGAGAAAACTAAGTTCTCGCGTAAGAAAATGGCTCGGTAAAGAAAAGAAGGAGTAGTCAGACCTCGTACTTCTTGTCCTGCTCGGGCGCGATTGCGTCGAAGCCCTCCTCCTCGGTGAGCTGCTCCGCGAGCGCGTCGCACACCCCCGTATCCCCGTGGATGCAGAAGATTTTTTCGGGATTAACTCGGCGCGCATATTCCAGCAAGTCTTCCGCGCCGGCGTGCGCGCTGAAGTCGAACTGCCTCACGGCAAGGGAGATGTCCATCTTCCGTCCGTGATCGCGGATTTTCTTCTGCTCCTCCAGCATTCTTCCGTTCGTGCCTGCGACTTGGTAGCCGGTAAGGAAGACGACGCCCTTTCCCGATGCGTTGAGTTCGCGCATGTACGAAAGCGCGGGTCCGCCGTCGAGCATCCCCGCAGTTGAGACGATTACGCAGGGCTTCTTCGAGATGCGCCTGCGCATCTCCCTGTCATCCACGAGCGTCGTGCGCTCCATCGCGGAGAAAAGCGCCTTTGAGCTCCGGCAGTACGACGGGAAGTCGCACGCGATTTGCGAAACCGTCTTGCCCATGCCGTCGAGGTAGACGGGCGCACGGACGCGGGCGGCAAGCACCTGTAGGATTTCCTGCGTTCTTCCGACGGCGAAGCAGGGCACGAGAACTGTGAGGTTCTCGGCAATCGCGTCGTTAACCGCGTCGGCGAACTGCTTTTCCAACTCCTCGCGGGGGGGATGGGTACGCTGGGCATAAGTGCTTTCGGTGACGAGTACGTCCACGTCCTCCTGCGGCGGCTTCGCGCCGTCATGCATGCGCGTCGGCGTCGTCTTGAAGTCGCCCGTATAGAGCAGGGTTTTCTTGTTTCGTATGAGCGCCTGCGCGCTGCCGAGGATGTGCCCCGCGTCCAAAAAGCGCAGAGTTGTTCCGTCGAAGAACTGGTAGTCGGAGTCGTAGGACAGCGCGGTCAAACGCTTGTTCATCCGCTTAACGTGCTGGGAGGAATAGGGAAGCGGAACGCGATTTTGCAGCGCCACTTTTTCCGAGTCTGCGAGCAAAAGATTCATCACGGGGATGGTGGGGAACGTCATGAACGCGGGAATGTCGTGGTGCTTGTACAGCGCGGGAAGCGCGCCGGAATGGTCCATGTGCGCGTGCGTTATCACCGCCGCGTCCGCCTGGTGCTGCTCGAGGTTCGGCGCCAGGTTCCCGTCGTGGATGCGGATGCCGACGTCGAGGAACAGGCGCACCTCGCCAGCCTGAAGCCAAAAGCAACTCTTTCCGACCTCGTTGCAGGCGCCGAGGAAGCACAGGTTCATTGCCGCTCCCGCTGAACCACCGCCTTAATCCCGTCCACGCATTCGGGGTTTATCAGCGTGGTCAGGTCGCCGAGCTTCTCTTCCCCTCGCACGATGCCCCGCAGAACCCTCCTCATTATTTTCCCGGAACGCGTTTTCGGCACGTCGTGCACGAAGTATACGCCGGAGGGCTTGGCAGTCGGGCCGATGAAGTCGGCTACGTACTTCACCAGCTCCTTCTTGAGTTCTTCGGACGCCTTCGACGCATCGCGGAGAACGACGAATGCGATGGGCACCTCGCCCTTCATGCTGTCGGGCTTCGGAACAACTGCGCATTCCATCACGAGTTCGTGACCGGCTATGGCGTTCTCCACCTCTGCCGAGGAGAGCCTGTGCCCCGCGACCTTCATCACGTCGTCAACCCTGCCCGTAATGCGTATGGCGCCGTTGCCGTTAATCTTGGCGCCGTCGCTGGTGTCGTAGGTTTCCGGACCGAATCTGGACCAGTAGGTTTCCATGTGCTTTTCCGGATTTTTGTAAACACCCTTGAGCATGCCGGGGGCGACGGGCTGCCTTTGGACTAGGAAGCCGTTCTCGCCAGGCTGTACCTCCGCGCCGTCGGCGTCCACCACCGCGTGCAATACTCCCGGGAAGCTCCTTCCCGAGACCGTCGGAACGAACGGCCCGATGCCAGGCAGCGAATTTATCAGCGCGCCGCCAGTCTCGGTCTGCCACCACGTGTCAATCACCGGGCAGTTCCTTCCGCCGATTTTTTCGAAATACCAGAGCCACGTGTCCTCGTCTATGGGCTCGCCGACAGTTCCCAGAAGCCTCAGGCTGCTCAAATCGTATTTCTTCGGCCATTCATCGCCGAATTGCACGAACATCCGTATGGCGGTAGGCGCGGTGTAAAAAACCGTAACCTTGTTCTCCTCGATTGTTTTCCAGAACCTTCCGGGATCCGGGTAGTCCGGCGCGCCCTCGAACAGCAGCATGGTCGAACCCGTAAGCAGCGGGCCGTAACAGCCGTACGTGTGCCCCGTAATCCAGCCGATGTCCGCAGTGCACCACATCACGTCGTCGTCGTGCAGGTTGAAATCCCACTTCGTCGTCCAGTACGCCTGCGCGAGGTAGCCGCCGGTGCCGTGCATTATCCCCTTCGGCTTGCCGGTTGTCCCGCTCGTGTAAAGGAGGAAAAGCAGCTCGTTGCTTTCAATTGACTCCGGCTCGCAGGAGTCGCTTGCGCCTTCCATCAGCTCGTGCCACCACGCGTCCTTTTCGGGATTCCATTTGACGTCCAACCCCGTCCTCTTGACGACTACGACCTTCTCCACCGCCGAGCCGGCCACGCCCTCGTCCGCCTTCACCTTCAGGTCGAGCGGCTTTCCGCGCCTGTAATAGCCGTCCGCGGTAACCAGCACCTTGGCGCCCCCGTCAATCAGGCGGTCGTTCAGGGACTTGCCGCTGAATGCCGAAAAGACGACGGTGTGCGGCGCCCCGAGCCTCGCGCACGCGAGTATGGCTATCGTCACTTCGGGAATCATCGGCAGGTATATCCCGACGCGGTCGCCTTTTCCGACTCCCAATTTTTTCAGGACGTTGGCGAACTTGTTCACCTGCGTCAGAAGCTCCCCGTAGGTGAACCTCTCGGTTTCCTGGTCCGTCGGCTCCGGAACCCAAATCATGGCGGTCTTGTCCTTCTTGCCGGCTTTCACGTGCCGGTCAAGGGCGTTGTAGGAGGCGTTAATGCGGCCGCCGGAAAACCACTTCAGGACTCCTGGAGAATGCTCGTAAACGCTCTCCCACCTTTTGTCCCAATGCAGTCCCTCCTCGGCAAGTTTTGCCCAGAAGGAAGCGGGATCCTTGTTAGCCTTTTCATAAATGGACGGGTCGGACACCCAGGCGCGCTTCTTCATCTCTTCGGAAGGCCAGAAAACGTTCTTCCGCTGCGCGTCTTCGATTACCAATTTCATAATACGTCCACCTCTTGAACAGATATAGCGGCGTCAACTTTATTAAACCAACGCAGAAGGCGGCGTCGGCGGCGAATCGGCTACTTTTATTAATGCGGACGGCGAAAGCAATGCGCTGATTATGGGGCGGTGATGATAATGCGCATCAAGACTGGCAGCGAGCGTTTGAAGCGGGGGTTTGCGGCCATGCAGAAGGGCGGCGTAATCATGGACGTGGTGAACGCACGGCAGGCGCGCGTCGCCGAGAAGGCGGGAGCGGTCGCGGTGATGGCGCTGCATGCGATTCCCGCGGACATACGCGCGCTCGGCGGCGTGGCGCGCATGGCGTATCCCGAGCGCATAGAGGAAATCATGAAGGCGGTGACGATTCCGGTCATGGCGAAGTGCAGGATAGGGCATTTCGCCGAGGCGCAGGTGCTGCAGGAAATCGGCGTGGACATGATAGACGAGTCCGAGGTGCTCACCCCGGCGGACAGCAGGCACATAGATAAGAAAAAATTCACGGTGCCGTTCGTCTGCGGCTGCAGGAACCTCGGCGAAGCGCTGCGCAGGATAGACGAGGGCGCCGCGATGATTCGCACTAAGGGCGAACCGGGAACCGGAAACGTCGCCGAGGCGGTGAAGCACGTGCGGGTGGTTGGTGCGGAGATTGCGGGATTGCACGGCGCGGATTGCGGGGCGAAGGCGCGCGAATACCGAGTGCCTGCAGCGCTTGTCAGGGAAACCGCCGCGTTGAGGCGGCTGCCGGTTGTGAATTTCGCAGCAGGCGGAATAGCGACGCCCGCGGACGCGTCGTTGATGATGCAGCTGGGCGTTGACGGCGTGTTCGTCGGCTCGGGGATATTCAAGTCGTCAAAGCCCGAAATAATCGCGAAGGCGATTGTCGAGGCGACCAGGGATTACGACGACCCCCGCGCTGTGCTTAAGGCGTCGCGGAACGCGGGAGTGCCGATGAAGGGCATGGGCGACGTGCCGAGCGGGGAGCGTATGCAGGAACGAAGCACATGAAGACCGTAGGCGTCCTCGGATTGCAGGGAGCGGTTTCGGAGCACGTGGATGCGCTGAAACGCGCGGGCGCACGCGGAAAATGGGTGAGGCGCGCCGACGACCTTGACCGCGTAGACGCGCTGATAATCCCCGGCGGCGAGTCTACGACAATCGGAAATCTTATGGAAACGTCGGGCGTCTTCGAGCGCGTGCGGAGGATGGCGGAGCAGGGGTTTCCGATTTACGGCACGTGCGCAGGCATGATACTGCTCGCCAAAGAAGGCGAAGCGCTCGCAAAAGGGCAGCGGCTCCTGGGGCTGATGGACGCGGCTGTTGAACGCAACGCGTTCGGCAGGCAGCGGGAGTCGTTCGAAGCGGACGTGAAAATAGAAGGCATCGGGAGGTTCCCGTGCGCGTTCATACGCGCGCCTGCGATAACAAGGGTCTGGGGGAAGTGCCGCAGCCTTGGGCGGTACGGAAAATGCACAGTCGCGGCGAGGCAGGATAATCTTTTCGCAACGGCGTTCCACCCCGAACTCACGGAAGACAGCCGCGTCCACAGATATTTTCTCGACGAGGTTTGCTAGCACTTTTTGCTCGTCGCCACCAAGCGACTCGCAAAACCTGCACTAAAAGCACTTCTTTCTCGGCTCGCTTCGCTCGCCTCCAATGGAGGGGGGATGAATCCGAGGGTTTCGGGGGAAACCTGGGTTTCCCCCAAGACGCTCAGGGAAGCGCTTTTTAATGCCGCGGGGGTGGTTTTATATATGGACGTCCTGTCGGTTCTCCAGCAGAAGTCGCGGGCAATAGACGCCAGCCTGCCGCTGTTCCTGCCGAAGCGCGGGGGCGCCGGCTGGAAGCGCGACTACATGGACATGCTGTGGGACTACAACCTGCGCGGAGGGAAGCGCCTGCGGCCGGCGCTGTGCATGCTCTCGTGCGAAGCGTGGTGGGGCAAACAGGAACAGGCGGTTCCCACCGCAGTTGCGCTCGAACTGCTCCAAAACTTCTTCCTGATTCACGACGACATGGAGGACGAGAGCCTCCTGCGCAGGGGGAAACCGTGCCTGCACCGGATTTGGGGCGTGCCATACGCAATTAATGCGGGCGATGCTACGTTCGTCAAGGTGTGGGAGACGCTGATGGCGAACCGCGGGGCGCTCGGCGACGAAAAGGCGCTGGAGATAGCCGGCGAGTTCGTAGCGCTGAGCAACAGGACGACCGAAGGGCAGATGCGCGAGATGTACTGGGTGCGCGAAAAGGAATGGGACCTGACCGAGAGGGACTACCTGGAGATGGCTGCGGAGAAGGCGGGCTATTACACGGTGGTCGCGCCGCTGAGGCTGGGCGCAATCTGCGCAGGACGCGGCGGTTTGAAGGGCAACTTCGACTCGTGGGGAATCAAGTGGGGCGTGGCGTTCCAGATTCAGGACGACCTGCTGAACGCGGTCGGCGGGAAGAAATACGGAAAGGAAATCGGCGGGGACGTCTACGAAGGAAAGCGCACGCTGCTGCTGATACACCTGATGGAGCACTGCAATTACAAGCAGAAAAAGGAAATCATGAAAATCATGAACAAACCCCGCGAAAAAAAGACGGCGAAGGAGGTAAGGTCGGTCCTCAAGGCGATGGGGGATTGCGGAAGCGTCGATTACGCGCGGAAGACGGCGAGGCGCCTGGCGGAGGAAGCAAAATCCGGTTTCGAAAAGAGCTTCGCGGACGCGAGGCGGGGCGAGGCGAAGGACGCGCTGGCCGCGCTGATTGATTACGTCATAGAGAGGGATGTCTGATGAAGGTCGTCCGCGCCAGCAAGGCGGGTTTCTGCTTCGGGGTCAAGAGAGCCGTGAAGCTGTCGGAGGAAGCGTCCAAGAAGAAGGGGCCCGTCCACACGCTCGGCCCGGTTGTGCACAACCCGCAGGCAATCGAACGGCTCGAGCACATGAGCGTAAAGGAAATAAACGAAATCAGGGAGGCCCGCAGGGGCACGGTGATAATACGCGCGCACGGCATTCCGCCGGAGGACTACAAGGTGCTCGAAAGCAAGGGCATCGAGATTGTCGACGCGACGTGCCCTTTCGTCAAAAAGGCGCAGGACTACGCGCGCATGCTCCACGACGAGGGATACGCCATTGTCATCATCGGCGAAAAGGACCACCCAGAGGTGCGCGGAATCAAGGGGCACGCGAAGGAGGCGACGGTAATCGAAACGCCCGAAGAGGCGGAACGGCTGCAGATGTGCGGCAAGATGGGCGTGGTTGTGCAAACCACGCAGGAGCAGGCGGTTGTCGGCAAGATAATCCCGATACTGTTCAACAAGACGAAGGAACTCCGCGTATTCAACACGATATGCAGCGCCACGGGCGAAAGGCAGGAGGCGGTGAAGGGGTTCGCGGGGAAGGTGGACGTCATCGTCGTCGTGGGCGGAAGGAACAGCGGGAACACGCGACGGCTGGCGCAGATTGCCGGGCGCATCGCGCCCACGTACCACATCGAAACCGCCAGGGAGCTGAAGAAGGAATGGTTCAGGGGCGCGAAAACCGTCGGCGTCGCAGCCGGCGCGAGCACGCCCGACTTCGTCATCGACGAGGTGGTGAAGAGGCTTGAAAGTTACTGAACGAGCAGACGCGAAGGTGAACCTCCTTCTCGACGCGGGCGGCGCCGAGGACTCGCCTGACGCCGCGTGCGGCGGCACTTGCCCGGCAAGGTTCCATCAGGTGGACCTGGTTTTCCAGGAAATCTCGCTACACGACGACGTCGTCGTCGAAAAGGCGGGGGATTTTTCGGTAAAATGCGCTGGAAACATCCGCAACAACACCGCGGAAAAAGCTGCGCGGCTGTTTTTCGAGAAGACGGAAATGCTCTGCTGCGCGAAAATCTCGATAACAAAGCGCATACCGGTTGCTTCTGGGCTCGGCGGTGGCAGCTCGGACGCGGCTGCGGTAATCCGCGCGCTCGACAAGCTGTACGGGACTGAACTGACGAAGGAGGAGATGATGGAGCTGGGGCGCGCCGTGGGCTCGGACGTCTGCTTCTTTCTGGAGGGGGGATGCTGCCTCGCGAGGGGCAGGGAATTCAACCTGACCAAGCTCGAGCCGAAAGCGGGATTTTACGTGCTCCTCGAAACCCCGAAGGTAAGACTCCCGGAAAAGAAAACCGCGTGGGTTTACTCCGAATACGACAAGCTGGCGAAGAAAAAGCGCTTTGACGCGGAGAAAATGGCCTACGCAGTCGAATACGGCGACGCAACAGACGTGGCGTCATTACTCGGCAATTCTCTCGAGGATGTTGTCTTGGCTGCGTTCCCAGAATGCGCAGCAGCGAAGAAGCGCATGCTGGAAAAAGGCGCGCTAGGCGCGCTCGTCAGCGGCGCGGGACCGACTGTTTTCGGAATATTCGACAAAAGAACAGCGGGCGCGTACGAAACAGTCGCCTAGTTTTTCGTCACGAGCACGACGGCGTACGCCATCACGCCCTCGCCCTTTCCGAACGCGGACAGCGTCTCGCCGGTGGTCGCGGTGATGCCGATTCTCCCGGCGGGGATGCCGAGTATTTTCGAAAGCGACGCCTGCATCTTTTCGAAAGCCGGCTCTATCCTCGGCTTCGCGCACTCGATTGAAACGGAAACGCTGGAAACGGAATAGCCCGCATCCGTCACCTTCCCGAGCGCGACCTTCGCGTACTCGCGGCTGTCCGTTATTCCGCGCCCGCACATTTCGTCCGCGTAGGAAGAAAGGGAACGTCCCCCGACTGCGGATGAAAGGGCGTTGCAGACGGCGTGAAGAACCACGTCGCCGTCGGAATTCGCCTTGAAACCTTTTTCACCGGGAAACAGGACGCCGCCGAGCATGCATTTTTTTCCTTCGCAAAAGGCGTGCGAATCGTGCCCCAACCCGACCCGGAAGTCCATCAAACCACCTCTACAAGCGATTTCACGCGGCCGTAAACCTCGCGAAGCCTGCCCTCGGCGAGTTCGCACGCCCTAGCGAGCAGCTGGTTCTGCGGCTTCAGGCTCTCCTGGATGTCCGCGAAGCGCTCGTCGAGCCCCATCACGACCCCGCCCTGCCCGACGCAGAGGTCGGCGTACGTGAGTATCTCGGCTGCGAGCGACGACGGGAGCAGGTCCTGCGGGGCGAAATCGTACTGCGACAGGTCGGTGCCGCGCAGCTTCGCCTCCTCGAACGCGGCGTTGTGCGAGAGCACCACGCGCGCGACGCCCTCCTCGTTTTTCGCCCGCAGGAAAGCTGCCGCATCAACCGCGTGCACGCCCGCCTTTTTGAGGGGCTCGGCGTAGCCGATGTCATGCAGAAGCGCGGCGACGCGCAACTCCTCGACGTCGAGCAGCTCAATCCGCTTTACCAGCGACGCCTGCGAGTATCTTCCCTTCGAAAGGTTCTCCTTGAGCTTGATGGCGGTCTCGACCGCGACGCGGGCAACCTCGAGGTCGTGCTTGTAGCGCGTCGGATTGTCGCCAAGGCATTGTTTCAGGAGGTGCATGGCGTCGTCGTATGACAGGCGCGTCTTGGTCATGCGCCTGCGCAGCACCTCCTCCGCGAACACTATGTCCTCGAGCGTCGTAATCTTTATGTTTTCGTAACTGCCCTCGACGATTTTCACTGGCACGCCTATGCGCTCCACCAGCTGCACGTCGTCGGTGCCGTAGAACTTTTCCGCAAGCGCCTTCTCGAACGCCTTCATGGCGAGGTCGTACCTGATGCACTGGGGCGTCTGCACCGCCCAGAGCGCGGCGCGCACGGGCGTTTCCTGCACGAACATGTCGGCTCCGACGCGCTTTACCGTTTCTTTGACGCGCATCCCCACGACCGCGGCGCCGGTCTCGTTCGCGGCGTTGATGCAGTCAGTAATCTCCTTCTGCGTAACGAGCGGGTTCGCGCCGTTGTGCACCGCGACGATTTCGCACTGCGGACACGCCTTCAAGCCGTTGTAGACGGAATCCTGCCGCTCCTGCCCGCCTGCGACTATCCTGCGAACCTTCTTGAAACCGAAGTCCTTCGCCATCGACTCGAAATCCGGAATCCGCTCCTCCCCGCAGACGACCACGATGTCCGTCACGAGCGGATTGTCCTCGAACGCCTGTATGGCATGGGCGGAAACCGGCTTGCCCAGCAACGGAAAAAGCTGCTTGCTGATGCCGCCGAGCCGCTTGGCTTTTCCGGACGCGGCAATAACCGCGGTTACATTCATGCGCCCCGCCTCTCCCCGAGCATCGCGTCGATTTCCGCGAACAGCGCGTCGACGATTTCTTTTTCAGGGACCTTGCGTATTACCTGCCCTTTCCTGAAAATCACGCCCACGCCGCGTCCGCCTGCGACACCCACGTCCGCCTCGCGAGCCTCGCCGGGACCGTTGACGACGCAGCCCATCACCGCGACGTGGAACGGCTCGCGGTAGCGCTGCAACCTCTCCTCGACCTCCCCGGCGATTTTGATGAGGTTGATTTCCGTGCGTCCGCACGTGGGGCACGACGTCATGACGGGCCCGCGCTCGCGCAGCCCCAAATCCTTGAGGATTTCGTATCCGACTCTGACTTCCTCGAGCGGCGACGCCGTAAGTGAAACGCGGATGGTATCGCCGACGCCTTCCATGAGAAGCGCGCCGAGCGCGATGGACGACTTGATGCTTCCGCCGAGCGTGGTGCCCGCCTCCGTCACGCCGAGGTGCAGCGGATAGTCGCACTGCTTCGCCATCAAACGATATGCGGCGACTGTTCTCGGAACGTCGTTGAACTTCAGGGAAACGACGATGTCGCGGAAATCCAAGGATTCGAGAATCCTGATGTGCCCGAAGGCGCTTTCGACTGCTGCCTCGGGAGTCGGATGCCCGTATTTTTTCAGGAGCGTGGGCTCGAGCGAGCCCGCGTTCACGCCGATGCGCATCGGGATGCCCGCGTCCTTCGCCACCTTCACGACTGCGCGCACCTTTTCCTCCCCGCCTATGTTTCCCGGATTTATGCGGAGTTTCGAAACGCCGTTGTCGATGCATTTGAGCGCGAGCTTGTAGTCGAAATGGATGTCGGAGCAGACTGGGATGGGGGAGTCACGCGCTATCAGCTTCACTGCGTCGGCGGCCTTTTCATCGGGAATGGCAACGCGAACGAGTTCGCAGCCTCTTTCGGCGAGTTGGGCGATTTGTTCAAGCGTTTTCTTCGGGTCCCGCGTGTCCGTGTTGCACATGCTCTGCACAACTACGGCAGCGCCTCCGCCGATTTTCGCGCTTCCCGCGGACACCTGCCTTGATTTACGCCTTGGAAACATGTTTCTCCGCCTCCTTTCTCGCCCAGCCGTCCGCAGCGAGAATCTCCTCGAGCGACGGCGACGCAACCGCGCGATGCGCCGCGACTACCTTCGAAACCGTCCTTGGAATGTCCATGAACCCGATTTTCTTTTGAAGGAAGGCAAAGACGGCGATTTCGTTGGCGGCATTCATCGCAGCCGGAACCGTGCCTCCTGCCTTGCCTGCGTCCAGCGCAATTCGGAAGCACGGGAAGCGTTCCTCGTCGACTTTCTCGAACGTCAGGGTCGCGACTTCCGTCAGGTCAAGGCGCTTGAGCGACGGGTTCGGCAGGCGTTCCGGGTAGGAAAGCGCGTACTGAATCGGCAGGCGCATGTCGGGCACGCCGAGCTGCGCCATCACCGACGTGTCCTCGAACTCAACGAGCGAATGAATCACGCTCTGCGGGTGAATCACCGCCTCGATGCGCTCGTAGGGCACGCCGTACAGCCAGTGCGCCTCTATTACCTCGAGCCCCTTGTTCATCAGCGTCGCGGAGTCAATCGTGATTTTTCCGCCCATCGCCCAGTTCGGATGCTTGAGCGCCTGCTCTGGCGTCGCCTTCCCCATCTGTTCGAGCGTCCAGCCGCGGAACGAGCCTCCTGAAGCGGTAATGACGATGCGCGCGATGCTTTTCCAATTCTCGCCGTGCAGGCACTGGAAAATCGCGGAGTGCTCGCTATCTATGGGCATGAGCGAGACGCCCTCCTTTTTTACGAGGGGCATGACGACGCTTCCGCCTGCGACGAGCGTCTCCTTGTTCGCGAGCGCGACGTTTTTCTTCGCCTTGATTGCGGCAACGGTGGGTTTCAGCCCGGCGGCGCCGACAATCGCGATTACGACGGTATCGCATTCGTCGGAGGACGCGAGCCTGCAAAGCCCTTCCTCGCCGTGAAGAACCTCTACCGACGGCAGCTTCTTCCGCAGCTCCTTCGCCTTTTCCTCGTCGGAGACGCAGATTGCCTTGGGCGTGAATTGCTTCGCCTGCTTTTCTATGAGTTCCACGTTGCCGCCGGCGCTGAGCCCGACGACCCTGAACCGTTCGGGGAAGCGGCTGACGACGTCCAGCGTCTGGGTGCCTATCGAACCGGTTGAACCGAGGACGCACAGGCGTTTCATTTTTCGCACAACCTTTCGATTGCCTTGAGGATTCCTTCCTTGTTCAGCCCGTACTTGGCGAGCAGGATGTCGGGCGCGCCGTGCTCGATGAACTCGTCGGGATAGCCGAGGCAGTGCGTCCTCGCCTCGGCGCCCTTCGCGGCGAGCAGCTCAAGCACCGCGCTGCCGAAACCGCCCGCAATAACGCCGTCTTCCACAGTAAGCACGCGCCCCGTCTTCTTCGCGTATTCGAGAATGAGCTTTTCATCAAGCGGCTTCAGGTATCGCGGATCGATTACCGCGACGGAATGCTTGGATTCCTTCGCAGCGGCGAGGCAGGCGTTCGCCATCACGCCGACGCCTATCGCGACGCAATCGTTGCCGTCCTTCATCAACTCCGCGGTTCCAGGCGGCAGTTCCTTGAAATCCGTCTTGAGCGGCAAGCCGGGTCCGGAGCCGCGCGGGTAGCGGACTGCCACCGGCGCGTTCGTGCGCACGGCGGTATAAAGCATGTCCTGCAGCTGCGGCTCGTTCGAGGCGGACATTATCGCGAGGTTCGGGATGGAACGGAGATAGGCGATATCGAAGACGCCGTGATGGGTGGGCCCGTCGTCGCCGACTATTCCGGCGCGGTCAATAGCGAACGTCACTGGAAGGTTCTGGAGGCAGACGTCGTGGACAACCTGGTCGTAGGCGCGCTGGAGGAACGTCGAGTATATCGCCACAACCGGATGCAACCCGTTGGAAGCCATGCCTGCCGCGAACGTCACGGCGTGCTGCTCGGCTATGCCCACGTCGAAGAAGTTCTCGGGGAACGCCTCCGCGAGCTTGTTCGTGCCCGTGCCGCTCGGCATCGCGGCGGTTATGCCCACGATTTTCCTGTTCCGCCTCACGAGTTCTACGAGCGTCTCGCCGAAGACGTCCTGGAATGCGGGCTTGCCTTTTGCTTTAACGGGCTTGCCGCTCTCGGGATCGAACGGGGCAACCCCGTGGAAGCGCGGCGCGTCGTCCTCGGCGTATCCGCAACCGTGTCCTTTTTGCGTGATGACGTGCACGAGAACCGGGCCGCGCATCTTCTTCACAGCCTCGAACGTCCCTATTAGTTTCGCAACGTCGTGCCCGTCAACAGGCCCGACGTACGTGAAGCCCAGTTCCTCGAAGACCAGCCCGCTTGTCAGCACCTGAAGCGCCGCCTCGCGCAGCCTGCGGACCGTATTCACCAGTTCCTTCTGCTCGGGCGGAATCTGGGAAAGCAGGTAGTAGATGTCCTGGCGGACCGTGTTGTAAACGGGCCAGTTCGGCACCTTTTTCGCGAGCCGGTTCGT
>Ga0210017_1002898_pt1 | contig 14539 bp, 15 predicted proteins | sample CryGeyCG2014_020_FD_183966 | JGI IMG/M metagenome (GOLD analysis project Ga0210017, IMG submission 183966) | Groundwater microbial communities from aquifer - Crystal Geyser CG08_land_8/20/14_0.20 (SPAdes) (version 2) | ecosystem: Environmental > Aquatic > Deep subsurface > Groundwater | place... | reverse complement strand
TACGGATTTGGTCCAGAGAATTGAAAAGATTGGTTTTATACCTTTATATAAAAAGAAAATGCTCTGGGAACCACAGGAATTTGTGCTGCGTTTTAACAACGAATATAAATATAAATTCATTCTTGTAAGATTGTGGGTTTTTATATGTAAGATTTTAATAGTTAATGAGGTATTAGGCATAATTATAAATATCCCTTTAGGCCTCTTTACGCGTTTTATAGAGTTAATTATGCCTTTTGATGATAGTCAACATATGGGTATAATTTATAAAAAACAACATTAAAATATTGCATAATAATATATTATGACAGTACTTTGTCAAAAAATATTTTCGTTTACGATTATTTTCAAAATTGTTGTTTATGTAACTTTTGAATTTTCATAACTTACGTAAATACAATGCGTTGCGTAAAAATTACTGTTGCTTTTTGTCGTAACTTGTGCTATTCTATGAGCATATACGGCAATTAAACTATCCTGACAAGGAGCAACGCATGAACTATTCTACCATCCGGCCCACACGATTCATAGATCAATTCCTGAATCATTTTCAACCGCTGTTTTCAAAGACACAGATGAGAGCGTTACGTCAACTTGTCTGCGCCATGTTTTTCGATTATAAGCGCTTATCTTTGACTGCCGTATCCAAACGCCTGCATTCCGATTATCAAAAACTACAGTACTTCTTCAGTGAATCAAGCTGGGATATTGAACAGCTCAATACCGTGCGCGTTAATATTCTCCAGAATCAAAACACAACTCGTGCTACAATAAGAGGCGTCATGGCTATTGATGATACAGCCGTACCCAAGCCTTACGCCTCAAAAACCGAAGGCGCTTCTTTTCAATACTGCGGATGTTTGGACAGAAAAGAAAACGCCAATGTCGCGGTCGCAAGCTGCTTTGTCTCCGAGAGTAAACATTTTCCCATCAATTTCAAATCTTATATCCCTTTTCAAGGAACGCCGCCTGAAAGCTTTAAATCTAAACTTGACTTAGCGCGCGAACTTATCGAAGACGCCCTGGATAAAAAAATACCATTTTCAGCCGTTGTCTTTGATAGTTGGTACGCATCAACGAATTTAATTGAATTCATCGCTTCAAAGAACATTCATCTCGTAGCCGAAACAAAGATCAACCGCTCCATTCTCTTCACTCATCCTGTAACAAAGCAAGCGGCCAATACGCGAGCTGACAAAATAATCCCGCTTATCAGGCAATACTTCTCTGGTAAGCTTAAGGCCGTATCAATCCCGCAGTCAGATGGCTCAGTAAAATCCGTATTGACATATACTTTAAAGTCCAAGCTCAAAGACTGCTCAACGCCATTACAGATCTTCTTTGTCTTTGACAAATGGTCCTCCGCGGATGATAAAGACGTCCATATCCTTATTGCCAACAACCTTACGATGTCGGCAGAAGATGCCATTCTAACCTACCTGTTACGCTGGGGGATTGAAGAATCTTTTCGGGAACTCAAGGACGATTTTTGCTTTGACCAGTATCAGGTCCGCCATCAGGAACAGATCCAACGTCACTGGATCATGTCTTTTTTGGCGTGGTCGCTTGCCTACTGGACAAAACAAAACGCCTGCTTATCCAAGATCATTTACGAGCCGCCGAATTCTATCTCTCAATGCAAAGAAGCAGTCGCCGCACTCATCATCATCGACTCTGCCATGCTCTTGTCAAAGAACCCTGATGCTGCTCAATTCAAACATATCAAATCACAACGCTTCAGGCAACGGCTTGGAAATTAACAAAGTACTGTTATGAGTGTCATTATCAATAAAATTCTTTGGAAAATATCTTCCTTTTTCCTCTCAAGCAAACCAATTATAACTATACTATAAGTATATGACTTTATATTTAAATGAACTATATATTTTAGTCAATTCTGAAACTATTTTTTGCAGCATTAGCAATAAAGTCATGAGTAAAAGATCTTTAAGGTTAAATCTTATGGCGGTTATTTTTAATCTACGGATATTATCTATAAGACTCAATCCTAAGATAAGCAGGATAAAATAAACGAATTTATTTAAAAAGATACCTATAATAATAAAGAGAGACAACCCTATAAGAATCGCTGGTGACTCTATCCAGATTGTAAAAATTGTATCTTTCTTGTGAAATACCTTATTAAAAGGCAGGCTAATTATGGCCTGTTTGGGAAAATGTATTCTGACTAGCTTTACCTCTGCCATTCGATATTGAACTATTCTTCTGATAAATTTTCCTAAGTTATTTCTCTCTTTGTGTCTTACCACAATATCTTGGTCCCAAACAACCATCTTATAGTTTCTATCCAACAACCTTAGATAGATGTCTACATCTTCGCCTACTTCAGCAAATAATGATTCATCAAATAGGCCTACACTCTCCAATGCCTCTTTCTTATACGCAGCATTTCGAGTCGGAATGTAAGTATCTAAAATAATATCTATCTTATTTACATTATCCTTCCTTTCAAATTCATAAGATCTAAATGATGCGATTAATTTTTCAATACTATTAGTAGGTTCGAATCCCTCTGTCCTGCCACCTATCCCAACCAATGCAGGGTCCTTTTGAAATTTGATTAAAATATTTTTGATCCAATCGTATTTCGGGACACAGTCAGCATCTAAAAATGCTATAATATCTCCTTTTGAAATATTGATTCCTTTATTCCTGGCTGGGGCAGGGCCTCTTTTATGTTCAAAATCCAAAATAAATTTAGGGGATAAGCATTCTCTGATTATATCTTTAATTATATTAACAGACTCATCCTTAGAACCATTGTCAATTAAAATAATCTCTTCAGGTAATTTATCTTGAGCCAACAAGCCCTCGAGGCATATCTTGATTGTTTCCTCTGCATTATAAACTGGTATAACTACAGATATCTTCATCTATTCCCTCAAATCGGATATCGAATCTTTTTGTTTATGTACCGTATATAGAAAATTCAAATCTTCTTTCACGAAAGTCTTTAAAATAACCAAAACCCCAAAATATAACAAAATAGAGATTGGAGTTATTAAATAGGGGTTTTCTTTTCTAAGAAAAAATAAAAATATTGCCATTGAAATCGCAGCAAGAAAAGGTCTACTTATTAAAAAAAGGTAACTAAATTTGAATACATATTTGCTGACCATGTAACAATATAAGATTGATGAAGTAACCGTAGAAATTAATACAGCCAAACTCGTACCAAAATATCCCCATTTAAGAGTTAAGGTTATAATTAAAGTAACACTAATTATTAAACCAATGGCCAAGGCACAAAGGTCTTTATTTTGATGATCAGCGGCAATCAATATACGGGACTGTAGAAAAATCATGCTTAAAGGAATTAGTGACCATATAAGTATACGCAGAATGATAACTGAAGCCACAAAGTCTTTTCCGAAAAATAAAAATATAACATCAGAGGACAGGAAGTTTATGGCTATTATTATAGGGAATATAAACATTAAAGTATACTTGAAAATCATCGAGCATAATTTATAAAATGTATCTTTGGACAATTTGAATGTCTTAGATATTATAGGAAAAAGAGCTGTTACAAAGCTAAATATAAAAAGAAAACCCATCTTCATAAATTTTTTAGCCACGCTATAAAAACCTACTTCTGCCATATCTCTTATTTTCGAAAGTATAATAATATCTATTTCTAAAAAGATATTGGCCAATATGGCTATTAAAACAAATGTCGAGATAATCCTGGCTATATTATGAATAAAAGTAAAATCTATTTTTAAAGATAGTTTTATATTATGCCGAATTAAAAGATATACAAAAAAGAACGAAGACAAAAACCTAACTATTATAATTGTTATCAACACTAAATATATGCTATGGTAACGAAACAAGAAAAATATGCCTCCGGATACCATAAATAAATCTCTAATGAAAGAAACGAAAAATGCATATTTAGCTTTTTCTAAAGCAATAAAAATTGCCTCGCTAAGAGAATTTACAAAAGTTGGCAAAAGGACGAAGCCAATAATATATATTGCTTTTTTTATATCATATGAATATCCCATGACATTGCTAAATATACTCATTAACAAAAAACAGATACTTGTAGAAAAAAAGCCAAGAAGTATGCCATTCGACAAGAATCTACTGGCATTCGCAGGTTCTTTAGCTATCTCTCTTATTACTAAATTATCTAGGCCCAAGAAAGAGATTAATTCAAAAATACAATATATGGCAAGAACCAGAGAATATTTTCCAAATTCTTCTGGCCCTAATATACGGGCAATAGATATGGCTAAGATAAAAAAAGAAATAGGCAGGGTTATTTTTAGGGATAGTATAGCAATACTATTCTTAACTATGGATTTAGTGTGCGATACCATCTGACCTCAAATTATTAGCTGAAATAACTGCAAGTGACACAATGAATACGAAAAGGGTTCCTATTGAAAGTGGATAAAATGTAACATATGCTTCAAAAAAGCCATGAACAAAACATCCAAAGACAGAAGCTGAACTAGCGGCAAGTAAGGCATAATTAAAATTAGGATGACGGTGTCTAAATAACATGCAAACGGTTCTTGCAAAAGTTATGTAGAAAATAAAAATCAATAAAACAGCGAATACGCCCATCTCTGCAGCATAATTTAAAAATTGATTATGCGCATTAAACCCACCCAATACCTCTGAAGTGCCTGTAATCTCTATTTCACCTAAGGCGTCTTCAAAATCAACCATTGAAGGAAAGGTATATCGAGAAAGAAATACCTGTGGAAATGTACCCAGACCAAAACCTAAAAAAGGGCGTTCCTTTATCATTTCTAAACTGTTTTTCCAAATAATATCTCTATATGACAAGCCTTCGGCCATACGAAAATATAATTTTATGACTGGAGAAAAAAATAAATAGCCGGATGCCACACATAATAAAATAAACAAAATAGCCTTCTTTGGAATCCTGTCCCGATAGACTATGCCAAGAAAAGAAGTGGAGATAAATAAATTCAAAAAAGCTCCTCTTGAGCCAGAACAAAATATTGCAACACCTATAAATACTATAACTATCAATAATCCTATGTGCTTTATTCTATCTTTGACAAAAAACAGTAAACTTATTGCTATAGGCATAACCATCGCTAAATAAATCCCCAAGTGGTTAAAATGATAAAATGTCCCTACGCTTCTATATAAAGCATGTGTAAAAAAAGGGGGCTTTCCTTGGTATAAAATATTACGGTGAAGCGGTGGTAATATAAATCTACCTATATTTGAGAATATTCCAAAACAGACAACTATATATTGAAAAATGGCTATGCATGCAACCAAAAATGCAGCAAAAAGAAGCGCTATAACCGCCTTTTTTATATAAATCTCCCCGCATAACCTATCTAAGAGGACATATAAAGTACAAAAACTAATAATATAAGACAAGGCAAACTCAAAACTCAATTTGGTATTTACAGAATGAAGCGTGGTAATTGGTATTAGTAATAAAAAACTAACAATGAATGGATTAAAAGGGTTGTTTTTTATATTTTCCCATTTACTATTTTCTTCAGTGATCATCTTTTTAATAGCCCAGACAAATAAAATTGCAAAACTAATAATATACTTTATTGGTTGTACATATGCTCCGGCTCCAGGAAATCGAACTATCGGAATAACCGCCAACATAATAAAAATAGCCCAGTCAAATTTTAAAATAAGAAGGCTCAAAAATATATAGCAAATTAGAATACCTGCCATATAGGGCCATGTGCCCAACAGCATACCAGCCCCAAGTATTAAAGGAGGTAGGTAAAATAAAATAACTTTTCCAAGATTATCTTTTAACATCTTTACTAGTTTCCATGAGATAAGGCATGCCTAAACTTACAATTAAACTGATTATCCCGCCGATCAAAAGGTTCAATAATCTCCCCTTGGGCTTTAAAGGAATGACCGCCGGAGAGACAATCTTTATATTTTCTGTAGTTTGTTTGGCTTTTAATAACTGTATATTTTCATTCTCTTGGATAAGGAATCTATATAATGCTTCATTGATTTTTATATCTCTCATAAGACGAGCTAGTTTTAATTCCTTCTTTGGAATATCCTTCAACTTAATTCCATAATTCTTTATAGACTCAGATATCGCCTTTTTCTGTGCCTTAACACCAATAGCCTCTGTTTCTACATGTATTAACTCCTTTACTAAATTCTGATATATGGGATTAATGGTGTAAATGGATATCTCTGAATTAAGTATTTTTGATATCTCATCGTTTAATCTTTTTTTTACTTGAAGAATCCTTTTTTTAGTATATCTAACCTGAGGACTTTCTTCCGTATACAATTCCAAAAGACGGCTTAATTCAATCTCTAATTCCAATAATTTAATTTCCGTTTCCCTAACAACAGGGTTTTCTGCTGTAGAAATTGAAGGAATAGATTTTCCATATTCACAAGCGGCTCTTCTATGAATAGCTTTTAACCGCATCTTTAGTTCTTTTTCCTGGATTTCTGCACATGAATATCTGGATTCAAATTCTGCTTGCCTGTTAAGATGGATCTTTGCCTCTTCTGACAAGTTGATAATACTATTCTCTTCTTCAAACTTCTTCAGTTCATCCTCACTTTTCATTAACCTTGAATGGACCAAATCCAACTCTTTCTCAACAAAATCACCTACCTTATCCGCTTCTTTATGAAGAAACCCTATACTCCAGTCAATATAGATATCTACCAGGGTATTTACAATTTTAGCTGCTTTATCTGGCTCTTTATATTTAACCGTTACTTCAATAAGATTAGTAAGCGGGATATTAGCAATTGTTATATATTTTTTTTGTAATTTTTCTACCGTGCTTTGAAATATTTTTTTACTAAATACACTGCTATTCTGCCAATCTTCTGATTTAGAAAAATCTTTGTATAATTCTAACTGCTCTATCAGCTTTTCTATCACAGGCCGGCTCTTAAGTAATTCCATATGCATTCTAATATAGCCTATATAATCTCTCGCGTCTATCTTCTCTGATTCAACTGAAGTAGGATTCTTTTTATAATCTACCATAATTGTCGCTGTAGATTCATAAATTGGGAATACAAAAACTTTTATCAATACAAAAGAAAAAGATATTAAAAATAGAATTAAGATTTTTATTTTATTTCTAAATATTAGTGGGGTTAAATAAGTCAATCTTAACACCTCATTTTTTTCATACATAGATGTCTGTCATCTAAACCTTGTCTCTGGACTGCGCTGATCTATGTCAATTAAATCTATGTAATATCGTAACACTGGATCTGTTTTTGTAAAAAACTGGTCTATAAACGTATCTACTTTAGCAATAAAACTCTTTGGAACAAAAACTATATCGCCAGATTCTAATTGAATATTCTCACTAATATCATGGCCTTTAAGCAGGCCTTGTAAGTTAATAGAGACAGCTTTGGGTGTCTTAGCATGCGCTCCTCTAATTATTATGATACTTTTTAAAACTGCTGTTTCTTTATAGCTGCCTGCCCTGCTTATAGCCTCAAGCACAGTCATTCTTCCTTCATACGGATATACTCCTGGACGCTCCACTTCACCTAAGACAAATATCTTTTTGCTATAAAATCTAGTTACATTCACTGCTACCTTAGGATCTCTGATTGTCTTATTCAATGCCGTAGATAGCGCATTTTCTAATTCATTAGGTGTTAAACCAGCAGCTGTTATGTCCCGTGTTAATAGAAAAGAAATTTTGCCATCCGGACGTACAGTAGCGGTACTTGATAAATCAGGATGTCGCCACACAGTGATCTCCAAAACATCTCCTGGACCGATAATATAAGTAAAATCGCCACCATAAAAAGACTCTTTTTCATCTTTGGAAACTGCTATTTCTACTAAGGCAAATATTACCAATATAGTTATTACTGTATAAATTAATCTTTTTCTCATAGTTTTAATCCTCACAACTACTTTGTTTTTTACATGTTATATTGATTATTGTGATAGCTTAAACAATACAGCTTTTACGTTGCCGAAATTCCTTTCATAATCACCATCTTTATATAACACTCCTGCGGCTACTGTGATATATCCGGGTGTAAATGTTGAATATTGCGTGTCTATTTCTCCTTTTTCATTGGTAGTACTTTGATATTTGAATTCGTCCCAACCAATAGGTTGAAAAAAAGAATAATATACAGCTTGATTGCCAATGGGCCTGCCTTTAGCATCTACAACTTTTATCTTTATCTGCATCTTTTCTTTAATCCGATATCCCTCTCTATCTGTAATGATCTCAACTTGATAGGGTAAAGGTGGCATGCTGTTTTTATTGGCGGTCCAAAATTCTATCTTTTTAGAGCAGAGTAAATTATTATCCTGTCCTAAGGTCTTGATCTCCAATACTTGCCTTCCATCTTCCCATTTCTCTGAATTCCATTTGGCCTTCCACCAAAAATCTCCTTGTTTTTTCAGATATTGCCAATGGTTTTCATTTATTCGATATTGAATAAGATTGATTTTGTCGGTACTATAAATCTCGATAGGGACTTCTCCAGAATAATAATTTAACTTTTTGGGCTCGACGACAATTGCCTGATTATATTCCTTTAGGGCCTGATAGACTGGCCGTAAAGTTCCTTTGGGGTCCGATGTCATGGTATCTATTCCTAATACCCCAAACCATTCTTCAGGATGGTTATCGTGTTCGCGCTTATCGCCTTGCATCCACCACGTATCGATCCATTCAAACACGCAACCACCCTGCGCGCCTGCCTGGATAATGTCATCGTACATCTTAATAACCCCTGTTTTCTGTGCATCCAAACTGTTACCTCCATAGCCAAAGTTCTCAGAATTACCTTCTCCTATGCGTCTCTCAGAAACAGACAATCCATATTCAGTAATAATAAGGGGCTTGTCTTTCGCTATAGTGTCTTTCAACCATTCAATATATCCTTTATAACCTAAAGAATAAGTTATTGTTACAGGAGCATAATTATATACATTGAAACAAATCGCATCCCAGAAAGAATGGTCAATAAAAGAGAGGGGTACCCAGTTGGCAAAAGATACGTTTCTGTTTGGATCTATAGACTTAACTGCATTTTTAATATTCTTTAAAAAATACTCTGTGTCAGCCTTACCTGCCTCTCTCACCCTTTCCATAACTGGTTCATTCATAACTAAGTAACAAAGGATATTATCGAAATCCTTAGCCCATTCTACATTTTTCTTAACCATATCAGTAGCGTACTTTATCTTTTCAGGATCACTATAATTAATATCTCTATCAAACCAAATGCCATACATAACCATTAGACCATACTTTTTGGCTAACTCCATTAACTCTGGATTAAGCCCTCCGGCAGTTCGAATTGTATTAAATCCTGCTTCTTTGATTAACCTAAAATCATTTTCTGCTAATTTCAAATCCACGTTATCCAAATCATGTGGAGATCGGCCTGGTCTCCAGCCACAATAATTTACGCCTTTTACAAAGAATCTCTCTCCATTTACATAAAACCACCCATTCTTGATTTCTATTTTATAAGAATTATTATTGATCTTACCTGAACCTCTTAACCCCATAGCTCCTAGGAAAAACAAGCTATAAATTGACAAAAATATTATGCCTAAAAAAACTGATTTTTTGATATATATCATTTTGCCCTTTTCCTCAGTGCACATTATTCCTTTATTATCTCATATCTTTCTGTCCATTGATCTATTTTCTCTTTTCTAAAACGCCACATCTTACCTACCCTAAAAGCAGGAATCTTATTCTGCCTGATATAACGGTAAATACTAGTTGTACTCACATTAAGATATTCGGCTATCTCTTTGACATTCATTGTAGGTCTAATCTCATTCATAGAGTACCTTATTTTGGCAATAATATATCATATTTTGTTTACCAATTATATTCATAAGTATACTTTATTAATCAAAGCTTGTCAAATAAAGCCATAAAAAATCTCTCAACCGCCTCTCTCGCCAGTTCTAATATCTTCCTGCCTGTCCTTTCTGCTATTTCCCTTAGTTTTTTATCATGGGCTATGGATATGGTTATAGGCAACACTTTCAGGCCGACAGGGGAGAATTTTCTGTAGGGCTCGTAAGACAGGCCCTTTTTATCTATATCCTTGAAATAGGCATCCAGTATTATTCTCAAGGCAGCAGACTCTGTTTTTTTCTCTTTTTTAGCCAGAATTCCGAGTTTTTTAATCAAAACAGGGGTTAAACCGAGATAGATAGTGGTGTAATTTCTCGTTGGATGATTTGTCTTAACTAATTGATTTTTATAGGGTAATGTGGTTTTAAGATGGATAACTAAGTTTTTTCGTGTTTTGTGCTGGCAGGATATGCATGGTGCCTGAATTTCTGAAGGATTCGTTAAGCTTTTTCGGAAGCTCTGAGCGGTCCCCGAGTAAAATCGCCCTTAAAAAAGCACCACTTTCAAGCGGCATCTTTTCTAAAAATTGATTTTTTATTTTTTCAGGCAGTATGCTAATCTTAGTTGAAACTCAGTAGAAATAAAGGCAGGGTTCTCCTATAATAGAGTTGATAAAGAGCTCTATTATTAACTAACTTAAAAAGGAGGAGAAACCCATGCCTATAGGTAATATAACAAAAAGGCGCGGTAAAGCAAAGATAAAAATCTCTGCCAAGAGGGAAGCGGTGATGCAGCGGCTTATGGACAGTTACAGCGAGGATTTTGATGTGAAGATGACAGTAATTCAGGAACTTATCCCATTGGGGCTCAAAGCAGTAGCGGACGAGCTTCAGAGTGAAGTAAAGCGGCTTGCCGGCGAGAAGCATAGCCGCATTGGCAATAACGCCCGCTGGGGCCGTCAGAACGGATCAGTTTATTTACGCGATCAGAAGTTCCCTATAAAAGTCCCCCGCTTAAGAGATGTTAAGTTGAATCAGGAAGTGCCACTTGAGGCATATAAGAGGCTGCAGTCGCCATTCGATGACGACAAAGGCGCGCTAGTTCGGTTATTGCATGGATTAAGCACGCACAAATATCATGAGAGCGCATCGCTGGCTGCGGAAGCGTTCGGGATAAGCGCATCCAATTTATCCAAGCGCTTTAAGAAAAGCTCATATAGTAATATTAAACAGATACAGACGCGTTCTCTAAGCCAGTACGATATAATAGCTATCTTTATTGACGCCAAGCGTTATGCCGACGATGGGCTTATGGTGGCCTTGGGCATAACGATGGACGGGAATAAAATCGTCCTGGGCATCGAACAGATTCATAGTGAGAACGCTAAGGCCATAGAGCAATGGTTTGATAGCCTGATTGAACGCGGCCTTAAGTTTGAGGCAGGAATCCTCTTTATTATTGATGGCTCAAAAGGAATCAGGAAAGCAATAGAACGGAAGTTTTCTATCTATGCTTTGATACAGCGCTGCCGCTGGCATAAACGCGAGAACGTTATAGCTTATCTCGACAAGCCCCAGCAGGCAGTATTCCGCAGGCGCTTACAGGATGCCTACCTAAAGACAACCTATAAGGAAGCGAAAGCTCTCCTTACAGAATTGCATCATGAACTTGAAACGGTCAATGTATCGGCGGCTAATAGCCTTCTTGAGGGGCTTGAAGAAACATTAACTATCCACGAGCTCGGCCTTTCTCCTGAATTGGCCAGGAGCTTGAGCACGACCAACTGTATCGAATCAGTAATGTCGCAGATGGGCCAATATACCGACAAGGTTGACCGCTGGCACAATAGCAGCCAGATCCTCCGCTGGACAGCCACAGGGCTTATGGATATCGAACCAAGACTTAATAAAATTATAGGCTTCAGGTATCTATCAGTCTTAAGAATTAAACTACGAGAGATTGTCAGGCAGCGGCTTCAAAAAGAATTTAAAGCAAAAGAACCTGAGGCTATGGAGGTCTCCATGGTTGAGGTGAACGGAGATCGTTCAATATAAACGATTTTAGGAGGTAAATATTTTGGGAGAACCAGGAGTTTCAACTAAAAAAAGCATTGACTCTTAACTTCTCATGAGAAACGTAAGGCACATATAAATATCCTGCTTGTAACAACAGAAGATTTGTGAGAATGCGTGAAATCCTGCCATTGCCATCCTGGAAAGGATGAATATTTAAAAATTCAACGAGAAAATTACCTACTATAAGTAAAGGGTGATACTTCTTCTCCTTAAATGCCTTTTGAGTTGTATCAATCAGCTCTTGCATCCTTATTGGTGTAAGGTACGCAGGCGTAGTATCAAAAAGGATGCCAATCGACTTTCCTTCTGTATCTATCATCTCAACTTTATTCTCTGTCTTTTTGTATTCGCCTCTGTGAAGTTTGTCCTTATCCACATGCTTTAAAAGCTCTTTATGAAAATGCTTAATGGTATTTTCTGAAAACTTAATACTTTTCTATGAATCAAAAACATTTTGGAGTAATTCGTAATAGCCTTTTACCTCCTGTTTATCTCTATCTCTAAACTTCTGCATAGAAATACCTCGCATGAGTTTTTCAACATCTTCATCGGAAAGCCGTGCTCCTTCTATGCGTGTAGAGGCGCCTGTAGAAGTAACAAGGACGGATCTTTTAAGCCGGCCTAAAACTTGTGGACTCAATCTTGCTCCTGCAATCCATTGCCCTTTTAACTCGTCAATTCTAGCTATCTTGGTTAAAATTTCAGCAGGAAGATTCTGTAATCTATGCTCAAATTGATTATTATTAACCATTTCAACCCTCCTCTCTAAAAACTCAATCTTATATTTTAACTATATAAGATTATATAAGATTACATTTATTACGTCAAGGTTATTTTTATCTGCGTGTATTATTGTTCCTGAGGCTGGGGATTATTTTCCTGGGGCGTTATGGTTGGATCCGTATCAGGCTGTTGATTCCACATTTCTATCTCTTCTTCTGTCATAACAGTTATAAAATTAGCTACACTATCTTCGCCTTCTGTATGAAACATGGCGTTGACTGTGTCACCTATTTTTATATCTTTAAAACTGTATATCTTGGCTTCTTTCACTATGGGGGTATTTTTCAAGTTTCTTATTTTTACTCTGACTGATTCGCCGAATAGATTATCATTTACCTCCATCCACAGGCTCCCGTCCTTTTCTGATCCCAGGTTTGTCACTTTGCCTATAGTATTACCTATTACAGGCACCTGCGGTATCTCTGTAGAGATAGGAACGGCTGGAGGCACAGCATACGTAGGCATGCTCGGTATATTCTGCATGGTAGGAGAATTTGGAACGTGCGGCGTATTAACCTGCGTTATCGGATTAATGACCTGCGGTTGTATCTGAGGCACTGTAATATAAGGCGTAGGCGAAACCATGGGCGAGCCTTGAGGCACGATCGGCGGCAATATGGGCCTCTGTTGCTGCCGGCTCTGTTGTTGCGCTCTTTGCAGCTCTTCTGGAGTTGGATGGCCTTTTATTTCTTTTCCCTCCTCCGCCCCATACAAAATACAACAATATAAAATGCAGGGTAATAAAATTACAAAAATCCTTCTCATTTACCTGCCTCCTTTTCTTTCACTAATCCTTCTTTCTTTGCGAAATCCACTATATCCCTTACCACTATTCTCAAAAGCCCGGCGCCTTCCCTGACCAATGGGATAGAAGCTGACCTGTCTCCTTTCGACAATAGATAAAAACCCGTCCTCATTTTCTGGAATGAGAGCAGAATCATCTTATGTTGTCTTGCCATAAACGCAGGGGGCTTTATGGCTTTCAATTTATCCAGATATACCATCATCTCTTTGACGGCTGTTTCTAAATACATGGGGCGCTGGCTTAAATTTCTTGAAGTAACCTGCACGTCCGTGATGATTGGATTCACCTTTGTCAGGTATTGTTTCGTCTCTTCCTTCTTATCATCTGCATGAACGATACTGCATGAAGTAAATATTGCGGCTGGTAATAAAATTGAGATAATTTTATTTATCGCTTTCATTCGCTGCCTCCATATCCGTAACAGTTCAGTTGTAGAAGAACCCTGACGAGACGCGTTGTTTGGAGCAGCGAAGCGAGCTTCAGCGGGCTTCGCGTAGATAAGCTTTGGCGCGGAGCTTCCTTCGGCTTGGTTCGACTGCGCTCACCACAAGCCGCTCAGGACAGGCCGCTCCGCTGCTCCAGTATTGCTTATAGAGCTGAACTATTACCTAGATCCTCAAAACCTGTTACATAACTACCCGTAAAATATATGCATTTCTTCCTGGAAAAATGCCTGAAATCGAGAGGCGTATGAGGAAACCAAGCGTTGTACATCCACGCCTCTTTCTCCAACCCTAGATCATCATATCCTATCTTTTTTATCTCGCTCGGCTCTCCCCATTTCTCGATGACCTCATCCTTGCTGGTCCCGAGCGATACCATTGTCTTTGTGCTGAGAAGATGCGTCAAGGCATAGCTAGTCGTAGGTACTTTCACATCTGCGCACCCTGATAAAATAAAAACAACTAAAAAAATAACTAATTTTATTGTCAATCTCTTTTTTCCCGCATGGTTCCGCATTTACTATTTTATAATATATTCTACTAATTTTATATTAAAATCTTCCAAATCCTTAAAATCCTTGCCATAAACTC
>Ga0210017_1002897_pt1 | contig 14540 bp, 16 predicted proteins | sample CryGeyCG2014_020_FD_183966 | JGI IMG/M metagenome (GOLD analysis project Ga0210017, IMG submission 183966) | Groundwater microbial communities from aquifer - Crystal Geyser CG08_land_8/20/14_0.20 (SPAdes) (version 2) | ecosystem: Environmental > Aquatic > Deep subsurface > Groundwater | place... | reverse complement strand
GGCATTACAATGCGACAAGGTCATTCAGGATTGAAAATGGCGATGGCAATTTAAAGGCAGTCCCTCTGATACCGTCCTCAGGAAATTTTTACATTGCCCTGGACAATTCCAACACAATCGCTGTTGAAAAGATGCTCAGGTCTGCTTACCTCTTGCATAAGGCATAAATCCCTGTTTTATAGAGGGCTTTGATGCGTTATATTTTTTCTAACAGTTTTGCAGGGCTTATGAGGATTTTCTTTCAGAGGCGGGCAAGTAACTTTGATTCTGGGTTCTGCTCGGGCAAACTTTATAAATAAGCATTATTTATCTATTCTAAAGTAGTTAAAAAATTAATGAACTAAAATGCCAGTCAAAATAGCAGAGGAAACCCTTGACGGGATTGTCAGGAAAATCGGGTTCAAGGTAATCACTCCGGACATGAAGTCCCTGGGGCTGCGCGGCAATCCCAACATACTTGAATATTCTCTGGGCGATTGGATTTTTGTTCCGGAAGAGCAGGTTGTGCCTGGAAAATCCAATTTCGGCGGAATCTGGCTTGCAAGGACAGCCGGAAACGCCAGAAAGCTGCAGAAATACATAAAGGAGGAGCATGGCGTGGATGCAAGGGTTTTCAAGGCCGCAATTGACAGGATTCTCTACCTGAATGATTACAGGATAAAGACAAATGGCGTGATGCTTTACGAGGAGGTGTTTTTATGAACATGGATAATAGGCAGAAGATTTACCTCATAGGCTCTTTCGCGAGCTTCAGGGACAGAATCATAGACGCGCTTCCGGATGCGGATTTTGCAGACCCGAGAAACCACCACCAAGCATCATGCACAAAAATGGTGTATGAGGACATGCTCGAGGCAGAGGAATGCCCGGTTGCACTTGCAGTTTTTCCGAGGGGCAAAAGGGGCACTATGAGCTACGCTGAGCTCGGCGCCTCTGCGGTCCACAGGAACAGGATAATCTGCGTGGACGAGGACACAGAAAATCCCGACCCCCTTCTTAGGAAAATTTCATCTGAATATTTCACAAGCATTGACGATGCGATAGATTTCCTGAAGGAGAATCCTGGGCTCTCCGCCGGGAACAGGATTGGGAATGTTGAGAGCAGATATCCTGCAGGCACTTCTCCTGAAAGCGTTGTGCCGATGCAAAAGATTTACATCTGCGGCACGATAGATGAGAAGATAAAGAGGGCCGCCTGGGCTGCAGACGGAATCAGCCCGGACAAGTATTTCATATTCAGGGAAGACACCTACGAGGATTTCAGGAAAATTCTTGATTATGACCTTGTTTTAGCGTATTTCTCCAGCAAGGAGGACTGGGACAGGGACGCCTGCTTCATGATGGGCGCAGCGTATGCCCATGATATCTCAATCCTGATTGTGGACGAGCATGAGTGGAAGTATCCTCCCCTGCAGGCGCTGGCGAGAAGGCACACCACTATTGAGCACGTGGTGGAATACCTGACTGAGGTTCAGGATTTGAACATCAGCAGGGAAGCTGTGAATATGTATAATTTTTTTAAAAGGGATATGAACGGGAAAAAAGGCAGGTAGACAAAAAGACAAAAGCAGCTGCCCTACAGCTACCTCACCTTGTGCCCTATTCTTGCCTTCGGCTTTTCATTTGCTGCATTCCCATTTTTTATGTCTATGAATATGTCCCTTGCTGAGATAGCCGCCCAGATTGCATTGAGTATCAGGAAGGGGTAGCTTTTCAGCAGGACTGCATATGCTATCAGCAGCAGCGAGCCGACTGCGTTTGTGGCATCATATAAAATTGAGTCGGCGCTCCATTTTCTCGCCTGGTTCATCAGGAATGCCAGCAGCACAAGAATCATTCCTGAAAATCCTATTGCTGTCGCAATCAGTTCCATTTTCATCACCTGCTGTCCACTGCTTTTTCTATTCTCCAAAGCCCTGCCCTGAACCTGTGGATTTTCCTCTTCTGATAGGGCATGGTTTTCTTGATTGGGAAGTCAAACTCAAGATGGTTTGTTATCCTGAAGCCGTGGGAAGCAGAGAGCTTGTTTATGAAATTGTTGGACTCTGCCTTGTGTATCGAGTATATGACATCTGCTGTCTCAAATGCCTTTTCAAGGAATTCCCTGTCAGCATGACTGCTCTGGACTCCGAATGGCGGATTTTCAAGCACAGTGTCTGCCCTGATTTTGAGTTCAGATATGCCTGAATTCATGATTTCTGCCCTTTGAATCAGCCCTTCACCAGAAAGTTTCTCTGCTGTCCCTATGTTTTCCTTCAGGATTTTTAATGCATCCTTGTCTATATCAACGAAAAAAACTCTTGAAGCTCCAAGCAGCAGGGCGCCTATGCCGAGGATTCCTGTTCCGCAACCGAGGTCTGCAACGCTTTTTTCCTGTATGTCAGAGTGCATTGCAGCTAGCCAGAGCGTCTCTGCTGCCCTCTCCGAATCAGTAGGATACTGCTCTATTGCCGGTTTTGGGCTTTCAAATGAGGAAAGCCTGGAAAGCAGTATTGCAAGCCCTGATTTTGAAATTTTCATGGTTTTTCACTGAATTTAAGCCATTTTTGATGGATTTTTCGTTCTTCAGCAAACTATTTTTTCCATTATATAAATGTTTTTAAATGCACTTCATCTCTGATTTGCATTAATTGGGGGTTATAGTTTGGCGCTGAAGATTTTTGGAGAGGGGAAAAGTAATTCTGCAGTGGAAAAGAAAATTGCCGCCTCTTTTCAAAAGGTCAAGAAAGAGATGGACATGCACCTTGGCACCATAAATGACAATAGCATTGAGATTGAGGCCAATTATGAGTATCTCTGCCGGCTTGAGGAGAAGATTGACAAGCTCAATGAGAAGATAGAGCAGCTCCAGCTTCTTATTGCAACTGCATCAAAACTCAAGAGCAGCATCGAGATAGAGCCGCTCTCTCTCAGGGAGCAGGAGGTCTTTCTGGCGCTCTACCTCTCAGACGGCTTCGTGAGGTATGCTGAAATTGCAAAGCGCCTCGGGCTCACAGAAACCCTTGTCAGGAATTATGTTACAGGGCTTATACAAAAGGGCGTGCCAATAATAAAGAAATACCAGGACAAGGAGACATTTCTCCTGATTGAGCCGGACTTCAAAAATCTGCAGACGCGGGAGAATGTGCTCAAGATAAATGAGGAGATGCTCAGGCAGTTCAAGAATGGATTCTATAAAAAAACAGATGAAATAGAAGAATTCTGAGAAGAAGAATTAGAAAAAGAAGAATTCTGAAAACTTCAGCCCGTCTTTTTCAGCTTATCTTTTATGCCTTCTATAATTTGTGTATCATCAGGGCTTATGTTGTATTTCTGCGCGAGCAGATATGAGGTCAGGTCTCCTATGTATATTGCTGAGAAAACCTTTGTCAGGTAGTCATCCCCCTTCAGCACAATCTCTGTGGTCTCGCAGCTCTTCCTTGTGATGTCCTCTGTTATGGAGATTCTCTTCCGTATCTTTGAGAAGTCGGCTTCGTCTCCCAGCATTACTGCCATAAAATCATCTGTCTCCTTTGCAAACGCCATTATCTCGTTGTGGTTCATTTCAGGGAGGATGTTGCAGAATGCGTGCGTGTTGGCATTCTCGTTTATCGCCTGCTTCCACCTCAGCGCAACAGGATAAAATCTTGAAGAGGCATATATCAGGGGAGTTTTTGTGAGCATCTTCTCGGAAAGCTCGTCTGCCTTCTCCCTGAGCCCCATTATCCTGAGGGCGCTTATTATGCTCCTGTATTTCACCTCTGCCTTGATTAATCCCGAGTTTATCAGGGTGTTGACAACAGGGAAAAAAAGGTATGGGAATGCGGCCCTGGGCTTCATGCCCTCGGGAATCTTTATCACAGGCGTTCCTGAGCTCATGCACTCTTTCTCAAGCTTGCCTCCTGAGGTGACTGCAATTGCCCTTCCTGCCTTGACTTTGGCAAGCTTGTATGCGTATATTGTTTCCTCAGTGTTTCCCGAATATGAAACCACAAAGACAAGCGACCTGCTGTCCATGAATTCAGGAATATTGTAATCCTTTATCGGGATTACCTCAATCCTCGAGCCGAGCTCAGCAAGATATGCCTTCAGCAGGTCACCCATAAATCCGGATGCGCCCATGCCTATCACGAATATCCTGTCAAACTGCTTCTGAGAAAGCTCCAGCTTAAGCCCCATTGAGGAGGCCTTCTCAATCTTGTCAGCGAACTTCTCGATGCTCTCGCTTATTGTTTCCATTTTTTCACCCCGGATTATGAAAGTATGAAAATGGCTTTTTCCCTGCCCTAATTATTTCTATTTGTTTAAAGATTTTTCGCTTGAATGCAAGATAAGGTATGAAGATGTGAATGTAAAAATGTATAATAATCTGAAAGCATTATGATGTATGGTGATTGTCCGGCTCTCGGCTATTTTGCCTTTCCCTGGCTTTCAACTTTTTCTATTGCCTTTCTTACCTCCTCAGGGTTTCCTAGGTAGTAATGCCTTAATGGATTCATGCCGCTGTCAAACTCATATACAAGGGGTATGCCTGTGGGTATGTTTATCCTGGTAATCTCATCATCAGAGACATTGTCAATTATCTTTATCAGCGCCCTTATGCTGTTGCCGTGCGCAGAGACAATTGCCCTCTTTCCCTGCTTCAGCCTGGGCGCCATCTCGTCCCTCCAGTAGGGAAGCACCCTTGCCACAGTGTCCTTCAGGCTTTCTGTCAGCGGAATCTCTGACTGCTTCAGCCCCCTGTAGAGCGGGTCCTTCCCAGGGTGCATCGGGCTGCTTCTGTCAAGGGCAGGAGGGCTTATGTCATAGCTTCGCCTCCACAAGTAAACCTGGTGCTCGCCGTATTTTGCAGCCATCTCACCCTTGTTCAGGCCCTGGAGCGTCCCATAGTGCCGCTCGTTCAGGCGCCAGGACTTCTCAACAGGCAGCGAAATTCCCATCTCCCTCATCATTATATTAAGGGTGTCCACAGCCCTTTTCAGAACTGATGTGAAGGCAATATCAAATGAGAAGCCCTCTTTTTTCAGGAGTTTTCCTGCACTCCTTGCTTCCTCTTCGCCCTTTTCAGAGAGCGGAACATCCACCCAGCCGGTGAACCTGTTTTCCTTGTTCCAGGTGCTCTCCCCATGCCTCACCATAACCAGTTTAATCATGGGAAAAACCAGAGGCGATGCTTCTTTAAATATTTTTTGAGAATATTGCTCTGCCCGGCAGATTCTTAAAAGGTTACTATACACCCTTTACGGACATGTAAATTCACCATAATTTCCATATCCGGTATGTTATACGACATATTACTCGGAGCCGACAAATTTATATAATACAGAAGTCAATTTAAAATCATGATAATCACAATTGGAAAACTAAGTTTTACGCTTAGAAAAGCAAATTGGAAAGATTATGATTACTCTTATAAACTTTTCAAAATAAATATGAAACCACTCATTGAAAAGCATTGGGGTTGGAAGTCTGGAAAATTCAGAAATAATTTTAATCTATCCCAAGTTAAAATTTTAGAATATCATAAAAAAAGGATTGGATTTTATCAGACATCTATAGAAAATGGAGACTATTACATTAAAGAGATGCACATTTCAAATAAACTTAGAGGGAAAGGAATAGGTTCTAGACTATTAGATATAATACAAAGTGAGGCTAAACAGAAAGGATATAAAAAAATTTTACTTCAGGTCTTCAAAGATAATCCTGCCAAAAGATTATATGAAAGATTAGGTTATAAGATCACAAAAGATAAAGGGACTTCTGTATTGATGGAGAAAAAATTATAGATTCGTCTCCTGCGTCATACGCTGCGGAAAACTTCGTTTTCCTTGGGGACGCTACGCTTTCGGCTCTTCGAGCCTCACCCTCGTATAACAGCGATTAAATGGAAAATTACTCCGCTCGGACTTTTTGCAAATTTTTCCTCGCTACGCTTCAGAAAAACTTCTTTTATCCCGATATGTTATATCTAATTGTCGGCAGAAATATTATTATGGGGTCGGCTCGGCAAGCGATTTTCTCCAATCACCATAAGTCTGACCAAAAACAGTTGCAAAAGAAGTTGATAAAACTTGTGCATGAACATGAGTCCATTGATAATCAAATTCTTCAGTATTCATTTTCCACAATCTGTCTGCTAATTCATCAGCTTCTCTTTGGTGAGCTTCATAAACTCTTTGCAAATTTGGGTCTGTAGAATCTGTTAAAAATATGCATTGATCCCTTTCTATTTTAAACAGAGCCGCGCCTACAACTTCTTTAGGTTGTTTGTATCTGTCATTTGCTTCTAACATAGCGTCAATTGTTGGTAAATTATTAATATGAATTCGCTTTCCTTGAACAGTTGCAACTTTACCGTCAATGCTGTATTTTGATGAATATTTTCCAAGAATTCTTCTTGTTCTATCAGTTTCAATATTTTTGTCTGTATATGCATCTAGAACTTTCTTCAATTCTTTCTTATCTGTTCCTAAGTAAAATTCACCAGCCATACAATAAAGAATGAACCCCATCTTTATAAAACTTTTGTTTCTTAAGAGTGGTTACAACAACCTCGCCGACCTCCCACTTCTTTAATTTACTGCCGACAACTCAAAAATTTTCCTTCGGAACGTTGCACTAAATTTTTGTCCTTCGGAGAATATAAAACGCATTAATCGACTACGCTTACTTACAGTTCGCTCTGTCCAAATCGCCTATGCTATACTTCGGCGACTTCGGTTAATGCGATACGTTGTACGCAATCGGGGGCTCAAACATAAAGTTTATTAAGATTCAGTAAATATTGATGAATATGAACATGAAAGATTTATTAAAATTTATAGAAATTGAAAGTAAACGACTCAGAAAATATTACCCTAATATTGATGAAGATAAAATCATAAAAATCCGCTGAGAGCGTCCTACTCCGGACTAAAGTCCGGAGTTTGACCGGACGCTCTCTTAATCGCGGATTTTTAGGATGCTAAAAGCGGCTTATCTCCAATCTGAAGATTGGAGTTTTGCCGCTTTTCTGCATAATTCTTGCACAAACTGTAAAAATAAGTGAAGAATTAGGTGAGCTTTGTAGCGAAGTTTTAGCTCATAACTCTTTACAGAGAAAAGAAAAATTAGAAAATTATAACGAAGCGAACATTCAGGAAGAATTTGCAGATGTTATAATTACTACACTACTTCTTGCAAAAAGCATGAATATTGATGTTGAAAAAGTACTGGAAAAGAAGATAGAAAAAATAAATAAATTTTGGAATGGTTAGAATTAATCTTCACTTTTTCTGGGGCTTCTTTGCGAATGTCTTCTTGAACTTTCCCACTCCTACTGTTTCGTCGGCTTTCCTGAGAAGCTTAAGAAGGTAGCTTGGGAGCGGCTCCCTCTTCTTCGGGTTTGTCTTCTTCTGCTTCCCTGAGACGTAAAGGTGGGGGCCGTCAAAATCTATGTCAAGGTAGTCGAGGTTGTTTATCACAAGGTCTGTGCCGGGTATGAGGTAATAGACGTCAAGCCCCCTTATCACAACCTTGTGCACCTCAAACTCAAGGAACTTGAAAGGTATCTCTGCTGTAAGGTGGGGGTCGTTCTTGGTGCAGAGGTTCACGAAGACAGGGGCTGTCTCAAGGTATTTGTCCTCATTCAGGAAGACACCCTTGTTGTTCTTCTTCCCTATTATTGCGCTCTTGCAATGATATCTCATTTTTCCATCCCCTGAATTTCCTAATAGTGCTTCCTTTTTAATTCTTTCTCATCATCGGAAGGTGAATCTTGAGCCGGCGTAAACTGCTTTGCCCTCTGCAGAGAGTTCCTCCTCTATTCTCATCAGCTGGTTGAACTTTGCAGTGCGCTCTGTCCTGCATGGAGCGCCGAGCTTTATCTGCCCGCATGCGAGAGCCACGCTGAGGTCTGCGATGAAAGTATCCTCGCTCTCTCCGCTCCTGTGGCTGACCATAACCCGCCAGTTGTTTTTCATTGCTAGCTTTGCCGCGTTTATCGCCTCTGTAAGCGTGCCTATCTGGTTGACTTTCAGCAGCAGGGCAGTGCATGCCTTCCTCCTTATTGCCGTCTTTATCCTCTTTACATTTGTGGCAAGCAAGTCGTCTCCCACAATCTGGATTTTGTCTCCATATTTTGCAGAGATTCTTGCAGTTAATTTCCTGAATGAAAGGAAGTCATCCTGGTCAAACGGGTCCTCAAATGAGACAATTGGGTATGAGTCAGCAAGCTGCATGTAGTAGTCAATCAACTCATCTGCTGAGTAGGGCTTTTCAAGATTGTATTTCCCCTCGGAGAAGAATTCAGAGGCAGCAGAGTCTATTGCAATCTTCACCTTCCCTGTGTAGCCTGAGTCATCTATCACCTTTTCAAGCGCTGCGAGCGCCTCTTCAGCAGTATTCATGGGCGGTGCAAAGCCGCCCTCATCCCCGACATTTACAGCGCTTTTGCCGAACTTCTGCTCAAGCTGCTTTTTCAGGTTGTGGTATGTTTCTGCAACCATCTCTGTTGCTTCCCTGAATGATTTTGCTCCTACGGGAACTATCATGAATTCCTGTATCTTCAGCGCTGAGCCAGCATGCCTCCCGCCGTTTATCACATTTGAGAATGGGATTGGAAGGATGAATTCATCTGAAAGCCCTTTTCCCTTTGCAACTCCCTTGAGATATTTGTACAGCGGCTGCCTTGCAGCAAGGGAAGCTGCCCTCGAGCACGCCATGCTGACAGAGAGTATTGCATTTGCTCCCAGCCCTGACTTGTTTGCAGTTCCATCAAGATTTATCATAAGGTGGTCTATTGCCTTCTGCTTCCTGCAACTCATTCCGAGAATCCTGGGTCCTATCTTCTCATTGACATTTGAGACCGCCTTGAGAACGCCCTTGCCGAGGTATCTCTTTTCCTTGTCGCGGAGCTCCAATGCCTCATAGCTTCCTGTTGACGCCCCGCTTGGCACAATTGCCCTACCTATTGCTTTGCTTGTTGTTACATCTGCCTCGACAGTCGGGTTTCCCCTTGAGTCAAGAACTTCCCTGGCCTTGACATTTAGTATCTTAAATCCTGCCATGCTGCTTCCTTTGGGCTGGTGAATTATAAAGTTTTCGATAAGGAGCATTTTTCAGTTAATTATTTAAAGCAGGAAAGCAACTTTCATTCCATGAAATACCTTGACGAGTTTAAGGCGCTGAATCTGCCCGAAGGCGAGTATTCAATTTTCGGGAGCGGCCCCCTCGCAATCAGAAAGATGAGGGAGAACAAAGACATTGACATAATTGTCACAAAGAATCTCTGGAATGAGCTCGCAAAGAGCCATCCTGTAAAGGGAGACAAGCTTATTCAGATTGGGAATATCAACATCTACAAAAGCTGCCCCTATTTTGACGATGTCGCAAAGCTCATTGAGGACTCTGACATCATTGACACCATAAGATTTGTCCGGCTAGCAGATGTGCTCAGGTGGAAGCGCCTCATGGCAAGGGAGAAGGACCAGCGGGACATCCTGCTGATTGAGAACTACCTGAAGGAAAGGGGAAGGAAGGAATAAACCAATTTTTAAGTTTTTCCCGCAAAAATTATATATTCTCTAATACTTTTATATGATTTGGGGTTGGAATGAAGGGAGTATTTGTGATGGTGGACGGGCCAGATGGCTCTGGGAAGAGCGTTGTAATCGGCTCCCTTGAGTCCTGGGTGCGCTCGCACAGCATGAAGGTTCTGAACCTTGAGCGCTACTATGAGGAGAAAAACTGCTTTCCCGGGTTTGATGAAATTTACTCTGCTGATGCAATCATCTCTTCTGAGCCGACTTTTGTCTACGTGGGCAAGGCGATAAAGGAGGAGATGGTGGCGCAGTCAGAGAGGAAGTATTCTGCGCTCTCGCTTGCCCAGGCATTTGCACTTGACAGGGAGATACTCTACAACAGGGTTATAATCCCGGCGCTGAAGGCAGGAAAGTTTGTCTTCCAGGACAGGGGGGTTATAACCTCGCTTGTCTACCAGCCGGTGGAGAGCAAGATTGCGCTCATTGACCTGATGCGCCTGCCTGGGAACAAGCTGGCGCTGGATTATGCTCCTGACCTGCTGATTATAACGCGGGCATCGCCTGAGGTTATCATGCAGAGGATAGAAGAGAGGCCCAGGAAGTCAATATTTGAGAATCTGCTATTTCAGAGGAAAATTGCTGAGCGCTATGCAAGCATGTGGCTGAAGCAGCTCTTTGAGAATATGAAGTCAGCTGTGGCATACATTGACACTGACCCGCCAAAGAGCGTTGATGAGACAAGCAGGGAGGCAATCTCCATCTGGGAGGATTTCCTGAAGAAGAGGGCTTCAAAGCCAGAAGAGCCCGTGAAGGACCATGAAATATCCGGCTTTTCAGGGCAGTGAATAATTCTATTGTTCTTTAATAAATGCCGCCTTAAAGCCAAAACTTAATTGAGAAAATTATTGTGTGCGTTTTGGTGCGGGGTTGGCCCCTACGGGGGCACAGCACTTTGATGGAAAGATAACATAAGTTTTGGAGGCGGCATATTTGAGTGAAAGTAAATGTTTCTGCAAAATATTTTTTTGATAATAACATTTGTTTTATATTGTTTTGCTTCTTCTATTTTCGCAGACAACAATATATTTAAATGAGCGCCATTAAGGGCATATACTAGATGTAGTGTTTAGGGTGGGTAAAATCCCTAGGTATAGTGTTTGTGCTGTTACTGGAGAGTTTTGAAATGAAGTGCCCATTTTGCGGTTTTGAAAACACTGTTGTGCTTGAGACAAGGGAGAGCGACTCCGGAACAAGGAGAAGGAGGGAGTGCGAGAAGTGCGGGAAGCGCTTCACCACTTATGAGAACATTGAGCATTCCCCGATAATGGTCATAAAGAAGGACAGCAGGCGCGAGATTTTCTCAAAGGAAAAGCTGAAAAGCGGCATAATCAAGGCCTGCGAGAAAAGGCCTGTTTCTGTGGAGCAGATAAACCAGATAGCCGATGAGATAGAGGCTAAAGTCCTTGACAACGGCATCCTTGAGGTGAAGAGCAAGCACCTTGGGGACATGGTGATGGCCCGCCTGAAAAAAGTTGACAAGATTGCATTCATAAGGTTTGCGTCTGTTTACCGCGAATTTGAGGACATAACGGACTTTGAGGAGGAGCTGAAGAAGCTGATAAAGGAGGGCAAGCCTTCCAGATGAAAAAAAGAGAGGCGGTTTTATGGAGAAGTGCAGTATAAAAAAGGTAGTGAAGCGCGACGGAAGCATAGTTGACTTTGACAACTCCAAGATACAGAACGCGATATTCATGGCATTGAAGGATCTCGGAAGAATAGACAGGAAGTTTGCAGAGAGGGCATCCCAGAAGGTGGTGGAGCTCCTTGAGAAGAACTTCCCAGACGAAACGCCCAATGTTGAGCAGATTCAGGACATTGTGGAGATAACCCTTATAAAGATGGGAGAGGCGGCTGTCGCAAAGGATTACATACTTTACAGGAACGAGCGCGAGAAGCTGAGAAATGAGAAGAGGGTGATACTAAACAAGCAAACCCTTGACGAGGTTGACAAGGAGTTCGACGCCAATGCCCTGCGCGTTCTTGCCTCCCGCTACCTGAAGAAGGACAATAAGGGAAATATAATTGAGAGCCCGAAGGAACTCTTCACAAGATGCGCTGTCAATGACGGCATAGGGGACATGCTTCACGACCCCCTGCTCTACAGCAGGGAGCACTCTGAGCATCAGCATGACCACTCAATTGATGAGAAGAAGTTTCCAGAGTATGTTGAGATGAAGCTGTCAATAGGGAAGTATCCTTTGAACATCCACCATGTCATGACCCTCGCAAGGGCATACCGACTGCTTGACTCCGAAGGCGCAATGAAAAAAAGGTTCTCTGAAATAATTGAGATGATGTTCTCGGGCGTGCTCTCATCGCACGAGCAGGAAATCACTGAATATTACAATCTCGTGGTTGCCAAGCGGTTCATGCCCAACACCCCTGCGCTCGCGAATTTCGGGAACGTCCACGGGATGGGAAGCGCCTGCTTCGTGCTTGGGATAGACGACAGCATGGACAGCATCATGAACACCCTGAAGGATGCTGCGATGATATTCAAGTCAGGGGGCGGCTGCGGCTACAACTTCTCAAAGCTGAGGCCTGCAGGCGACCTGGTGAAGTCAACGAGCGGGGTTGCATCAGGGCCCATAAGCTTCATGACACTCTATGACAAGATGACAGAGGTGGTAAGCCAGGGCGGGATAAGGAGGGGCGCCAACATGGGCATCCTCAATGTAGACCACCCTGACATAGAGCTTTTCATAAAGGCGAAGGAGGGCAATGCGATGCTCAAGAACTTCAACATCTCAGTGCTGCTCACTGCCGAGTTCTGGGAGTGCTACAAGGACAAGAAGCCATTCCCACTCAGAAATCCGAGGGACGGAAAGGCAGTTGCTGAGGTTGACCCCCAGAGGATATTTGACACAATCGCTTACGAGGCGAGGAACTTCGCAGAGCCGGGGCTGCTTTTCATGGACAACCTCAACAGGCACAACCCCCTGCTGAAGTGCATGGGCCCTATTACCACCACAAATCCCTGCGGCGAGGTGCTGCTCTACCCAAATGAGTCCTGCAACCTCGGAAGCATCAACATCTATGACTTTGCAAGAAGCACAGAGCAGGGAGAAAAATACATTGACTGGCAGGCGCTTGCAGAGACAGTCAGGATTGCAACAAGGTTCCTTGACAACATCAACGACATAAACAACTTCCCATTTGAGAAGATAAGGGAGCAGACAAGGAAGTCAAGGAAGATAGGGCTTGGAATTATGGGCGTGGGTGATTTCCTTTATGAGATGGGCGTGAAATACGATTCCGAAGAGGGGCTGAAGCTGATGGAAGAGGTTATGGAGTTCATAAACTTCCACTCAAAGCTTGAGAGCATTGAGCTCGCGAAGGAGAGAGGCGTCTTCCCGCTTTATTCCGAGAGCTTCTATCCTGACGGCAAGATGCCCTTTGAGGGATTCTACCATCCCGAGTCCTGGAAGCAGGACTGGAACAAGGTCTCTGAGGAAATAAAGAAATACGGACTGAGGAATGCCTTTACAACAGTTATCGCCCCGACAGGAAGCATCTCAATGATTGCAGGCACAAGCAGCGGCATTGAGCCGATATTCAGCATTGTTTTTGAGAAGAGAGTTGTTATCGGGAACTTCTATTATGTCAACAGGGTTTTCGAGAAGCATATTAAGGACTTAGGGCTGTACAGCCAGCAGCTGGTTGAGGAGATTGCCAACAATTTCGGCTCGCTGAAGAACATCAGGAACATTCCTGAGAAGCTGAAAAGCGTTTTTGTGACAGCAGCTGACATCGCTCCTGAGATGCATGTGTATGCGCAGGCGGCATTCCAGAGGTGGACAGACAGCTCAATCTCGAAGACAATCAACATGCCGCCAACAGCCACTGTTGATGATGTGAAGAACTCCTATCTGCTGGCGCACAGCCTGGGCTGCAACGGCATAACTGTTTACAGGGACGGCAGCCTAGAGAACCAGGTGCTCAATGCGGGAAAGAAGAAGCAGGAGGACTTTTCAGTGAAGCATGATCAGGAGCCGCCATCTGCGGGCGAGGATTCTCCGAAGTGCCCGGTCTGCGGCACAATGCTCAGGACAGAAGAGGGCTGCGAGAGCTGCCCGGGCTGCGGCTGGAGCAGGTGCTCTGTTTCATAAGATAGATAGGATGGACATGAGATGGTAAAATTGGACGAGAAGGCAGTAGAAAGGGCATTGGAAAAAAAGATTGCTGAGATCAAGAGTGATTGCGAAAAATCAGAGAAGCATCCCCACCTTGAGCGCGGGCTTGTCCACGTCTATTACGGGGACGGCAGGGGCAAGACCTCTATTGCGCTTGGCACGGCATTGAGGGCCTGCGGGCACGGGCTGCGCGTCAAGGTTGTCCAGCTTCTGAAAGGGATTCCGAACCTTGGAGAATGCAAAGTGCAGGATGAGCTTCCCAATTTTGAGGTCAAGCAGTTCGGGACCCCTGTTTATGTCTTCAACAAAAATGCAGGTGGGAAGGAGAGGGAGCAGGCAAAGGCAGGGCTTTCTGATGCAGAGAGCTCCCTGAAGTCAGGCAAATATGATGTTGTGATAATTGACGAAGCGATGTATGCCCTTGAGTTCGGCATGATATCGCTTGAAGAAATTCTGAGTGTCATGAAGTCAAAGCCAAGGGAGGTCGAGCTCATACTCACAGGAGGCAGGAACCTGCCTAGGGAGATACTTGAGCTTGCTGATTACGTAAGCCATGTTGTAATGGAGAAGCATCCCTACAACAGGGGAATAAAGGCGAGAAAGGGAATTGATTTTTAGGTTTAATGACAAAAGTATCTTTACCATTATCATAAAAATCCGCTGAGAGCGTCCTACTCCGGACTAAAGTCCGGAGTTTGACCGGACGCTCTCTTAATCGCGGATTTTTAGGATGCAAAGAAAACCTCAAGGTTTTCTTGCACAAGAAATGTAATACATTTCTTTGTGCTAAAAGCGGCTTATCTCCAATCTGAAGATTGGAGTTTTGCCGCTTTTCTGCATAAAA
>Ga0210017_1002896_pt1 | contig 14543 bp, 16 predicted proteins | sample CryGeyCG2014_020_FD_183966 | JGI IMG/M metagenome (GOLD analysis project Ga0210017, IMG submission 183966) | Groundwater microbial communities from aquifer - Crystal Geyser CG08_land_8/20/14_0.20 (SPAdes) (version 2) | ecosystem: Environmental > Aquatic > Deep subsurface > Groundwater | place... | reverse complement strand
GTATATCAGCATGCCGAAGTGGTGGAACCTGGTAGACACGCACGTTTGAGGGGCGTGTGGGGCAACCCATGCGGGTTCAAATCCCGCCTTCGGCACCATTATCTCTCTTGCCGTTTAAAGATTTTCAGATTACAATTTACGATAGGAGGCGCGATATGAGTGAAACATGCTGTGGTTTAAGAGTGGGGCAGACTGTGCCTGATTTTAAGATTGAGACCTTTGAGCCGACAGAGAATTTCTTCGGAGAAAGAAGCCTTGAGGCCTTGAAGAAAGAAGGCAAGTGGACCATACTTTTTTTCTATCCTGCTGATTTCACATTTGTCTGAGCAACCGAGTTTGCTGACCTGGCAGGTCAGTATGAAAACCTTAAAAAAGAAAATGCAGAGGTTATCACAGTAAGCACGGACACAAAATTTGTCCACCTCGCGTGGAAGAGGGAAGAAAAAATGCTGGAAAAAGTGAAATTCCCGATGGGCTCAGACCGCACGGCAAAACTCTCAAAGATGTTCGGTGTTTATGACGAGGAAACAGGACATGCGCTGAGAGGGACATTTATCATAAGCCCCGATGGAAAACTTCTTGCATCGGAAGTTAATTTTTACAATGTCGGAAGAAATGCAGAGGAAATATTAAGGAAGATACAGGCTAATGCGCATCTTGCAGCGCATACAGATGAGGCATGTCCTGCATCATGGAAACCCGGCGAAAAGACGCTGAAACCGTCTGAAAAAATGGTGGGAAGGGTTTACGAGGCGCTGAAATAAGTGTAAGCGACAGTGGAGAGTGTAAGTTCTTTTAGAGAATTACTCACACTGACACTAATCACTAACACTAAGTTCTGACTGCCATCTTTGCGTCCAGCACCATTGCGCCCTTTGGATAAAGCGCAACAGGATTCAGGTCTATTTCCTCAACATAGCCAGATGAGATAATCTCTGAGACTACAAGTATTGCTTTAATCAGCGCATCCTTATCAACAGCGGGTTTTCCGCGAAAGCCTTCAAGAAGCCTGTATCCCTTTACCTGAGTAATAAGCCAGAGAGCGTCTTCTTCTTTTAAAGGCGCAAGGGCAAAGGCGATGTCTTTGAAAACTTCAACAAACACCCCGCCGATGCCGAACATCACAACAGCCCCGAACTGCCTGTCAAGCACACCGCCTATGATGACCTCAATCCCCTCGCGAGCCATCTCCTCTACAAGCACGCCTTCTGCATCCTTAATTTTCAGCAGTTCTGAAACAGCCTTTCTTAGCTCGGCGTCATTCTTCAACCCTAACCTGATGCCGCCCGTGTCACTCTTTGATGTTATTTTTGCGGATGACACCTTTGCCGCAAGCGGATAGGCAAGGCTTGAAGAAGGGATATGGCCGTCATTGCCGACAAATATCCCGTTAGGCACAGGAAGCCCTATGCCCCTTAAAAACCTTTTTACTTCGTGCTCAGCAAACGCCCTTTTTCCTTTGTTCTTTTGCAGGAATGAAGCTATATTTTTGAGAGCGAAACCATCAGCTGCTGTCATGGCTAAAGTTTACCATAACACATAAAAAAATTACTTCGCTTTTTGTGAAATGTTATGGTAGAATTTTACCGTGTTAAAGATTCTTTATAAAACTCTAAAATGGAGGGGAATATGAAAATTTTAATGGTCTTGATTTCGTACATTCTGTGTATCGCCGCGCCTGCCTTTTCAGGGGAGCTTTCGGGCCTTGATATTATGAAAGAGCAGAAGAAAAGACACGAAGCCGCTCGGGAATATGAGAACATAAAGATGGTGCTGGTTGACAGTTCAAACAATAAAGAGACCCGCGAATTAAAGCGCTATGCCAAGAAAGACAATGCCGGGCTTTTTAAATATCTTGCCCGTTTTGAAGGCCCTGCTGATATAAGAGGAACCGCGCTGCTTACCTGGGAACAAAAAGACAGAGAAGATGACCAGTGGCTTTATATGCCTGCATACGGCCAAAAGCTTAAGAGGATTGCGGGCGGCAATAAGAAGGGATATTTCATGGGCACTGATTTTTCCTATGAAGACCTCAGGCCTGAAAAACTTGAGGCGCATACATACTCCGTCTCAAATAAAGAAAAATACGACAATCAGGACTGCTATGTCATTGAATCCCTGCCGTCAACAGACGACGAGAAGAAGACCACGGGTTATGCAAAACGGATTTTGTGGATTACAACAGACGCCTTTGTTACCCTGAAGGTGGATTTCTATGACCACAGCATGAAACTCCTCAAGACCCAGACTGCGCATAATGTAAAACCGATAAAAGGGAAACTGATGCGCGCAGACAAGGTATTAATGACACACCACCAGAACAAACATAAGACGCTGATGGGATTGGTGGAACGAAAGATAGACGGCAATATAGAGGATTCAATATTCACGGAACGCGCAGTAACAAGCTTCAAATAAAAAAGGGGCCATAGGGAAAACATGGAAAAGCTTGTCAGATTTTCATACGATAAACCATGGATTATAATCCTTATTGCTGCTTTACTGACCATTGCCCTTGCCATACCGGCGCTTCAGTTGAAGATAGACGTCTCAAGCGACAGGTTCATGGCCAGGAACACGCCGGAAAAGCAGAGATATGAAGAAACCAAAAAGGTCTTCGGCTCTGATATCCTTTCCTTTGTTTACATAAGAGATTCCAACCTTTTCACTGAAAATAAATTAAACCGGCTCCGCTTGATGTTTGACCGGCTGGCTAACCTGAAAGGCGTAGAAAAAGCTGAAAGCCTGTTCACAATCAATAATATCAAGGGCCAGCAGGGCATTATTGATACAGCTCCGCTGCTGGACCTAATACCCGGAGAGCCAAACGAACTTCTTGCAAAACAAAAAGACGCCGTTGAAAACCCGGTAATTTATAGAAATTTTATCTCTCCTGACGGCAAATCCACTGTTATCTCCCTGTATCTCAGCAGGGATAAAAAAGACGACAAGTTTGACAGCAGGATAAAAAAAGATATAGAGAAGGTTACAAACGAATACAAAGGCGACTTTCAGGAGATATTCCAGACAGGCGCGCCTTATGTGAATACATCTATGTCCGAGTATATCGTTGACGACCAGATTGTTCTGGTGCCGGTTGCTGCTTTTGTATTGCTTTTCACTATTATGCTGACACTTGGCAACATCCACGGAGCAATAGTGCCTACAATAAATGCCGCAATAAGTATTTTTTGGACGTTTGGCTTAATGCGCTTGCTGGGCATACCGATAAATCCCCTTACTGCCATAGTGCCCGCTATTATGATTGTTATAGGCTCCACAGAAGATACACATATGGTTACTGAGTTTTTAGAAGCCACTTCCAAGGGCGAGCCTCCGAGAGAGGCGGTGCTTGTCGGCATAGGCAAAAAGCTCGGCATGGCATTTTTCTTAACTGCGCTTACCACAGTTATCGGTTTTGGCACGATTGCCTTTACCGATGTGGTTATCCTGCAGGATTTCGGAATAGCTTCAGGCATAGGGTTTTTCCTGAACTTTTTCATAACAGTAACCATGACGCCGGTATATCTCAGGTTTTTCGGCAAGTCCATTATGGCAAGGGGATTTCATAAAGACACAAAAGGCAGCAAGCTTCTTGAAAAAATTGTGCATAAAGTAATCTACTGGGGCTATCAATACAGAAGAAGAATAATAATCGCAAGCTCTTTGGCCCTGCTAATCTCGCTGATTGCTTCAGCTTTTATATATGTCAACAACGATGTCATATCATACTTTAAGAAAAGCTCTCCTATTGTAAAGGCTGCCGAAAAAATGCATGAAAACCTGTCGGGGCAGAATATCTTTTATGTCGTCTTTGAAAAAGATACGGGTGATTTTAAAAACGCAGCCAGCCTTAAAAAGATAGAAGAGGCTGAAGCATACCTGAGAAACCTAAAGGTATTTGATACAGTGCTGGGCCTTCCCGACTACATAGCGCTTGTAAACAAAGGGATGCAGAATGGAGACCCTGCATTTCACCAGGTGCCGGACTCTGATAATTTGATATCACAATACCTGCTGTTTTTCCAGCGTAATGACATAGAGAGGTTTGTTTCCGGAGATTACTCTAAAGCCAATATCATGGTTCGTCACAACATCAACTCTTCCACAGAGCTGAATAATCTTGTTGAAAAAATCAAAAAAGACTTAAACAGCGGCAGCTATGGCAAATACGCTGACATTCTCATTACAGGCGAAGGAATTTTAATTGCAGACGCCGCTGAGAACTTTATATCAGGACAGCTCACATCTCTTATTTCAACAGCCGTAATGATAGCCGCAATAATGGCGTTCCTTTTCATGTCGTGGAAGGCAGGTTTTATTGTTCTTATACCCAATCTTCTTCCGGTTGCCATATTCTTTGGCTTGATGGGAATAGCAGGAATTCCATTAAATGCAGGAACTGTTATGGTGGCCGCAGTCACAATCGGCATTGCCGTTGATGACACCACTGTATTTATGGTTCTTTACAACCAGAGCCTGAAAAAATATGGCGATGAAAAGAAGGCGCTTGAAGATACGCTTATCGCGGAAATTAAACCTATATTCATTTCAAGCGTCGCGCTGGCAGCAGGGTTTGGAACCTTGGTCTTTTCTAAGTTCGTTCCCATAGTTCAGTTTGGCGCCCTCAGCGCATTTGTTATGGTCATCGCAGCTGTTACGGAATTGTTCATCACCCCTATGACGCTCTCATCTGTGCGCCTTATCACTTTGTGGGATGTTATCGGCCTGGAGCTGAGAGACCGGCTCATCAAGCAGTCAGTATTGCTTGAAGGCCTGAGCAAGTTCCAGATACGGCGGCTGATTCTGATGTCCCACATGCAGGATGCTAAGGTAGGAGAGCAGATAATCCGTGAAGGAGATGCGGGAGACAAGATGTATCTCGTTATAGATGGCGAGATATCCGTATCCAGGGCTGTTAACGGCGAGCGTAAGGCTATCGCCGTATTAGAGCCGGGCGACGTCTTCGGCGAGATTGCGCTTGTAAGCAGTCAGCCGAGGACTGCAGATGTGTTTGCTGTAACTAATGCAAGACTTTTATCGCTTGATTGGAAAACGCTTCAGAGGCTGCGCCGCCTGAGTCCGTTCATCACTTCAAAACTCTTCCTCAATCTCTCAAAGATTTTAGGGAACCGCCTTATAGAAACTACGGATAAAATGGTATGCCGTTTGTAGGTTTCTGTTTAGCAGCCCTTATATTTATCCTGTCATCATCAATTGTTTTTGCACAGGACAAAACTCCGAAGATTGACGACCTGGATGCGCTGCTGTCATCGGACAAGCCTGCAAAAGAGGAAGAAAAAAATCCCTTTTATAAAGCTTTCAAACAGGCGAAATGGAACTGGAACGCAACAGGATATAATTTCACAAAGCACAATGAACATCAGGATAAGGGGCAGGGAGACGATACAAAATTCAGGCAGGCCTACACGCAGTTATCAATGGATACCTGGCTGGAGTTGATGAAATACGAGATTAAGATTGACGCTATCCTTCAGTACGGCTCTGAGAAAGACCAGTATGGCCCGAGCCGGATGGCATATTTATCGCAGTTATACGTAAAGAAAAAACTTAAAACCTCAGACCTTGTCTTTGGATATAAATATATAGAAGACGGGATAAGCACTCTTTACTCTCCTGCAAAACGCATTGCAAAGGCTGACGCTGACCATCCCACAGACCCGGACAAACTCGGGGTCTGGCAGGCGTCCTGGACCTATTACTACACCGGCAACAACAGCACAGAGGTTCGGCTGCTCCCCTATTTTCAGAAATCGCGTTATCCGCCTGAAGCTTCGCGATGGAGCGCAGGCAAGGGCGACTATGACCTCGTTGATTCGGATATCCCCGGCCAGGCCGGTACAGACTATCAGATTACAGAAAAGAAAATACGGCACAGCCTGACTGATTCAGGCTTTATGGCCAAACAGAAAATGACTGTTGAAGGCGTTGATTTTTTTGTAAGCGCTTACGAGGGATACCTGCCAGCTCCCGTGCTTAAGCGCGTGAGCTCCAATCAATATGAAAAGCAGTACATAAAGGGCGGCATTCTCGCCGCAGGATTTTCCACAGTGCAGGGCAAATGGGAATGGCACGGCGAAGGCGCATGTGAAATTCCTGAGAACAGGAAAGAGGACGCCTATATTAACTATGTATTTGGAACCGAATACGACTTAAATACATTTATGAAGATTGATGCCATAGACTCTGCCAAGCTCATTGTTGAATATTCAAATGAATGGGTGCTTGAAGACCAGAACCATCCGGACTATCCTGTAAACCAGCGCTCTTCGCGTTTCGGGCGCAATGCCATATACATACTTCAGAAAGTTGATATTAACGACAAGAATAAGACGTCTTACGGAGTCGTATATAACATCTCCAAAAAAGACAATACACACCGCATGACTTACGAGCATAAATTTAAAGAGGGGAAATCCATAGAAACATTCTATGAGTGGTTCAACGGCGGTGAAAAAACACATTTCGGCCGTTGGAAAGAAAATGACCGGGTAGTGGTCAAGTTCACAAAGAAGTTCTGATTTTCTTTTATGCGGATTCAATGCGTGGATTTACATAAGAAAAAAGAAATTAAATACTTAAAAGCGCCTTTAACGCCCTGACTGCTTTTTCAGGAGAAGGATAAACCGGGATTTTTGCTTTTTCAAGAAGAACGGTTAGTTTCTTTGATATGCCGCTCTGTGCGATATGGGAAACAACAGGTTTATTTATATTCGCCCTGCATGCCTTTATCATTTCAGGAAGCCTCTCTGTAATCCCAAGGACATTTGACAGGGCAATAACCAAAAATCCATCATAGTCATCCCTTAATTCATTCAATGCCGTAACATAATCTTCATCCTTTACCTGTGCAGTCAGGTCAAGCGGGTTATTGATTCCATAAAAATGCGGGAATATCCTTTTGAGTTTTTCCACTTTATCCTCAGGCAGTTTTGCCGCCTCAAGCCCCTGTCTCATACATTCATCAGCAGCCAAAACTCCGGAGCCTCCGCCATTTGTAATGATAAGCACTCTGTTGCCACCCCCTTTAATTCCCCCCTTGGCAAGGGGGGATACAGAGGGGTAATATGCAAGCGCCTTTGCCGCATCAATGAGCATATCAAAGTCATCCACTTCCCTTATTCCGAACTGTCTGAGTATTGAATGGAAGACTTCATATTTACCGGCAAGCCTTCCCGTATGCGAGAATGCCGCCGCCTGCCCGCTTACGCCCTTGCCTGCCTTGAGGATAAGCAGAGGTTTTTTCTCTGACAAGATTTTTGCCTTTTCAATAAATTTTCTTCCATCACCAAGCGATTCAATATATGAAATTACAACGCCGGTATTTCTGTCTTTAGCAAGGTATTCGTATATATCTGCCTCATTGATATCTATTGCATTGCCATATCCTATCGCCTTTGATACGCCTGTATTTGAGGTCTCAAGCGCTCCCAATAAGCAGCTCAGAATAGCGCCGCTCTGCGATACAACAGCAACATTTCCTTTTTTAGGCCTTTTCAGCCTCTCATCCGGAAGGAAAAAGGTATCCAGTCTGTGAGATGGATTATATATGCCAATGCAATTTGGGCCGAGGATTCTTACGCCTATCTCTTTGCCTGTCTTTACAACCTCATCCTGAAGTTCGTTCTCCCCAATCTCCGCAAAGCCGGAACTGGCAATTATTACGCTTTTTGTCCTGCCTGCAAGTTCTCTGAGAATTTCCGGGACTTCAGCCGCAGGCCTCATGATTATTGCCAGGTCAACAGGTTCCGGAATATCACGGGCAGAAGGATAGGACTTCAAGCCCATCATCTCGCCGTAATTGGGGTTAACAGGATAAACACTGCCTTTAAATTTCAGCAGATTCTTTAAAATCACGCCGCCAAGCTTTTCCTCAGTATGCGCCGCGCCGATGAGGGCAATGGATTTAGGCTTGAAAAGAGAGTCAAGGCTCATATTGTTATCCATAGGTTTGATTATACTATACCAAGCCAAGCATGCAAAACCCGCTTTTTTTCTGTTATAATCATGTTATAACATTAGAGGAGATAATATGCACAGAAAATTATGCTCTATAGGAAACAGTCAGGGAGTATCAATCCCGCGCGAGATGATTGAAAAGCTGAAGCTTTCTGCGGGCGCTGAGTTGGACATCACGATGGATAAATCCGGCCAAAGGATTGTTCTTGAACCTGTGAAAAAGAAAAAATATCCCAAGGGGATAGATAGGGAATTCGTCTCACAGGTGAATGAATTCATTGAAAAATACCGCCCGGCACTGAAAGCACTTGCAAAAAAGTGAAATACCTCACAGCCGAACAGGTGCTTTTCATCCACAGCAGGCTGATTGATGAGACAGGAGGCTCTCACGGTATAAGAGATGTGGGGCTTCTTCAGTCTGCGGTATCAAGGCCGATGGCAACCTTCGGAGGAGAAGACCTCTATCCCGATATTTTCCAGAAGGCAGCAGCCCTTACGGAGTCGCTTGTCAAGAACCATCCGTTTATTGACGGAAACAAACGGACAGCAATCTCATCCACCGGATTATTCCTTCGCATAAACGGCTACAATCTTGAAACATCGCAGAAAGAACTTGAGGACTTTACTCTCAAATTGGCAACAGGTAAAATCCCTCTTGATGATGCAGCAAGGTGGTTCAAAAGATATTCGCAGAAATGATAATAAGCTGAATGCATCTTCCTGTTGACAGCAGGGGGAGGCTTTGGATATAGTCAAGACATGAAATCGGGAAGGGTTCTGAATGATTTGCCGAGAGGCAGGGTAAGATTGCAATGAGGATTTAAAAACAAGCGTTGGCCCTGTTTATTTTATTCAGCGACTTTTTTGTTTTCTTGCTCTTATTATATTTTGCACAGTTTTCAAGTAACATCTCTTGCTTGAAATTATCGTTTTCTTTTATAAAAATGTAACCGTTTTTATGCTTGCCCGTAAATTCACCATTTTTTTTCCTTTCCTTAAATGTTTTATTGACTATATGTTTACTTAATTCCTCTTGCACTGCTTTTAATTCTTTTTGCGAATCTTTTAATCTTTCTTTAGCCTTGTCAATATATTCTTTCGATATATCGATACCGATATAATTTTTATTTAGCAGCTTACTTGCTGCTAACGTTGTTCCACTCCCGCAGTACGGGTCTATTACAATTCCTTTATTTTCATTTAGGATTGAAGAAATAATTCTTGCTGGTAATTCTATTGGAAATGGTGCGGGGTGTGGATTATTTCTTTCAGGAGGTAGTCGCCAAACAGAAGTGAGTAAAGCATGTTTTGATTCTAATTCCTCTCCAATTAAATCATTGCCGATTGGTTTTTGTAGCCAAAAGATACGTTCATCAACCTGCCAAAAACGCCAACCTCTTATGTTTGCTGCAATCATTCTATCCCAAATAATTTCCTGCCTAATATTCCATTTTGTTTTGCTAATCCATTCGTATGGGTGTAGCATTCTACCACGTTCCCAGCGCAATTTATGATTATAGAAAAACGAACCGCCTGGCTTTGTAATTCTATACAATTCATTCAAAACTGCGATTTGCTCGTCTTTATATGCTTGCTCACTTTTTTTATCCTGAATGGCATTATATACTACATTTTTTACTAACCAACCCTTATGTTTTTCACCTTTATTATAGGGAGGCGAGGTTATCCCCAAATCTACATAATCTGCCTCTATCTGTTTTAAGAGGTCAAGGGTATTGCCTTGTAATATTTCATTTTTTGGTTTCATAATAGCTCGCAAGATACCAAAAATTTGTAAAACTTTGCGTTAAAATAGTGCCTATTTTTTTCAATTGATACTTTATTTAAGTAAATCACTTTCAGCCCTGGATGTTTTTCGTAATGGCTAAAGTTGAAACTCGCACTCCGCGTATAGGTTCCTTTAACGCGCTTTTTGGGCAGCAAACTTTTCAAACGCTGATAAATTGCCGGAAATGGGAACTCCAAAATATACAATAATTCCCCATCTATAAAACCACTTGACAGAATATTCAACTTTTCTTTGATGTCTTTTTCTAATCTTTCGGGAGTATAATCGTTGAAACTGCCTTCACCTTTAAGTTTCGGCTTGGTTTTCTTTTGGTCGTAACCCTCTGTTGTAATATTTTTGGGCTTTGCTTCACACGAAATTGGCTTACCGCCGATGGCACTATTTTGCTTGTATCCGTTGTATCCCAATTTATTCGGATTATGCTTATAGCCCGCAATCGCAACGGTTACATATTCTCGCAAACTGGACGAATTTTTATCGTTGAAATACGCCGTCAATAAATCGGTTAAAGAAGAAATAAGATTATCTTTTGATTTGCCTAACAGCAAATCATTCAGTTCTCTGTGGGGTTTTGTAGCATAATATTCCACTATCTCTGCAAGGTCTTGGTTCATAGCGCTGTGAAAGTAAAGCTTTTTCTAAAATTTTGAAGTTTTTGTATCATTTGTTTTATTTTAACCTCATAATGCCACGTAGATAATATATCTACTTCTTGGAAATAAGTAAACTGATTATTTTACAAAGTGATTTTTAATTCCGTTCACGGTATTTATATGAAGTTTTTGAGGAAAGGATATTGGGTTAAATGAAGAAATAAATGGGGGTATTCAAACCGCTTCAACAGACGGCAGGCACAACGCATTGAGGATATCTACTAACCTCACGCACTCTCTATAAACAGCAGCGCCGGGTCTTCAAGGTATTGAATAACTTTAGACAGAAATTTTGCTGAATCCACGCCGTCCGTCACCCTATGGTCAAAGGTAAGCGATAACGGAAGGATTTTTCTGATAACAATCTTCCCGTCTTTGACCCACGGCTTGTCGGAAATCTTTCCTGTGCCGAGTATCGCAACATCGGGATAATTGATTATCGGAGTTGCAAACCATCCTCCGAAATGACCGTAATTTGTAATCGTAAAAGTGCTCCCCTTTATCTCTTCAAGCCTTATCTTTCTCTCTCTCGCTTTTACGCTTAAGCCCTGTATCTCTGAAGCGAGTTCAAGAATGGTCTTTTTGCCGGCATTCTTTATCACAGGGACCATCAAGCCGTCAGGTGTGTCAACAGCAACCCCGATGTTGTAGTATTTTTTAATAATTATTTCTTCTCTTCCCTCATCCACAGAGGCATTTAGCAGTGGATGCTCTGTCAGGGCATGATGAACAGCCTTAATGAAGAACGGCAAGAAAGTTAAATGCACCCCCTTTTCAATCAGCGCCTTTTTCTCTCTTTCCTTCAAGCTCCACAGTTCTGTAATATCCGCCTCGTCCATCCCTGTTACAAAGGCAGTTGTCTTTTGCGACATAATGAGGTTCTTTGCTATGGTCCTTCTCAATCCTTTTATCGCCAGTCTCTCTATCGCGCCGTACTGGTCTTCTGTCTTCTTGCCTTTTTCAGACGCCTCTGTGACGTCATCTTTCGTAATGCTTCCGCCCGGACCGGAGCCTTTTATTGATTCAAGTTTAACGCCGAGCTCTTTTGCCAGCGCCCTTACTGCCGGAGCTGCAAGGACTTCTTCCTCTTCTTCCGGCAATACGCCGACAACAGAAACAGATTTCGGCCTCTCTTCTTCTTTTGGCTTTTCTTCAACTGCCTCGCCGACATCCGCAATGGTCATTAATACCTCGCCGACTTTTGCAATATCGGCAATTTCTTTATGTATCTTGGTCACTCTTCCTTTTTTCGGGGAAGGGACTTCCACCACTGCCTTGTCCGTCTCTATCTCAAGCACGGTCTGATGCTCTTCAACAGCATCGCCTTCCTTAACAAGCCATCTCCGTATCTCGCCCTCGGTTATTCCTTCGCCTAAATCAGGCAAAACAAAATCATAAGGCATGGCTATTCTCCTTTGTTTTACTAAATTAAATTCACAAACTCCTCTACAGTCAATCCAGCTTGTCTGATAATTGCCCTTACAGTGCCTTTTGCGATTTCTTTATGATTGGGAACAGTCAGCCTGCGATGCGGTGGATTTTCCATTCTTAAAATAATATGGCTACCTGTCTGATGGTCTATGGAATAACCGATTTTTTGAAGTGCATTACATACATCTTTCCCTGAAACAACCGGGAGTTTTCCCATTATGCAACCTCAAGGATTTCTTCTTCAATCGGCGGGGGAATCGGCTCATCGTGTTTTTTCAAACTTTTTATGTATCCCTTTATAGCATCCTGAACATTGGCGATAGCTTCTTCTCTCGTTTTCCCTTGAGATATGCACCCTGGCAGCGATGGACATTCTGCAACAAAAAAACTATCTTCATCCTGCTCAATCAAAACCCTATATTTCATTGGTCACCTCCAGCCTTTTAAAAAAATTATAGCGTATTTTTTGAAAAACTTATATTATCATCAAAATAATCTGAATCTATTCTTTTAATTTCATAGGCAGTAATTTTTGAGACCCCTAAATCATAATCAATCATTAAATTAGCTAACTGTTCACCATCAATAAGAACAATTTTGCTATCAATAGTAGATATGTAATCTCTGGCCTCTTTTGAAAAATTTGAAGTTGTTAAAAAGATGCCTTTTTTAGCCCTATGTCCTGCTAAAGCTCCAACAAACTTCTGAATTTCTGGACGACCAACAACTCCATCGTCCCACCGCTTTGCTTGTATATAGATAATGTCCAAGCCTAATTTATCTTCTTTAATAACCCCGTCTATTCCACCATCACCGCTTTTACCTTTTACTGTTCCTGCATCTTTTATCGACCCGCCATATCCCATTTTAACCAAAAGCTCAACCACTAACCGTTCAAAAAAAGCTGGGGAACAGCGTTTGACAAGGCTTAATAATTCCTGAGCCAAATCCTGCCTTATTTTCTGATAAGCATACTCTAAAGATTCTTCAGGTGTTTGTTGACTGGCTATTTCAGTTTCTTTACCTTGTGTTTCTGTATCGGCTATTTTTGATTTTTTCCTCCATTCTACAAAATCTGGAAATTGTTCAAGAAATTTGATATCAATCTTTGAAGGATTGTGTTTTAAAATTTCCGATCCTCGTTGGGTTATTTTGTAGTATTTACGCCTTGTAGATTCAAGAAGACCTCCCATTTTCAAGTATACTTTTGCCCAGTTTACTCTACTTGCAAAAATAGTCTGTTTGCCGCTTGGCAAAAGCTCTTTTTTCTCCTCTTCTGATAAGTTAAATGTCTGAGCAAGATAGTCGGTAGCATCCCTATGAAAATGTTCCTGCTGGTCAGCATGAAACTTTAACAAAGGCAGCATTATACTCTGATAATCAGGGATCGCCATAATGACTCCTTATTTTTCTGTTATAAGTCTTTCAATTTTTCTAAAAAGAACTTCATTCATGGTGTATTATAGCACTTCCTATGTCAATCAATATAAAGAATATCATGCGGAACGCCTGCCGTCCATCTTTAGCCGGACGCCGTGCTATAATTATAAAAACTGACCGAAGGAGCATCTGAATGAGGAAATCTGCGGCGAGGTTTTTATCTGTTTTCCTAATACTATCCCTTATTGTTTCATTTTTTTATGCAGGCAATGCCGCTGCGCAAAACCAGAAGACCTTCATGTGGAAAGTTCAGTCAAAGACATCAACCGTTTATGTGCTCGGCTCTGTGCACTTCATGAAAAAAGAGATTTATCCTCTCAATAATAAAATTGAAGATGCATTCCAAAAGTCAAATATTCTAGCAGTAGAAGCAAATATCAATGATGCAGCCAAACTGGATTTGCAGAAATTACTGACAAGCGCCTTCTATCCGGGAAATGAAACACTGGAAAAACATGTTTCAAAAGAGAGTTACGAGCTCGTCAAAAAAGAAACAGGGAGCATGGGCATGCCCATTGAGCTGATAAACAAACAAAAACCATGGTTTTTAGCAATGACATTGGAATCAATAGAACTCATGAAACTGGGGTTTAATCCCCAATACGGGATAGACAATTACTTTCTTAAAAAAGCTTCTGGGAAGAAAAAGATAATGGAACTTGAAAGCCTTGATTATCAGATTAATCTCCTTTCAGGATTTTCTGATGAAGAGCAGGAACTGTTTTTACTTCATACGCTGAAAGATTTAAAAATACTTAAACAGGAAATTGATAAGCTTCTTCAGGCTTGGCTGACAGGAGATGCAAAAAGCATAGAATCAATAGCATCAAGAGTAAACGGAGACAGGCGGATTGCCCGGATATATGAAAAGCTCTACTACGAAAGAAATGCAAATATGACATCGAGGATAGAAGAATTCTTAAAAACAAACGAGAGCTATTTTGTTGTTGTCGGCGCAGGGCACCTTGTCGGAAATAAAGGGATTATAGAGCTGCTGAAAAGGAAGGGTTATGCTGTTGAGCAGATATGACTAATACTTCATTGCCTCTTCAATCATTCTTAAAATCCTGCTGCTGCTATGCGGGCAACACTGATGACCTTTGAAGGCAGCACTCCAATAATCAGGACTGCAATTACTGTTATTGCAAGCGCAAGGGCTATCCCCGGAGAGGCGGAAAGCTGAACTTCAGCTTTAGGTTCTTTCATGTACATATACATTACAATCCTCA
>Ga0210017_1002895_pt1 | contig 14546 bp, 9 predicted proteins | sample CryGeyCG2014_020_FD_183966 | JGI IMG/M metagenome (GOLD analysis project Ga0210017, IMG submission 183966) | Groundwater microbial communities from aquifer - Crystal Geyser CG08_land_8/20/14_0.20 (SPAdes) (version 2) | ecosystem: Environmental > Aquatic > Deep subsurface > Groundwater | place... | reverse complement strand
CTCTTCTTAATTAAATCCAGCACTTTCCGAACAGCTATCGAAACCAACAAAGCTAAGACAAAGTGAAATGCCCAAACGGTTGCGACAAATTTCGCCGCGCCGTGCGCTTCCATGAATCCCACAAGATTCGACGTCAACACCCATGTCAGCCAATAAACGACACCAATGAGTCCGACGTGAAAGGCGAGCGGCTCGATCGCTTCCTGCGAAAGAGTCAAGAAAGAGCCGATCGCCGGTTTTCCGCGTTTGATGACACCGGTTCGCATATCTTCCGTAATGCCTTCCATTCCTTTGATGAAATTCGTTTCTCTGTTTTTAATTCCGCGATTAATGATGATAATACCACCGAAGTAGGCAATTAAATAGCCGATCGCCGCAATAGTCAATCCGGTCGCCGCGCCGCCTTCCAGTCCGAAGCTTTCCCATGCTTTCCCCATCGTGAAGGCTTGTCCCGGACCCATTCCGAATCCCATCGGTAAAAGTAATCCGATCGATGGCGATAAGCTTGGCATCGTCGTGTAAATGAAAACAAACGCGACCAGCAAACCGATGACTCCCTGCACGATATAACTGGAAAGCATTGCCAGCCCGAAACTCAGCGGGCCTTTCCCCCAATGAGATTTTTCTTGTCGCAATCCCATTGCCACGAACGTCAGCGCCAGTAAATGATAGACGTATAATCCCATCCGTCCCCCGGAAATCGGAACAATATTCAGCACCTGCATACCTAAAATCAGCCCCGGAAATCCGGCTATCAGGTTGTTGGGTACCAAATATTTCTGGAAAAATAGTCCGTACCGACGAAAAACAGTCCCCAGGATCAGGAAGACACTCATAAATGAAAGATCGAGTACCAAATCTTTGAAATTTAATGTGAAATTCCACAGTTCCATATTATCCCCTTATTAGTTTACTGTATTGTGTTTAACATAAATCAGTAATATATCTTTATTCACCCTGACAGCCAGTTAAAATTACCGACTCATGAGAAATCTCCACTTGTTACTGGTTAGTTTTAGAAAAAGCTTGGTTCTCTAACCCGCTAAGCTTTCGTGGTTTGGTAATAATATGCTGGGGGCCTTAACACAGCTCCGTTTTCTCAATGCGGCGATGACCTTAACGATTCCGTCTTTAGGAAACCAGTCCGCTCCCTTGATTTTACCGGCCTTATTCAACGCGGTCAGAATCGTGGTCTTTTCTTCAGGTATGCTCAATTTCCTCTTTCAATATTCAGGATTTTACTTGCAATAGTTCCATTATTCGGATGAAATGTTCGGGCGGTCCAGGGCTTCCGGATCCTGTAGGCGCCGCACGGCTCCATTAGCCAGCATCCCGGCCTGGTAACCGCCAACAATCCGGTGATCAAAGGTTCCGGTTAACGGCAACATATCGCGAATGACGATTTGATTATCAATCACAACCGGTTTTTTTTCGATCTTACCCATCGTGACAACTGCCGGCAGTTTGCCAATTGGAAAGAGTGCCACCATCCCAGTATGAAGACCAAATGTGCCTATATTCGTCAGCATAATACTGCCAAATGGATCCGGTGGAATTTTCAAAAAGGGAAAGGAAAGCCCCATGTCGAAAATCCACCACTTGACTAACAGAAATACCGGACGTCGGAATGGCCAGGGAATTTTAGTAATCTTGTTCTTGGCGGCAAAAGCCCCGCTCTCTTCCTCGCCGCTCCGCTTTTTCTCGACAACTTTCTGGACAATTTGACCGATTTCGGTAGCCGATAACTCCTGGCACTTTTTCAATACTAATCCGGTCATGGAAGACCCTGCAACATTCACAGTAACGAAGACATTGGCGTCCTGACGCGCAACTACATGTCCACGCCGCACAAAACAGTTAATATCCGGAATATCCTCATACAGCGTCCGCGCCAAAGCGGCCGCCACAAAATGGGTAATCGTTATGCGCACCCCGGCGCGCCTTCTATTTTCAATATATTTCAGTAGGTTAGTTACATCCACCTCGTATGTCCCGTAAATACGGCTATCTTTAGGCGCCGCGTAGGTAGCGATTGCCAATTGCCGCCAGCTAGTTGTCAGATTTTTTACTTTTCCCAAATAATCCTCGTCACTTCTACCCCAAATCGTTCTTAATTTAAAACACAGAGGCAAAAAAACGAGATTTATTTCAAGTCGGTACCGTAACGGGTTATCTCCGGAACAACATCTGATCTGATAAGTTTCTGATAATCACGGTATTTCAGCGTAGTGCAGGTAGTCTTGGATATTTATAGTAATCAAATGGAGATTATTTCAGATTACTTTCTCGGTCTGTGGATTAAAATAATGGTCATCTTGCAGATTGAGAAATACTGTAATATCCGACCCAGGTTTTTCAGAAGGTACAGTATTACTGCGGGCTACTAGATTGGTCTTACCGGTTGTCAGATAAAGATAGGTTTCGTTGCCCATTGGTTCACAAATATCGAGTTTAACACGAATCTTTACGTGGTTCGAATCTGACGGTTGCATCAGGATATTTTCCGGACGAATTCCTATCACCAAGTTTTTACCAATATATGCTCTAAGCTTTTCGGTGTGTTCGGCCGGTATTTTTAGGCGGACATTGCCTTCATCGGCAATAAGAAAATCTTCCTGCCGGAGTGTAACGGAAATAAAATTCATGGGCGGCGAACCGATAAATCCGGCCACGAACATATCAACCGGTGAGTTGTATAGGTTAACCGGGGTATCAATTTGATGGATCAGGCCGGATTTCATGACTACGATCCGATCACCCATGGTCATGGCTTCCACCTGATCATGGGTAACGTACACCATAGTCGTTTTCAATCGCTGATGTAATCTTTTTATTTCGGTCCGCATCTGCAAGCGCAGTTTAGCATCCAGATTCGAAAGCGGTTCATCAAAAAGGAACACTTTCGGCTTGCGCACAATCGCCCGGCCGAGGGCTACGCGCTGGCGCTGACCTCCTGAAAGTTGACGCGGTTTGCGGTTCAGCAACTCCTCAATTTCCAAAATAGCGGCGGTTTCAATGACACGTTGCTTAATCTCGGCTTTCGGCATTTTCCGCAACTTGAGGCCAAAAGACAGATTCTCGTATACCGTCATATGCGGATAGAGCGCATAATTCTGGAAAACCATGGCAATATCGCGATCTTTGGGTGGAACGTCATTGACTCGTCTATCTCCGATGAAAATATCACCGGCAGTGACACTTTCCAGCCCGGCGATCATGCGCAGAGTAGTTGATTTACCGCAACCTGATGGACCTACCAGAACTAAAAATTCACCATCATTTATGTTCAGATTCAGGTCATCAATGATTTTTACCCCTTTATCGAATTCTTTGGTTATATGATTCAATGTAATCTGTGCCATCATTTTCCTTTATAGGATTAATTGCGATAAAATTTTCTCTGTTGTGCCAATAAGCCTTCTATGGTTGACTCCGCCCCGGAGTTGCGATTGACTTTTTTATCTTCGTCTATACCGTCAGACGTGACTCCAGTCTCCGGCCAATACATCTGCGCTCGGGCTAGATTACCACCGCCAAACCAGTTGAAAATTCGCGCGGCAAATTGATGATAGCGATTTTTGCCGCTCAGATCGGCAAAGGCTTGAATGCCGCTGTAAAGGGCATTGATGCCATATGCAATCTGGGGCAAAGCTACCAGCCGGTAACTTCCGTCTTGATTTAGAGTGATCTCGCGCGGTAGGTCATTCGCGATCAGGAATGGCACGAAATTATCGGCCCAGATTTCTACACTTTTATAGAAGGTTGAATCGCCGGTGATTTTAAATGCCTCTACCAATGCCAAAGGCTGTTTGGCGCCCCAGTCATGCCAGGAATTTTGCCAACAGAAATACATGCCGTTTAACGGATGGCCATCGCGCCGAAATTGAAATCCGACCAACCCTTCCGCAATTTTTCGGATTTCCACTTTAAAGTTAAAATCGCCGGTAAGTTGGAGTTTACAGAGTGCCATCAAAAGTTCGCTGTTCATATCGGGTGCCGATTTTATCAGCCAGGCCGGTACCGAGCCGAAATTGCCCGCAACTTTTAGCGGATACTGCGCCAAATCAGCATCCATTTGCCTCAAAGTAGTCCTTAGACACTTTTCCACCTGATTCAGCAATTCCGCCTCTTCCGGGAATTGTTTTAAAATCAAGTAAGCCGCCGTCAGACCGCGAATTCCGCGTACAGCCCACCAGCCGAAATCGGCCTGACTATTGACATGCTCAGTATTGATTTGGCCGTCAGATTCAAGAAAATTATACCAGCGGCCATCATCGCGACACATATACAGCAGGAATTTCGTCAAACCTTTGGCGGTTGGTAGCAAAGTCCGATTCCCGGATAATAAGATTTCACTTTCCAACACCTCCAGAAAGCGCCCGGCGTCATCCACGCAGGCAATTCCTTCACCTTTGGCAGCAACCGGTTTATACTCCGGATAGTCGGCATAAATCGCAATATAGTAGAGTTGTTCGCCGTTGACTGCGACGGAATCGATCAAACTGAGAGCGTGACTCAAATTGATCGGTGATTTCCTCTCGGATTTATTACAGGCTACCACCAGTAGACTGAAAATTATAACTGAAAATCCGAGATTTCTCATCTAAACCAGCCAGTCCTTTTTATCGAAAACAACGTCGCTTTTTTTGACATAGGCGGCCCCGATAACCGTATCGGCTCCGGCATAAATCACAACGTATTTGTCATCGTTTTCAACCGTGGCACAACTGAAAATGACGTTGGGTACAAAACCATTGATCTCCCAGGGCATTTCCGGTTCGATCACCGGGCGGGATTGACGGGCCAGAACGCGGCGCGGATTATCGTAATCCAGCAGAGCGACCCCGAGCCTATAAGCATTGATTTTATCAACGGCATGATAGAACAAGAGCCAGCCTTGCGGATGCCTGACCGGCGGACCGGCGATACCGATGCGAGTTGATTGCCAGTCATCGTCTATTGTTGTCATTATGCGAGTATGATCGGTAAAAGTTTTCAGATCCGGGGAAGAAGCTATCCAGATGTCGGGATGACGACGATGCAGGAGCAGGAATTCACCTTTAATCTTTTCCGGAAAAAGTGACGAGTTTTTATTTTCTTCATCGAGTAAGATCCCATGGCGTTCCCAGTTTACCAGATCGTAACTCGTCGCCAGACAAATCCGGTAGTCACCCGGAAAGCGATTGGCAAATCCGACATAAGTCATATAAAACGTGTCGCCGATTTTAACAACGCGCGGATCTTCCGGCCCGCGCAATTCCTGCGGCACATTATTTTTCATGATCGGTTCCGCGAGACGATGCCACTGCAATAAATCCTTACTGACGGCATAACCGAAGCAATTAATATAATTACCGTAATTCTCGTGTCCTCCTATATCGGTCGCCCGATAGATCATGTGGTACAATCCTTTGTCATAGACCGCGCCGGCGTTGAAGACCGCGGCGCGCTCCCAGCTATGTTCCGGGATAGGTCTTAAAATCGGTTCCTGTGAGACACGAATTAATTTGATCATTTCTTTATACCTCTTTTGTGAATATGTGATTTAATAAATATTTCAATTTCTTGGTTTATTGGTAACGCTTCGGCCGCGCCAAAGCGGGTTGCAGTCAACGCGGCCATGGCATAAGCTCGTTGACCGATAGCATTTAAATCAAGTTCATCCAACTCGTCTATATTTTCTCCAGATCTAATCAATCCCGCCAGTAAGCCGGCAGTAAAGGCATCCCCGCAACCAGTCGTATCAACCACTTTTACTCTGAAGCTGTGAATTTTTACCACACAGCGCCGGTTTTTCAAAATACAACCGTCTTCACCAAGAGTAATGGCTAAAAGTAAAGTATTGGGGAAAAATATGTTAGATAATAGTTCTTCGATACGTTCCGTTCCGCCCAGCAATCGGGCCTCTTCCAAATTCACTTTTAGAATCCGGCATAGCGAAGCAATTGATCCTAAAACCCTCCTGGCATGTTGGGATGTTTTCCACAACGCCGTCCGATAATTCGGATCGAACGATGTTAGAATATTATCGTGATTGAGTCTGGTTATTAATTGGCTGAATAATTCTCCATTAGAAGGCGCCGGCAAGGGTAAAGAGCCAAAGTGGACGATGCTGGCTTGTTTTAAAAATTCCATGGAAAAATCTTCATCCTTCAGCGCCGAATCGGCCGGATGTTTCTCACTGAATTCAAAATTACGCTCGCCGTCATTGGCTACTTCGACGAACGCCAGTCGCGTCTTGTGTACCGAATCTGTATACAACGCTTCGGTATTGACGCCATTGTCAATTAAGAATTTCTGCAGGAAACGGCCAAAGGCATCCCGGCCAATCTTTCCAGCGAAACCGGTCTTACAGCCCAGTCGGGCTAATCCGACAGCGACATTAGCCGGATCGCCACCGGCGAATTTTTTAAAAAGATTGACATCGGCCAGATTCTTGCCGGGTTCCTGGGATATCAGGTCAACCAGCGCTTCACCAAGACATATAACATCGTATTTAATCATCAATTCTTCAAACCCGTCGTTGCCATACTTTCGATGAAATAACGCTGGAAGAAAGTGTAAACCAACACGATCGGCACTGCCAGAAGCGTCGCCGCGGCAAGCTGGGCTCCCAGTTGTCCGTCCGCCTGACCGCCGACCGCGAAGATCGTCACCATTTGCGGCAGAGTCATCAGCTTCTGCAGGCGAATGACAATCAACGGCCAGAGAACGTCATTCCAGCTACCCATAAATGATACAATCCCAACCGTTATAATGACCGGTTTGGAGAGCGGATATATAATCTTGAAAAGTATTCCGAAATCATTACAGCCATCAATTTTGGCGGCGTCAATCAGATCCTGGGGAATATCCATAAAAAATTGTCTGAAAAGCAGAATTCCGAAGGCGCTGATCATACCCGGCACGATCAGGGCCATATAACTGTCAACCCAGCCGAATTTGACCATTAAAATGTACATGGGTATCAGAGTGATCTGGAACGGAATTACCATTGTAAAGAGAATTAATCCGAGCAGAAAATCGCGGCCGAAAAAACGCAGACGCGACAAAGCATAGCCCACGATCGAACCAAAAAGGATCACCGAAAATGTGACACACGCCGAGACAAAAATACTATTCAGAAATGCCCGGCTGATCGGAATTTTCTGGAAAACGGCGGTGTAATTGCGCATGGAAAAATTAGCCGACCAGAGCCCGATCGAGCCGATCTCGGCTTCCGGCTTGAACGTCGCCGAAATCATCCATAAAAACGGATAAGCGAACATCAGGCCGCCCACAATCAGTAAAATGTAGATTAAGCTTTTCTTCATCAGTCTTTTCTCTCAACGAATTTTTTCTGGATCAAAACGACAATCAGGATGATAAAAGCGAAGAAAAATCCGAGTGTCGCCGCATAACCCATGTGTCCGAAATAGAACGCCTGATTGTAAATATAAAGCATCACGGACAGCGTGCTGTTCATCGGCCCGCCGCCGGTCATTACGAATGGTTCGATGAATAATGAAAATCCGCCGATTGTCGAAAGAATTACTACTAGCACCATCGTACTATTTAATGCCGGTATGGTAATATGGAAAAACTGTTGAACCGGTCGCGCGCCATCAATTTCGGCGGCTTCGTACAAATAGCGCGGAATGCCCTGCAAACCGACTAAGAAAAGTACAATATAAAGTCCGACATTTTTCCAGGTTGCCATGATCGCGATCGACGGCATTGCCCATTTTATATTGATCAGCCACGGAATTTTCGACAAACCGAGTTTTGTCAACAGCAGGTTCAGAAGCCCGGTTTCGTAGGCGAAAAGTTGTTGCCAGAGAATCGTAATGACAACACCCGACACAATTACCGGTAAAAAGTAGAGCGCCCGGAAAAAACCTTTCAATTTGATCTTCTGATTCAATAAAATCGCCAGTAAAAGCGCCGTGAAGATTTGCAACGGAATATGAATCACCAGGAAAACGAGCGTATTACGGATCGCGATAAAAAATTGCACATCGTGAAAAAGCCGGTAAAAATTCCGTAGACCGATCCATTGCATCGGCGTAACAATATTCCATTTATGAAAAATCAAAATGAAGGAAAAGACCAGCGGAAAGCCGATGAACAAGCCGAAATAAATGACATACGGCAGGCTCATAAGATAACCGGTCTTGTCGCTGCTTTTTGTTTTCAATTGGGCTGATTTCATTGCGGACGGCTCCACTCAATGATAACCCGGGCGCGTTTGGCGGCGTTGGCGACGGCTTCTTCCGGCGTGCGCGGCGTTGGCGACGGCTTCTTCCGGCGTGCGCTTGCCATAGATTGAGCAGGCTTCGTACTCCTGCGAAATAGCATCGAAAATTTCTTTCAGAACGGATGAACCGTCCACTCCACGCGTAAATGGCGCCTGTTCGGCGAATTTCGTCATCATCGGATTTTCACGGAAGTAGGACTGATAGAGCGGATTTTTCGTTAGGTTTTTCCGCAAAGGAATCTGACTGCAGACTTCCAGCAACCTCAGATCGGCCTGCGCCGAGATTAAAAACCTGGCGAATTTCCAAACAGCTTCAGGATTTTTTGTAGTGCTGAAAATGGATATGTTTTTGTGATCGCCGTAGGTGTAAACCGGACCGTGGTAATCGTCCGGCACCGGGATTGGAAAAATGTCGTATTCGAACTCAGGCTTTTTGAATTTTTCCACATGGGTAATATTCCACGGACCGGTAATAACGGTCGCGAACTTTCCGGCCAGGAAATTGTCACCTTGGAAAGTCGTTCGGGGAAAATAGCCGTTGCGGTAGATTTCCTGGAAAAAACTAAAAACTTTGATCGACGCGTCGTTCTCGAAGCAAATACCCATACTATCAAAAAGTGTCTGGCCGCCAGAGGCCGCGATGTAATGGGTGTAATAGTCGAAAAATCTCTGCCACCAAATCGGACGGATGTCCTGATAGCCCATCCATTGATCTGCCCGCCCATCTCCGTTCAAATCTTTCGTGATTGACTTCGCCGCCGCCAAATATTCGCTGTAGGTGCGCGGCGGTTTTAGAATACCGGCTTTCCGGAACATCCGCTTATTGTACATGATCATGATCGGATTAGTTTTCCATGGAATCTGGTAATAATGCCCATCCGGAGACCGAAACGATTCTAGCAATTCCGTCGGTATTCGTTCTGTCAGGTAATCCATAAAATCCGGAAATTGGTCGAGCCGCACCAATCCGCCCGATGAAGTAAAATCGTCCATCGCACCCGGCCACATATTCGCACAAATGTCCGGTGTCGTTTTGCCCGCGATTGCCGCTAAAAGGGCTTCCTCTGACGATTGACTGGCTGGAATTGGCTGCAAGGCCACCTGGATTTTCGGATGACTTGCATTCCATTTACTCACCAACTCCGTTGCCAGGTCAATTTCGCTCTGATTGGAAGCACACCAGTAAGTCAATCGGACGGCGCCCTGCGCGGCTACAGTTTGCGCCGTCCGTTTTTTTCCGCAGGAAATACAAACAACCCCCAAAAGGAGAAAAAGAGTGATCGTTGCTTGGATTCGCATCGTATTTCCTGTCTTAAAATTGTACATTCAGTTTATTCTCAGAAAATTTAAGGTTGAATGTAATCGTAGTGCAATAACCGCCGTTTCCTTTTTCAATTTTCAAACCTTCAGTTAACGGCTGACCGTTTAGTGACACCTTTTTGGGTCGCCCATGACTGATAACAACGGTTTTATTTGGTTGTGATACAATCCCGCGGAGATTAATGATCAGGTTATTATCACTGTATTGGCAAAAATTAAGTATAGCAGTTGTACTCTTGAGATATGGCTCCTCAGGTTGACCGAGAACAAACTCGGCTACTTTGACAGCCGGCATTTCAGCCGGAAATACCGCCGAGTTGACCTTCCGACCGTCAAATTCTATTGAGCGTAAGTTTTCTCCACGACCTTTGATATTTATCAAAACCGGATAACCATTTACAAAAAGTGTAAAACTACATTTCTCCTGTCCGGTCGTCAGATACGGATCAAGGCTGATATTCCAGTCATTCTCCGTGACTCCGTAGAGTTGATAGAGACTGTTCAGGTACCAGGCGCCAGCCCACAGAAAATTTGGTTTATCAACGGTTCCATACTCGGCCGGATTTTCCTTGTTGGCATTCCGCACTTCGTAGTATGCCGGTTGCCCGTTCGGGCCGTTCATGATACCATGAAGTGACATTGTCCGGACGATGAATTCAGCCGCGGCCTGTCTTTCGCCATTAGCCATTAGCGCCATCGCATACCAGGCATTACCCTGCGGCCAAACGCCGCCATTGGCGTAATAATATTCAGCCCCGACTTCATTACCGACGAATTTGTAAAAATCGCCCAACAGGTGAAAGTCCATCGGGAAGGCATTGTAGATACCAACTTTTTCATCAACCAGCTTGGCTTTGGCCGTTTGAACCAGTTGATTTTGTTTTTCAGCGTCAAGCAATCCGTAATGCGCCGCCAGCAGTGAACCAATGTAATAATGCCGGTCCTGTGAACCATCGTCATTATAATTGATCAGATAGTTCAGTTCGTCACTCCAGAGTTTATCAACCAGCGCCGTCTGCATACTGTCGGCTAAAATCACATATTCAGTAACTTTTTCGGGGTTTTTACCTAACACGGTCGAGATAAAATTGTAATCACGCAGGGTTTTGATCGCCAGGATCGTCATATATGAACGTGAACCGTAATTATGCCCGATGTCCCACCAATCCGGCCGGTATGACCACATCAGATTGTCGGCTTCTTGTGTCAACAGCGCCCGTTCGACGCAAACCGACAGATAAGGATAAAGTTTTGCAACAAAGTCGGTTTCGCCGGAATGACGCAGATATTTAGCCGTAACCTGCACGAACCAGAAATTGTTCCAGTTGTCGGAACTGGCAAATTCCGTCACGTATTTTCCGTCTTTCCAGTAATAGGCGTGCGGAATTACCAGGTCCTTATCGGCGTGGCGGATGATGTAATCCAGATCGCGCCGGACCCGTGGCAAATCGTAATTCACCGCCGCCAGATCGGAGACTTGCACATCATGGGTAAAATAGAAATTATATTCCGCCGGACATGGCATCGGCACAATTTCGCCGTCTAAGTAATGTGCATTTGCTTCCATCTCGGCTCTAGCCCAGGCGATAGAATGATCTGTACGAGTATCTCCGGTTTTCAAGACGTTGTTTTGGAAAGCCTGTTCATTCACAAATTTTTCATATTGCTCTATTTCAGTCTGAAAATTTTCCAGAAGGTAACCGACCAATGCCTGGCTTTCCTTTTGCTTCGCCGAGCCGATAATCTGAACAATGTTCAGGGTATCACCGGGCACCATTGCCCGCCGGTAAACGAAACGCGCATACGGCAAACCGCTTTCGCCCAGGATAACCGCGACCGGCTTCTCGCCGGCGTTGGTAATAAAAACCTGAGCCATGCGCGCATCAGCCTCCGCAAAATTGGTAAAGATCGTCCCGCTCGCTGAATCGCCAATAACTTCAGCCCGATCGACCACCCGAAAAGTATGGCAAGTTCGGATTGAAGTGAACAGACGGGTATCAAACTCGAACACTTCGTTTTTATTCAGACGATTGACAATTCGGTAGGTGACGACCATCGCTGGTTTTTCACTGCAAAAATGATAAGCGACATTAATATCCCGGGCAGATTTCCGATCGAAAAACTCGACCGAGTAGGGCGTCAGATTGAATTCCACCGGTTTCCGACCAATGGCTTCAGGCTGACCAGCGCCGATTTTCAAAAACCATTCCGCCACAAAGGAGGTGTCGCGCTTCCAGTAATCCTGACTGCGATCGATGCTGTTCGCCACCGGATAGAAAAAACTGATGCGCTGGGGAATCATGTAACTGTGATGGAATTCCGCCCCGACGAATGGCCCGCCGACCTCGATCTCGGCATCACCTTTGAAATTGACGGATAGTTTGTTTTGTTCAATGCTATTTTCATGGGAACAATTGGAGAATAAGGTTAAGGCTAAGGCCAAGGTCAGGGTCGAGAAGGAGCAGAATGACATCGGTAATAATATATGCGTTTTATGCATGATTAGATTCGCATCCTTATTTTAACTTGACGCATTTCTTCACCGCCGTAAAGTCACCGGCATTCAGGCGGATGAGATAAATTCCCGAGCTCACGTTTTGGGCGTCCCAGACGACAGTATAATGACCGGCGGGTTTATTCTCATCAACCAGAGTCTGCACCAGTCGCCCGGTCAGGTCGAAAACCTGCAATTTAACCGGAACCGTTTGGGGTAGATCAAATTTGATCGTGGTAACCGGATTGAAGGGATTCGGATAATTCTGAGATAATTTAAAAGCCGCTGGAATTACATCAACATCTTCAAGTGGTTTTTCTACCCCTAAAAATTCAGCTGTCGCCCAAGCTGCCTCTGTCTCCGAATAATCAGTAAGTATCTTTTTAAAGTTATCATGAGTTATTTCGACCGATGATTTACTTAACACTGCTGTTGTATCCATATCCATGTAGATCATAGCCTGATTAAAAAGTGCCCAGGCTAATGCCTCTCTTGCGTTAGCATCTGCAGACCAGATCGAAATAATTCTTTCGGATCGTCTAAGCGCTTCGGAAAAGTTTCTTTCACTTGCGCATACCTTTACGGAATAATCCAGCGCGATTTTTCCAATTAAATGATTACCATATTCACTATATAATCTATCCAGGTTATCTAGCAATCCTCCTTCATCATCCAATTTATTATAATTTCGGGCTAAACCAAGCAAAATATAGTAACAGATCGAATCATCAGGGGCAATTGCCACCGCCTGATTCAAAACATTTATAGCCTCTGCATAGGTGCTATCAACATTTTCCAAATGATATGCTTTTGTTAATAATTGTTGTATTTCTTCATATTCTCCATCGCCAACTGACTTGGATAACTGATACCCCTGGTCTTCCGCCGTGGGGTACGTATCAACTAAACCGGAATTTGTCATATCTTCCCACCAATTGACTTCTGCACGAATTGTACTTGAGCTGTAATTCTTCACATCGTATGCACCAATGCCATGATCGAATTGGTTAAAACCGCCTCTTAAATACGGTGGCTGCATATAGAGTAAACAACCCAAATCAGCCGAAGCAGTAGAAGTGATATTGACACCATATCGCTCATTATCGGCAATCCTGTTATTTAATTCGGCATTCGGATAGGCAATTACTTTATTCATATCAATATCGCTATAAGAAGATAACATTATCCCGTCATATTCTGTTGTATTTTCGATAGTTGTCCCCTTTATATATGCCGAAGAGTTATAAAGATAAATGCCATAATTATAGCAGTTATTAATGATGTTATTATAAATAGCTGCTTCATCAGAATATAGACAGGCAATTCCATAGTTTGAATTAGAAAACTGACAATCTTCAATATGAACATTGTCTGAGTGATACAGATATATCGGGATGCCATTCTCTTCAAAAAAGGATCGCTGTATTAAACCGGAAGTATAATCTAATTGGATACCATAGGATGCTCCGTACATCTCAATATAATCAAAACTAAAACTCGAACCGGTTTTTAAGCAGAGCTTATCCCAGTAAGTCCAATCGCTGCTGTTAGGATCGGAGCGCGTAAATATGATATGGTCATCTACAGTCCCCTCGGCAGTCAATGTGCCGTATACCGTTATCTCCTTAGATTCATCAAACCGAACAACAGTACCGGGATCGATAGTTAATTCGACGCCATCATTAACAGTCACATCGCCAGTGATATGGTAATTGCCATACCAGGTTGTATCAGCGGTAATTGCGCCGCTTACCGACATTTGCGGATAGTACATTGCGCCTATATCCGTCCGGGTTCCATCGGGATCATTCGCAGAATTTGGATCACCCGCATCAATACATGGTGAATTACAATATAATCGGTAATCATAATTATTTTTGTCAAGAAACAATGGGTCTTGAGAAATATCACCGGTACCAGCAGAGCAGTTATAGTAATTACCACCCGAATTATTCCAAACATCGTTATAGGATATCAGCGGCGCTGGATATGACGTTGATCCTACCCATATCCCATGATGTCCGTTATTATATCCAGATAAGTTATTTTCAACAACGATATTGTTTTTTACTATTTCAGAAGCACTCGAGGAGCTGCCACACACCCATATCCCGTTACAATTATTCGTTACGGTATTATTCTGTATATCAGCTCGATATGGCTGGACAAACATTCCATGATCATAATTTTTGTATATCAGGTTATATTTGATATTAACATTGCCGTTACTTGGAATAACCATTATTCCACTACGAATGTTATCATAGATACAATTATTGAGAATATTCGCCGTTTTACTCCAAGGAATATCAACCAAAATTCCATGATAATTAGTATGATGTATGAAAGAATTTTGAACAGAGAATTCATTTACGGATTCTGTTTGAATTCCTGCTACAGCATCTGCAATCTCGCAATAATTGAGATTTATACTTCCACCGTTGTCAACATAAATCCCGCCCCAATCTGAACGAGAGGGAGTCGCCGAATTTGAAA
>Ga0210017_1002892_pt1 | contig 14554 bp, 15 predicted proteins | sample CryGeyCG2014_020_FD_183966 | JGI IMG/M metagenome (GOLD analysis project Ga0210017, IMG submission 183966) | Groundwater microbial communities from aquifer - Crystal Geyser CG08_land_8/20/14_0.20 (SPAdes) (version 2) | ecosystem: Environmental > Aquatic > Deep subsurface > Groundwater | place... | reverse complement strand
GAGGGATTAATAATAATACCTTCCGGATAATCTAATCGTTGATAATCATCAATGTATGCCTTTATCTTTACTGTCGAAGATATTTTTTGGTATAAAGATATTGGGGCTAAATATGAATCTATTATAACTACATCTGAATTGTTAATTATTTTAAATAATCTATCTTTTTCATTAATCCAATCAAAATCTATATACTTTTGATTTAAATTTAGATCATAATTACCTTTAATATTTAGAATGGTCTTGGGTACTATATTCCGTTGTTGAAAAGATTGACAGATTGAAATACATCTTGAAAGATGTCCGAATCCAATATTCTTTCCAACTTCTGTCAATATAAAAACACTCATTTTTTTAATAAAAACATTTCATCTATATTATTATCTTGCAAATATTTTATATACTTAATCTTAATTAACTTCAGATCTGAAAAATTTTGTATATACAACCTCGGAAAATCGGCTTTCCATAGTAAATTCTTTTCACCTCGATAGTTTACTTCCTGATACTTTTTTGAGAAATATTCAAATCCCCATATATATTTATTTGAACATCTGTAAATTTCCTTCATTGCTTTTCGAATATCTTTTGGATTGATATGAATAAGTACACCAGAAGTAAAAACCAGATCAAAATAATTATCTTTAAATGGAATATCAAAAGCAGACCCTTGAATAATATTTATTCCTATTGATCTTTTTTTCGAGAGCTCTACAGCGTATTCTAATGGTTCCAGACCAAATAGATTCTTAAATCCCATTTTTTGCAGTACCAAAAGCTGGTTTCCTATATTGGATCCTATCTCAAGTATTTTTATTTCTCTATCCAGTTTTCCAATAAATTGTGAGTTCAATTCTGTCCTGGTTATACCATATGTTTTTTTATACATTTTGTCCAGTTGAGAAACTGTGTATTTATTTCTATCTGTGTATTCCTTTCCGAATATTTTATTCCACCTCTGAAGTTGTGAAGTATTATTCATATTCAAATTCCTTTATTGAATTTATGACATAAGAAACATCCGCTTCCTTCATACCGGGAAATAAGGGGATAGTAATTGTCTGTTTGTAATATTTTTCCGCTTTAGGACACAATCCGCCGCCGTATCCGAATTTTCTAGTGTAGTACGGCTGAAAATAAACCAGAATATAGTGAATCTGACAACCAATATTCTTTTTCCTCAAATAATTAAATAATCCTAGTCGATTCTGATTATTTATTAATCTTAAATAATATATATGCCATGCTGATTTTATTTCGGGTCTTTCTATAGGCAAAATAAAATTATTATTATTCGAAAAAGCAGAATTATAAATATCCACAATCTCTTTTCTTTTTTTGATAAAACTATCAAGCTTTTTCAGCTGGTTAATACCCATAGCGCATTGAAAATCTGTCAATCGGTAATTAAATCCAAGATCTTGCATTTCATAATACCAATCTCCATCAGTTAATTTATTAACGCTTATTAATTTTGATTTATCTTTGGTTATTCCATGATTTCTCAGTATTAATAATTTTTCATATAAATCTTTCCTGTTTGTAAGTATGGCTCCACCTTCACCGGTTGTAATCAATTTCACCGGATGAAAGCTAAAAACAGTCATATCCGAATATTTACATGATCCGATTTTTGAACCCCTATATTCGGCACCTAAAGCATGAGAAGCATCCTCAATAACAACCAAATTATGTTTACCGGCGATTTCATATATTTCTTCCAGATCACACGGATGACCGGCGAAATGAACAGGAATAATTGCTTTAGTTTTCTTATTAATTTTCTTTTTTATTTCAACCGGATCAACATTTACGGTATCAGCTTGGATATCAGCAAAAACAGGAGTACCTCCACAATAGATAATACTATTTGCAGTAGCTACAAAAGTTATTGGAGGGGTGATTACCTCATCTCCTATATTTATTCCTGCAACAATACAAGCCAAGTGAAGTGCAGCAGTAGCATTACAGACACAAACTGCATATTTTGCTCCCGTGTATTTACATAACACATCTTCGAATTCTTTAACCTTCGGACCTTGAGTAATCCAATCAGATCTTAACACTTTTAATACTTCGTCTATGTCGTCTTTTTCTATATATTGGTGACCGTAAGGTATAAATTTATTACTCATGAATCTTATAGTTTGTCAATCAACTTACATAACGTTTTTTTATCCATGATTTGCTGGTTTTCTCCACTGGAATATTTAAATCCTTCAGGTAATTTTTTGCCCTTCCTGATATTTTCAGATTCCCACCACGGATGATTTGGCTGGATAATATACATGTCTTCAAGTTCAACTGTTTGCCTTGCCTCATCTTCGGAAATAAGAACCTCGTGCATCTTTTCACCCGGCCTTATACCTATGTTTTTTATCCGGCAGTCAGGTGCAATAACTTTAACTAAATCCAAGATGTTGGCGCTGGGGATTTTCGGTACGAACACCTCTCCTCCAACCATTTGCTCAATGCATTTTATTACAAAATTTACCCCTTCTTCCAAAGTTATCCAAAATCTTGTCATTCTGGAATCTGTGACAGTTACTATACCTTTCTTTTTTTGTTCTAAAAATAAAGGGATCACACTCCCTCTGCTTCCAACAACGTTTCCATATCTTACACAACTGAACCTTGTCTGATGCCGACCGCTATATGCATTCGCCTGCACAAAAAGTTTTTCCGCAACCAATTTGGTAGCTCCATATAAATTAATTGGGTTAACTGCTTTATCCGTACTTAAGGCCATTATTTTCTTTACATTATTATCAAGGGCTGCTTCTATCACGTTTCTTGCCCCTACCACATTCGTCAATACTGCCTCAATTGGGTTATATTCACAGGCAGGAACTTGCTTTAAAGCTGCCGCATGAACTACAATATCAACTCCACTCATCGCCCTTCTTAATCTATCTACATCCCGCACATCACCTATAAAATACCTCAAAGAAGGATTGTCAAAACCTGAAATCCGCATCTCATGCTGTTTTAATTCGTCCCTACTGAATATAATCAGCTTCTTCGGTTGATATTTCTCTAAAATTACCTCTGCAAATTTTCTTCCGAATGATCCAGTACCCCCGGTTATTAATATCGATTGTCCTTTAAACATTTTTACCTCCTTAGGAATATATTAACGATTTATTCTCTGATCCTAATCTTATCTAGTTTATGATTAGTTTCGATGGTATAGAAAAATAACCTATCGGTTTCAGGGAATCAAAATCCGCGTACTCTGTATTTTCTCTACAGGTAATTATAAGAGGAGCAGTCAAATCATCCAAAACATCAAAACATTGGACTTTCGGATCTATACTTCCAATCTGCAAATAAAGCGGATACTCTCCCGGACGAATAGAAATATTCGGTAACTCTACAATAACAGTACCTTTTGTATTGGAATTTACTATATCTTCGGAAATCACTTGACGTACTGATGTTATTATTTCCCGGGTGATATTTGAACGCAAAGCTATATAAACAGCAAGACCTTTCATCCGATTTTTGATCATATATGATAAGACAAACCTGATATTTTCACCCATAGTGAAACTTGTGCGGTTATTTCCTTTTATATCTTGGATTTTCACTTCATGAAAGCGAATGTCACCGGTACCGCGGCGCATTGTCTTGTCACGAATAGCGGTATTATCATCTATTTTTATTTCACGAAGTATTTTATTAAACACGCCCAATGTTTTTTCAGTTGTATCATTTGATATTATTTCACCTTTATCCAATAGGATCGTACGTTGACAAAGAGTCCTTATAGCAAGTGTATTATGACTTATAAATAACACTGTTCTTCCTTCTTTTGCCACATTTTCCATTTTCCCTAAGCACTTCTTCTGAAAAGCGCTGTCTCCTACTGCCAACACTTCATCTATCAGCAGAATTTCAGGATTAAGATGTGCAGCGACAGAGAAAGCCAGGCGCATATACATTCCTGAGGAATAGTACTTCACCGGAGTATCCAAAAATTTCTCTATCTCGGCAAAATCAACAATTTCATCAAATTTACTTTTAATTTCTTTTTGTGTCATTCCCAGAATTGCTCCATTCAAAAATATATTTTCGCGTCCGGTAAGCTCCTGATGAAAACCTGTTCCAATTTCCAAAAGACTCGCAACTCTACCCCGAAGTATTATTTCCCCTCTTGTAGGGGGTGTAATACGGCTCAAGATTTTCAGAAGTGTACTTTTTCCTGCACCATTTCTACCTATAATACCTAAGACTTCTCCCCTTCTTACTGTAAAAGATATATCTTTTAAAGCCCAAAATTCCTCTTTGGATAATCTGTTTTGAGTATCTGTATGTATCAGATTAAACGGTTTTTTAATTAAATCGGTCAGACTCTCCCTTAAAGTATAATAGGGTTGATTTACACCTATCCGATATTTTTTATATAATTGGTTAATTTCAATAATTGGTTTCATTTTCAATATCAGACTATATCTGCAAAAAATCTTTCAGTTTGTTTGAAATACCAAATGCCCCCGATAAATATACTTACTGATGAAATCAGAGATATTAGTATTAATCTTGGACTAACCAGAAGTTCGTTATAAAAAACCATCCTGACAGATTCTATGACTGAAGACATCGGGTTTAACGCCATAATCAGTTTATTTTGTTCTGAGACTATCGACAAAGGATAAATTACCGGAGTTAAAAATAGCAATATCTGGATGAAAAACGGGAGGATGTGTCTGACATCCCGGTATTTTACGTTGAAAGATGCCAAAAACAGACCCAAACCGGAAGCGGTGACTGCTGAAACTAAGATTGCGATTGGAAAAACTACCAAACTCCAAATATTTGGCATATAACCAAGTATTGTTGCATAAATGATAAGAACAACCATGTTGATGATAAAATCAACAAAACTTACCACAACTGAAGATAAAGGTAAAATTATTTTGGGAAAATAGACTTTTTTGATGATATTTTCATTGGCAACCATACTGTCACTGGCATGAGAAAGGGAGGTGGAAAAGAAATTCCAAAAAACCAAACCTGATAATACGAATAGCGAATAGGGCAATTTCCCTGAAGGTATTTTTGCTAGGTTACCGAAAAATATGGTAAAGATGAATGTACTGGTGATAGGTTGGAATATAACCCACAAAATACCAAGTAGGGTTTGTTTGTAACGAACTTTTATATCCCGCCAGGCAAATATATAAAAAAGCTCACGATAGTTCCAAATTTCTGACAGATCCAAAGATAAAGATTTATTTGGTTTTATAACAATACTTTTCATGATAGCTTGATATACACTTTGAGGCTATATTAACAGATCAATTATATACGATAAGATAAGTGAATACAAAAATGTTAAGGGATATAGTCCATATCAACTGCTTACTTTTTCCTAGCAGCTACAATAATTGACCCTCCCATGTTAAAAGAAAGGTATTTCAGAAGCACGCTTTCAAGAAACAGCGGGATCTTCAAAATCGTATTAAAGATTTTGGGGATATTAAATAATCCAGACAATACGCTTACAATATCAGTATTTTTACTATCAGAGTATTTCTGATGAAATTTCCTAGAGAGTAATTCGGGAAAATATAGGAAAAAATTAAAATAACTTATTTTTTCAATTGTAAAACCGCATATTTTTAATAAATATATTATCTTTTCCCTATCATATCTTCTTTTGTGTCCAGAAATTTCGTCAACTTTTGACCAAATTTTCATATCTGCCGGAACTGTTATGAAAATCAATCCATTTTGTTTTATCAATTTACTGCACGAACGTAAAAAAAGTATGTCATTTGGAATATGCTCTAAAACGTCAAATAAACACACTGAGTCAAACTTAATATTGAGCTTGTCTTTAGTAATATCAGCACAAATAAGATCAGCTTTTTTGGATCTCTTTCTGGCAAATTTTAATCCGTTTAAACTTATATCCAAACCGGAAATATGAAATCCTGCCTTTTCCAGAAAAGACAATGCGAATCCCGTACCACAACCGATTTCTAATAATCTTGACTCTTCTTTATTCCTTAGAAAATGATTAATATATGTTAGTATTATCCTGTTTCTTCCCCAAAACCAAAAATTATTCGGCTCGATTTTATATAGCAACTCATAAATATTTTGAGGATAATCTGTTATATTTTTCGTATGACTTATTATCCTGATATTATCTTGACTTTTATTTATCACAAAAAATAAGAATTCAAATTTAAAGAAGTCGCTTAATTGATTTGACAATATATTCAATCTCTCGTAATTTCAAGTCATTATATATCGGAAGTCTTAACAATCTACCGGAAATACTTTCTGTAATCGGAAGGTCACCCTTTTTATATCCGAATTTTTTCCCCATCGGAGAACTATGAAGCGGCAGATAATGAAATACGGCAAGAATACCTGATTTTCTTAAATTATTCATCATCCTGTCTCTATCTTTGTTGCTATCGAAAAGTAAATAAAATATATGGTAGTTAGTTTCACATTCTTTAGGAATTACAGGCAATCTTAAATAACCCTTTTTTTCGTATTCTCTTAAGTTATCGAAATAATACTCGAAAATATATTTTCTTTTTCTCTTTATCTCTTCTATATGTTCTAACTGCGCATAAAGGTAAGCTGCTAAAACGTCTGATAATAGATATGACGAGCCGATATCTTTCCATGTGTATTTGTTAATCTCTCCTTTAAAGAATTTAGTCCTATCCGTTCCTTTCTCTCTGACTATCTCAGCCCTTTTGACAAATTTATTATTATTTATGACAATTGCTCCTCCTTCGCCACAATTGTAATTTTTGGTTTCATGGAAAGAATATATACCTATGTCTCCGATCGTTCCCAGATATCTGTTTTTATATTTAGCGTTTAATGCCTGAGCTGCATCTTCAACTAAGAAGAGTTTGTATTTCTTTGATATCTCTTTTAGTTTATCCATTTCACATCCCACTCCCGCGTAATGCATGCAATATACTGCCTTAGTCTTACTGGTAATAAGCGGTTCTATTTTACTTTCATCGATGTTCAATGTATCAGATCTGATTTCAGCAAATTTTGGTCTTGCTCCGAACATGACAAAAGCGTTTGCAGTCGAAGTAAAAGTAAAAGATGGTACAATAACTTCATCCCCGGGTTTCAGGTTTAACAATATTGCAGACATATCAAGCGCATGAGTACCGGAAGAAGTGAGATAAATTGCTTTTGTATGCAATTTTTTGACCAGCAAATCAGTACACATTTTACTAAACATCCCGTCTCCTGAAATTTTACCGGAATACACAGACTGCTTAATATATTTAAGCTCTTTCCCTGCAAAACTAGGACGATTAAAAGGAATTTTATATTTCATGATTCCTCCAAATATGATAGATAAACGATTCTTGGTATAATTTATAACCTTGACTTATATATGTTTTAAAAGCTATCTTATTTTCGTTTGCTGTAGTAACAAAAAGCTGCTTAAACCTGTTTGACCAAGCCCAACTTTCAGCCATATTAAGAAGTTCTTTCCCTAAACCCTGTCTTCTGAAGTCAGGTAATATTCCAAACAAATCAATAAATAGATTATTATTCCTGATTTTTAAAGTAATAAGACCGATAGCCTTATTATGTTTAACTGATATAAAATATTTTTGGCAATAATTATCATATAAAGATTTCTTTACCCAAAGTTCATATAATTTACATGCTTTTTTTTTAAATCTAGGATCTTTATTAAACCTGCTTTCGCTTAAAATACTTTTTGCTATATCTGGAAAATCAGATATATATTTTCGGGGAGACGAACTGACAATATTCTGCTGAAGTATCTGTTTATTTGTTGTATTTTTGATCAGGACTATTTTGCGACATGCCAATAAAAATTCTTTCTTTTTACAATAATCGTTTATTAAAGTCATCTTTGAGGGTACTTCGAAATATATACAGTCAAAATTACTTTTTTGAAATGTTTTTAAGTCTTTTGCTAAATTCATCAATCCATATCCTGAACCTAAATCAATTTTCCCAATGCGATATTTAAAAAAATCAGAATCGAACTTAAGACTCTTGATCATTTACTTTTTTCTTTCATGTTTCTTACTTGATATTGAGGTTTATTATTTATATTTAAATGAATTCTGCCGATATATTCACCTATCAGACCTATGGTAATGAGCTGGGCGCCTGAAAAAATTGTAATCGTGACAATAGTACTGGCAAAACCTGTCACCGGTATATCAAAAAATATTTTTTTGATTACAATGAATATTGCCATAAATAAACCAAGTATTGACAGGGTAAATCCTATTATCGTGGCCAGTTGAAGAGGAAATATCGAAAAATTTGTGAGCATATTCAGAGATAATTGGATCAATTTACTGAAATTATAACCTGATTTGCCGATATTTCTTTTCCCATGCCGAACTTTCACATAACCGATATTTTTAGTATGCCAAGCCAGTAAGCCGTCAATAAAAATATAATTCCTGTTATAAATAAGCAGTTTATCGACAAATTCTCTTCTGATAATTCTAAATGATGTAAGATTACCGTTTATCTGAAAAATCTTTTTATAAAGTAACTGAATTAGAGAAGAACCCAGATTTCTAAAGAAAGGGTGATTTTTATATACATATTCGCCATAAACGACATCATAACCCTGTTTTATTTTACTAATAATTTTTGGAATCTCCTCAGGCGGATTCTGTAAATCATCATCCAGGGTAACTGCATATTTACCCTTCGAATTGGCAAATCCGCACATAAGCGCATTATGTTGACCATAATTTTGTGTAAGTTGGATTACCCTTACATGATTATTTTTATTAAATATTTCTTCCAGTTTTTTCCATGAATCATCCAAACTACCGTCATCTATAAATATTATTTCATAATTTTTCCCGATTTTTTCAAGAACTTTTTTGACCCGAATAAATAGTTCACCGAGCGTCTTTTCACTTTGGTATACCGGGATAACAACTGAAATAAATATTTCCTGTTTCTCAATTCTCATATACCTATTGTCAAATATAATATCTTTATGAGCGATTCAAATACGCTGTCAGTTTTGAAGCAATTATATCAGATTTATAGTGATCTTTGATTAATCTAAGGGCATTTTGTTTATAACTGATTGCTCTATGATCTTTTAGGAAATTTGTGATTTGTTGAACTATACTGTTTATATTACTTTCCGCCACATAACCTGCATGATATTTTTCTAAATATGGTATCTCTGATTTATCGTTGGTGATTACCGATATCCCATATGATAATGCCTCTAAAGCAGCTGTTGATGTCTCTTCATAAAATCTGGGAGTTATGATAAAACACTTTGACAATTTATAGATTACCGCTAATTCTTCATTATAGAGTGGAGGTAAAAAAATAATTCGTTTTTTAAATTCAGCAGGAACCATATTCACTAAATTATTTTTTTCACCATCATCTCTTCCGACAATTAAGAACTTTACTTTTTTGACCGTCCTCATAATTTTTTGCATACTCCTTATTAATATGTCTACACCTTTCAAATAATGCAGTCTGCCAACAAAAAGAAATACTTTATCCTGAGACTCTATATGTAATTTTTTTCTATAGAAGTTTAAGAGGTTATCACAAGGCATATATACTTTCGCATCAATCGGTAATAATAAAAGTTGAGTATTTTCTTTTTTAGTATGAAAATATTCACCATACATTTTCCTTTCATGCTCTGTTTGACAGAAACGGTATTTGGCCTGAGTTACAAAATCTCTTACCCACATAGAATCATAAATTTTCTTTACGATACCTTTCCAACTTTTATCGTATGGTATTTGGCCAAAAGAAAATATTCCATATGGGATTTTCTCTGACAATAATAATTTATATGTTTGCAGGTTTATAAGTGTCCTAAGATCTGAATATAAAACATAATCTGTTCCCTTTAAATGCTCCTTTAACATTCTTGCCATGTCTGGAACTATGAATAGTTTAAATTTATAAGCCAGATGATTTGATAAAGTTCTCAACCGAAATATTTTTATTCCATTTATTTTTTCGGATAAAATGCTGCTTCTCCCCTCACCTAAAGAATCGGTTGTCAGTACTATTACTTCATGACCTGATTTAATAAGTTCTTTTGACAGATTAAAAAGCACTTTGGGTGGCCCGCCATAGGTCCAGGCGGGTGCAAAATATTGGGTAACAATAATTATTTTCATAATAATGAAGTTATATCATATATTTTTACATCCTGTGTGTCTAATGTTGATTTAAACAGCTTATGAATATTATTGACTTCCGGGTTAACTGATAAAATATCTTTTACACCGTCTAATACAATATACCTGTACCCTTGATTCTTTAAGTTATCAACTTGTTGCAACGCGTAATCAGATGCACCAATAATTAATCCTTTTCTACCTGTATAATAAGAGTACACGGAATTCCAATCGTAATTTGGAATAACGAATAAAACTGAACCGGTCTTATTCATGGATTTCTTCATAAGTTCAAGCTTGTTTTGCATATTATAGTCGATGTAAAAAAAGGGTCTGGAATTCAAGTATCCTTTGTACATATAAAAAATAAGCAGTAATGCTATTAATATATATCTATAAATACTCAAATACTTCCAATTTATCTTTCCAAAAACATTAATCGAAAAAATATAAACTAAACCGTATGAGGCAAAGATGCAGATTATCGGAATAATAGGCATGAAATAATAATCATGTGATTGAATTCTGAAAAAAAGTAGATAATAAATAATCATTGAAACAAGCCAGCATATCCAAATCAGATAACCTTTGCTTCTGTCTTTGATCAACTTGATAATTCCTACTAGAAAAAAGGGGCTAATTATCTTAGTAATGTCATTCTGTATTAATCTCAATCTGCCAATCCATATTCCAAATTCCAGCCTTTCCTTAATCGTACCGAAATTCCATAAAAATAGACCTTGGTTTGATGATGTAAAAAATGTATGACCGTGAATTTCATTTGTGTTATCCGCATATCTCTGCCAAAGGAACAGAATCAACAAACAGGAAATCATCCCGAAAATAAACTTACTTCGGAATTCCCACGTTTCCCTGAGTTTTTTATATGTTATTGCCAGAATGGGTAGTATTACGAATGGAGCGTAAACACTTTTTTGTAGGAAAGCTGCAGCTGTAACAACAATCGACATAAGTAGCCATGAATTCCTGCCTTTTTCCGAGAATTTCCACCAGGTAAAAAGAGAAAATATTTGTAAAGCGATAACGGTTGATTCAATCATAAAAGATTGTTGGAAAAAAATATTTAAAGGAGAAAACATGAAAAAAACTAACGAGATTAGGCCAAATATCTTCCTTTTCGTTATTTTATTTACCAGAAGTAACAAGACATAACCGCTACTTAGCCCAAAAAAGATGGATACCAAGCGACCAATCCTATCTGAATATCCGAATACATGCGAAAAAATAGCAACTATAGCCTGATAAAGTGGAAACTCTAAAACAAGAATTTGTTTCTCCCCAACTCCGAAAATATCAAGCTTTGGATGAAACAAATCAATTCCGTCCAGATAATAATTTTTTGCCACTGTCGCCGTTTGGGTTTGTCTGAAATAGTGGGCATTAAGAAGCGGTTCATCCAGGTACCCTGATCTTGTAAAAAAAGAGGCAACAAGAATAAGTATTACTAATATCGAGTAAATAAGATTTTTGTGCCGGGAAACAAAACTAAATATAACATCTGCTCCATACTCAGTTTTTGTCTGTATTTTCATTTTTATGTTTTAAATACCACTTTATTGTTTTCTTAAGACCTTCCTTAAAATCGGTCTTTGCTTTGAATCCAAATTCTTTTAAAGCTTTTGTTGTATCAAGCATTCTCCTTGGCTGGCCGTCCGGTTTTGTCTTATCCCAAATTACTCTTCCTCTGAAACCTACTTCTTTACAGATTAAATCTACTAATTCCTTTATGGATATTTCAAAACCTGCACCTAAATTGATCGGCTCTCTCTTGTTATATTTTTCTGCAGCCAGAATTATACCTTCTGCTGCATCTTCGGCGTATAGGAATTCTCTTGTTGCCTTACCAGTCCCCCATACTAGAATTGAGTCTTTCTTATTTTCTTTTGCCTCTGTAACTTTCTTGATTATTGCCGGAATTACATGCGAAGACTGGGGATTAAAATTATCCCCCGGGCCATATAGATTTACAAGAAGAAGGTATATTGCGTTAAAATCATATTGATCACGATATGCTTGGGCCTGTACAAGTAACATTTTCTTCGCAAGTCCGTATGGAGCGTTTGTTTCTTCCGGATAACCGTTCCATAAATCTTCCTCTCTGAACGGCACGGAAGTATATTTTGGATAGGCGCAAATTGTTCCTATGGCAATAAATTTCGAGACTCCAGAAAGACGTGCCTGTTCCATCGTATTAATTCCCATAAGAATATTGTCATAAAACATTTCTCCCGGACGTCGACTATTAAAACCTATTCCGCCTACTTTTGAAGCTAAATGAATAACAATATGTTTACCCTCTACTGCCTTTTTACAATTTCCTATGTCGCGAAGGTCGTACTGATACGATCTAGGTATAAATAGATCTGCACCTGATGCGTTTAATTTTTTTACGAGATGACTCCCCAAAAAACCGGCACCGCCTGTAATTAATACTTTTTTGTTTTTCCAATAATTTAGATCCATACGAGCTTAAATTAAATGTTTATAAGTATATACTACAATACTATCGTGCAGTTTATGTAAAAAAAGTAAAATACGAGAATCGGTATGTTTACGTATGATTCTATATCCTTCCTCGAATTGACCTATATAATTCTTATAACTTTTTGAGTTTTTTTGAATTCTAAATAAAGCTAAATCTTCCTCAATGACATAAGGAAAATAATTTTTCATCAACCTCAACCAAAAATCATAATCCATAGAAAGGTCAAGAGTCTCATCAAAAAAACCAATTTTATCCAAAATCTCTCTCCTCCAAAAGGTAGCCGGTTGTGATATATAGTTTAAGATAAGAAGAACCGAATATCTATCCAATCCAAATAATCTTTTTTTTAACCATAAGTTTTTCCAAGTAGTAATTATACTGCGTATTGCAATGCCTCTATTATCAATAATCCTACATCTCCCGGTGATCCATTTTACATCATGATAATTGGTAAAACGACAGCCTACTGTTTTTAACGTCCCAGGCAAATACATATCATCGGAATTTAGATACGAAATTATATCACCTGTGGAGATTTTCATGCCTTTATTTATTGCGTTCGTCTGACCGGAATCTTTTTCAGATATTATTTTCAATTTTTTATCATATTTTTTTAATATCTCAAGAGTACCGTCATCTGAACCGCCATCAATAATAATATATTCCAGATTAGGATAGTCTTGCGATAGCACTGATAAAATGGTATCTTCTATATAATTTGCTTGATTATATGACGGAGTAATTATACTAATTTTCGGAAGATTTTTTTTCATCTTGCTTTTCATTTTCCTTTAACGCAAATTTCTCAATTATCTTACTGATTTCCTGCCTTAAATCTTGAATATAGACATATAAGCGAAATACCAGATAAAAAAGCAGTATAATTGAAATATATATAACGGCATCCACTCCCCGACCGATTCCAATTCTATTGGCAATTCCGATTGTAAGTATTGGAAATAAAATTATCGCTATGGCAAAACCAAATAACGAACTCCAAAATATGAGACCTACTAAGGATACGTTACCTCCTTTATACCGGAGATAAACCCTGCTTAGGGCAAAAAGTAAGAAAAATATTAAAAATATTTGTGTTAAAGTGAGTGGCATAAATTCATTTTATTAATCTAAATAATAATTGAAATAACACATTTGGTGCATTTTGTATTTGCTGTCCCTTTTTTCTGGAATAATCAGTATAAATCACATTTATCGGTGTTTCAGTAAAACTCAATTTATTCCTGTAGATTTCCTTGAAAATCTCACTTGATACCTCCATTCCGTCTGTAATTAAATTTATCTGTCTTATAGCCTTTTTATTAAAAGCGCGAAAACCTGATTGCGAATCTGAAGTCCATATACCATACATTATATAAGTAAAGATATTGGCTAATCTATTTATGACATATCTGGAAAATGGTTTATTATTATCTCCAAACCAACGAGACCCAATCACTACATCCGCCTGATTATTTAATATCGGTAAGATTACCTTGGGAATATCTTTGGCATCGTGCTGTCCATCAGCGTCAAAAGTAACCAGAATATCGTAATTCTTACTTTTTGCATAAGAAAAGGCAGTCTTTAGGGCTCCTCCCAATCCTCTGTTAATAATATGAGTTAATACTGAAACTCCGAGTTTTTTCGCTATCGTTCCAGTTTTATCAACAGATCCATCATCAATTAATACAATATCTAAATTTGATATCCCACTTAATTTTCTAGGAAGAGTATTTAACACTCTTTTTATCATTGCTTCCTCGTTGTAAGCTGGAATTCCGATTATCAGATTCATGATGCTTATTGTAATGAAGTTTCCATCAGATCTCAATTATGAAACCCAATGACCTCTGGAAAAGACCGCTGTAAACACAATTAATAA
>Ga0210017_1002890_pt1 | contig 14554 bp, 19 predicted proteins | sample CryGeyCG2014_020_FD_183966 | JGI IMG/M metagenome (GOLD analysis project Ga0210017, IMG submission 183966) | Groundwater microbial communities from aquifer - Crystal Geyser CG08_land_8/20/14_0.20 (SPAdes) (version 2) | ecosystem: Environmental > Aquatic > Deep subsurface > Groundwater | place... | reverse complement strand
GTTGCTGCATGCGGCGCTATTGAGCCATCAGGCTCAATCTGTGTACCGCCTGCTTCACAGGCGGTTGAATGCTTCTGTTGAAGCATAGCCCTCCCCTGCGGGTCGGTGGCTCTTCGCAAAATCTGATCCCGAGGTATATTGACTTGTTTAATGAGCACCCTAGCACCCTAAATAGTTTCCAATATCTTCCTTGATTTCAAAACTTCCGGCTTGTAGGCGCTCTCAATCCTCACGATTTCCGCCATGCCCTCAAACTCCGGTTTCTGGTCATAGCCGAACGCTATCACATCCGGCTTTATGCGCCCGACAGTTTTTTTCTTGTTTTCTTCTCCAATAATTGCCAAATCCACATGCCTCACACTCTCCACGAGCTGCCTGCGCTCATCCTCATTATGGGCGAGTTTCTTCCTGCCGGACGTGTGCTTGTCTGATGCCACCACCACCACAAGCAAATCGCCCAATTCCTTTGCCATTTTGAGGGTGTATACATGGCCCAGGTGGATGATGTCAAACACGCCGCCTGTCGCAACCACCCTGATTTTTTTCCGCTCCCCAGGCTTCACGAAAAACCTGCCGTTTTTTTCAAAAAGAAGTTTTTTTTCATTTTCAGGGAGTGAAGAATGGGTCTTGGGCGAAATGCCATCTTCCTTTATTTCCAAAATAATCAGGCGCTTCAGGGTTTCTTTCATCTAATCCGTCCCCATTCCCAATTTCTTTTTCAAAATCTCAAGCACTACCCGGATGTCCCCCCTTCCCCTGCTCTCCTTCATCACTTTCCCAGCCAGGAAGTTTATCGCCTTTTCCTCCCCTTTCCTGTAATCCCCGGCAGCCTTTGTTTCCTGCCCAATCACCTTGTTGGCAATCTCCTCAAGGTAGCCTGTGTCAGATATTTTCTCCTGCCCAAGCATGGAGCTTTCAAATTTCCCATCCAGCATTGCAATCAAAATTTGCTCCATGGTCCTGTCTGTCAGCTTTCCGCTGAAATATTTCTCAAGAAGCAATTCCATAGTTTTCCTGTCTACCTTCGAACAACCAAATGCCAGGTTTCTGTAATTCAACTGCTTTTTCAGGTCGCCCCTGAGCCATTGCGCCAGCTTCACGCAGTCGAATTTCTTCGCTTTCGCATAACCCTCAAAGAAATCCGCAAGCGCCCTTTCGCCCGCAATCACTTCGGCATCATCTTCCTTTATTCCAAACTTCGCCACGAACCGCTTCACCTTCATGGCAGGAAGCTCCGGCATTCCCTTCCTGAGCTTTTCGACCTCCTGCCCATCCACATCATAGCCAAGCATGTCCGGGTCCGGCACATACCTGTAGTCTTCGGAGGTTTCTTTTTTGCGGAGGCTCATGGTTATGCCCTGCTTCTCGCTGTAATGCCTGGTTTCCATGGCCACAGTCTTTTGGTTCCTGAGCAGGTTGGACTGCCGTGTAATCTCATAGGTAAGGGCGCTAACGACCCCCTTGAATGAATTGATATTCTTGATTTCCACCCGGTTGCCCCCTGCCAGCGAGACATTGGCATCGATTTTCATGCTTCCCGGCTCCTCGCGCACCGAATCAATGTAGTCGTTTATCGCCTGCAGCTCCTGGAGGAAGAGCCTTGCCTCCTCGGGCGAGCGCATGTCCGGGTCGGTGACAATCTCCACCAGGGGCACGCCGCTCCTGTTCAGGTCGACTTCACCGTTCCTCAGCTCATACCTGCCCGGGTCCTCCTCCAGATGCAATTCACGGATTCTCACGTTGCGCAGCATGCCATCTGAGGCAATCGGGGTGGATGTGCGCTGGTAATTGGACGGAAGGTCAGGATAGAAGTAATGTTTTCTCATGAAATAGAATGATGGTTCGAACTTTGCACCTAGTGCAATTGCCAGCTTCTCAAGGTTTTCAAGGGCCCTGCCGTTTATGCTCATGGGCTTGCCGCCTGGCTGGGAGGTGCAGGTCGGGCAGAGGTTGGTGTTAGGCTCGATATCGCGGTATTTGGCGCTGCACTCGCAGAACAGCTTAGCGTCAGTGCGCAATTGGGCGTGAATCTCCAAGCCGATTATGACTCTGTCCATAAACATGTCCTCATGTCTTAAGGTCTTCGGGTTACACTTTTCAGTTTTCGGCTGCGCTTGCAAATTCCTGCAGGAATTTCAAAGGCTCCATGCTCTTGACAAAAGCGCTTGCCAGCAGCACGCCCCTGACTCCCAATTCCTTTGCTGCGGCAACATCTTTCGGGGTTGATATGCCGGCGCCGCATAATACCCTGCTCCTGCTTACCGCTGCTATCGCCTCAACGGTCTCGCTCACCACCTTTGGGTTGACAGAGGTAACGCTCCTGCCGGTGCCAATGAGCTCAGGCGGCTCAATCGCCACGAAATCAGGCTCCAGCTTCGAGAGCTCCACTCCCTCCCCCTTATCCCGGGCGCATACCATGGATTCCAGGCCCAGCGCCCTGAATCTTTTCACAAGAAATCCGATTCCCTCTTTTTGCAATCTGTTTTCCGAGTGGTTGATGAGACTGCCTTTAGCCCCTGCGAATTTCAGCATCTCAGGGGTTATTTTCCCAGTCTGGGCACCGGGGGCAACCGGGTCTGCGCCCTGGGCATAAACATCAGGATAGCTGGCCAGCGCATCCTTCAGGCAGATTGACGGAACACAGAGAATAAACCTAGTTTCCCTGTATTCTGCTGCAGCCTCCCTCGTGGCTGTGCACAATTCCTTCAGGCGGGCAGATGTTTCCTCATAGGCTTTCAGATTTAGTGCGATCATGAAGCCCTCTTTGGCTTCATGAGCTTTTTTCGAATGAACCTCTGGTTCTTCGCAAAATCCAATAATCATGGTATAACCTCACGTGCTTTCAATATGTAAATCAGTTTTACCGAAGGCTCACCCCGCCTTAAAAGGCTGGGTTTGGTCGCCATTCGGTGGAATCGAGCAGACAGGGTCTGCCCGAGCTTTCGCCAAAGGCGAATCAATCGCGCGTGCGACTCCGCTTCATCCATGGGCTGAAGCCCATCCGGATTGAGTCCGGTTGGACTCAATAGGATGCTATTGAGCCGCTATGCGGCTCAATCCGCATGGTTTTCGCGGCTCGTGCTCGATAATATAATGCGCTTGAATGTTTTTAATGTTGTTTAATGAATGCGCCGATAATCAAAATAGCAGGAAACACATAGAACGGCAGGCATTTCTTCTCTTCTGGTTTGCCGGCTGCCGAGCCAGCCTGCTCCGCGCTCATATAATCGCCGTCGGCCACCTTGATGCTCTGGTAGAGATAGGTGAACCTGTCGGCAGCCACTGCGTGGATTTTCACGCCATAACCCCTTAATTTCAAAAGCGCGAGCTCGGTGTCCAGGCAGGTGTTGTCCTGCCCTGCAACGAGCCAGACGGCCCTCTCCCCGAACCTGCCGCCCAGCATCTCCCAGGCATTGGCAAGGTCGCTGCCAGCGTCAGAATAGGCGATGGCTGCCATATTTGTTTCGTTGCCCACTGCGCTCAGGTTGTCCAACTCAGTCTTGAATGCGCTATACTCATCGGTGAACTCGCCCAGGTGGAAATTCGAGCAGTCAGAGCCGTAGCCCAGGGCAACCGAATTGCCGTTTGCAATCAGTTTCTGCGCCAGCAAATCAGCCTGAAGCTGGGCGGAAGTTGAATTGTCCGAGAGGATGATGACCGCGCTCTTTGCCGGTGCGGCAAATGTGGCTGTGACCAATAAGAAAATTGAAACAAATAAAGCGAATAAATTAGCCTTCATACAGGCTTATTCCAGCTTCAGGTTAAAAATCGTTTGCACCTGTTACAATTGAAGTTCAACGATTTTATGCTTATCGTGAAGTTGGCAGAATACCCCGCCCTTCGGGCGGGGATGAATGCCAAGCGCCAACTTCACGAGAATTCAAGGACAACAGTCCTTGAGATTTTCGCTATCAAGCGAAAACTGGATTTCCGAATGAGCCTTCATACCCTGCACATTGTGCAGGGTCTCTCGCATCAGCGAGAGAGGCTCTTCGGAAAATCTGATACTGGAGATGCTTGGTTTGACTGGGCAGGCGAAGTGAGGGCAGATAAATTGTTTGAATTTGACGATGGGGTCGTGCGTGCTTTGCGAGGGCTCAGCATCCGGCCGCTTTTCGGAAAGCTTGAAGAGTTTGAGCGCAGGTGCGGTGGCGTGCCGCAGTATCCTGAATGGGCGCTGACCTTTGAGGCCGGCATGCCTGTCTGGTGGCATCTTCAATGCGCAGATGCCGGGAGAAAGGACAATGTGTTTGATTTCAATGAATTTGGCAGGCCAGTGATTGAAGGTGCTGATGTAGTGAATGCAGGGAAAGCCAGGTGCAGCAAGATAGCAATTATCCTCGGTGAGTCTGCAGTGGCTTGTCTTAATCAATTCAATCAAGAGAATGAAAGATACATCCTAATTGTGCCGGCAGATATGGTTTCAACCAAAAGAGACCGCAATATCTTTCCTTATAATGTGTATAACAACCTTTCAGTGCTGTTGGAAGCTATGACCGCATCTCATTGGCGCGAGCCAATCCAGCATTTTGATGAAAAATTGCGCCAGGCAGGGAAGCTGTTTGCATCAATAGAACCGCATCATCTTAGGTCGTTGAAGGAACGCTATCCAGCCCGAGTGCGGGAAATTACACCGGATTTCATTGTGATCGACGGCGAGTTTGAGGTTGTCGCAAGCGAGAGGCAGGACAGGCTGGTGGTGTTTGAGGTTACCTGACCTCATGGTGCTGTTTTTGTCTTGTCAGCGGTTTGGAAGCTACTGTTTTTTAAGCCAAAAATGCATAGTTAACCTAGGTGGTCATGTGAACATTCGGAAAATGCATATTATCCTCGAAAAGCAGGACGAAGGCGGTTATACTGTTTATATTCCCGAGTTGCCAGGCTGCATTTCCCAGGGTGAAACCAAGCAGGATGCATTGAAAAACATAAGGGAAGCTGCAGAGCTTTACACCGAAGACCTGTCTTCTACAGAAGTTAAAAAGCGTGTTTCCAGGGTTGAGATACTTCCTGCCGTGGTATGATGCCAAAGCTTCCGGTCCTTTCTGGCAGGGAAATGGTAAAAACTGTAGCCCAGCTTGGTTACGAATTTCGCAGGCAGAAGGGAAGCCATGTAATTCTTAAAAATGGTCCTAAACGGTTGACGATTCCATTACATCCGGCTTTGAAAACAGGAACGCTTCTTCAAATCCTGAGGGAAATGGGAATATCCCGTGAACAATTAATTGATATGCTATAGCCAATCAGAATTCGCCCAGCGTCTTTTGCTTCTGCCGCACATTCCTGAGAGTTTTCCATTTCCACCTGATGTATTTCCTGAGGTTGGCATCATCCATATGTTTCGTGAGAAAATCAATTGTCATCTGGTCCGAGGGATAGCCGCTGTTGAAATCAATGCCGATTTCTTTTTTGATTTTTTCAATCTCGCTATCCCTTTGAACTTTTGCGCAGATTGATGCAGCGCTCACAACCGGGTATTTCGCATCAGCCTTGTGTGCGGCGATTATTTTCACATTTTTGCCAGCGCAATAGGAAAGCACGCGGGAGGCACACCTCAGGGGTTTCGGGTCAGGCGAGTCAATATACACTGCTCTTTCCCCATTAACCCTCACCCTGTCAATCAATTCAGCCATGGTCTTCATTTCAATGGTGTTGAGGTTCTCGCCGCCCATGCGCCTGTTCAGCTCGTCGGCTGTTATCATCCGCGTCTCAACCAGCGCAACTTTTTTTATTTCCGGAAAAAGCGTTTCCCTGGCGCTTGGGCTGAGCGCCTTTGAATCTTTGACTGCAAGGGCTTCCAGTTCCTTTAATTGGCCCGGGCTGCAGCTAACAAGGCAGATTACCATCGGGCCGATTACAGGGCCCCTGCCGGCTTCGTCTATCCCACAGGTGAGCGATGGCATAACATCTAAGTTAGATATATAAAATTAAAAAAACAGGCTGGTTTGCGGTTTTCAGAGGCTTGAGCCGACTCTGCGATCAACTATGATGAAGTCGCCAACTGCCGTAATCGAGCTGTATGGCACAACGATGTAGCCATTCTCAATTTTCAAGCGCTTGCTCGCGCCGCTTTCAAGGTCCGGCTCAACGATTATGCTTTCAATGCGTCCACTAGCTTCGCTGATATTCACGTCAATAAGCCTTCCGAGTTCCTCTCCCTCAGTTGTAATAAGTTTTTTCCCTGCCAATGCGCGCGCGAGTGTATACTTCTGCATGCGATCACCATTCCCCCTAAAAAAATAATTTAGATTTACGTTTCTATTGTATAATGAAACTATATTTAAAGTTAATGTCTGTTTTAGCCGCATTTTTGTATATGTTTCCCCTATTAGCTGGTTTTATGCAAATAATAACATTTATATATATGAGCGTCCAAATAATATGGTGAATAATAGAATAATGTTTGGTGTTCTCTATGGGACGAAAAAAGAAATTTGTATTGGAATCAACCGCAGATTTAACGTTGCCTGCCATGCTTTCGGCCATTGCTACGGAGGGCGCGCAGGAATTCACTGTTAAATGCAACAGCGCAGCAGCTACCATGGCAGAAGTGAATAATTCCACTTCCTACTATAAAATCAAGGAAGCCTACAAATTGCTAAAGGATGCCATGGGCATCTCATTCCGCGCTTTTTCCGGAAGGATAGAACGGAAGAAAATCCAATATGTAAAAATTGGCAAGCGCAGGTATCTCTCCCGCGAGGTTGTGGACCTGTTGTTGTACGGCCAGAAGGAGTATTACTCAATCAAGGAAGCACATGAGAAGCTGAGTACCTATGCCCCGGAATTGAACATCCGCGCATTGATCGGCAGGGTAGAACAGGAATCCATCCCGAGCGTGAAGCTTGGCGGCAGAAGGCTGCTTCCCCGCGTCTATATTGATAAATACTCAGATGTCCTAAAAACCCACTTCGATGTGGCTGATGCTTATTCAACGGCAATCAACTCAGGCCTGAAAATCTCAAGGAGCGCGTTTGAGCGAAGGCTCGATCGCGGCAGAATCCCCCATGTGAAGATTGGCGGCAAGCGCTACCTTCCAAAGGCCGTGGTAAGCGAGCTCCTGCAGAAGGAGCTGCACCCGCCAGTGCCAGCCGCAGTCCCATAGAGCGCGCCTGCGCTCCAGCCAGCACAACAGGGCTAATTTTGTGTTAGTGCAAAGCCGGAAACCAGAGCAACCTTTATTTTATTTCCCTTCTTTAATTCAGATTGATGGTGACCTTCCTCTGCGATTCCAGCTCGCTCATCTCCCTGACCAATTCCTGCATCTATAATGTGCTTTACTATCTCAAATCAAAATATTCCTGCAAATTTCTCATTACCCCTGCTATTTATGCCGAGACCGTGCTCAGGCCCCTGCACATCCGCGAATACTCATTCAGCGCCCACATGATTAATCAATTGGTGAACGACCGCGTGGTTGAATTGACTGAGCACAGCCACCTTGAACAGGAGCGCGACCGGGTGCTCGCACTGGCAAACAATATCGTGTCGCTCGATGGCAAGCAGCTGAAGCTCATCCAAAAGGGAGAGGCGGAATTGATTGCCTATGGGAAAGGCACAAATGTGCTGATTGATGAGCGGACCACGCGCATGCTCATTGAGAACCCCCACCTGCTTATCTCCCACCTGCGTGACGAGTTCCGCCAATCGCTCTCGGTCAACCCAAGGAAGCTTGGCGAGTTCAAAAGCTATACCAATGGCATGGTCATGGTGCGCAGCACTGAATTAGCGATATTCGGCTATGAGAACGGCTTCTTTGACAAATTCAAGGGCAAGCAGGATGTGCTGCGCTCGGCGCTCTATAAGCTGAGGTATAGCGGCTGCAGCATAAGCTTTGAGGAAATCGACAATTTTTTCACTGGTCGGTGAGGATATGGGTTTGCAGTTACGAGTTGCGAGTTCCGAGAGGCCCTCTCTTTTCACAGAAAGAAGACCTTCGGGAGAAGAAAGGTATAATAGCAAATCCCTCGGGGAGAGAAAAGGTATAATACCCGAAACCCGAAACCCGAAACCAATATTGGTCGCCGACCACCGCGAGGATGAGCATTTCCTCAGGCAGCTATCTGAATTTTTCGAAGTGAAGCAGGCATCCCTTGAGCTTGGCGACATCCAAATCAATGACAAAATAATAATTGAGCGCAAAACGCGGGCTGATTTCGAGCAATCAATTATCGATGGCCGGCTGTTCACCCAGCTTTCCCGGATGGCCGAGATTTTTCCCCGGGTGATATTAATAGTGGAGGGCGAAGGCCCGCCTGAGCGGCTCCACAAAAATGCAGTGCTTGGCGCCTACTCGGCAATTGTAGTTGATTTTGGCGCCACCATCTTCTTCACGCGGAACATGCGCAATACTGCCGAGCTGGTGCAGGCCATTGTCAATTACCTGGCCAAGGCGCCCACTCTTCTGCGCACCTATTTCAAGCGGAAGCCGCGCTCATTCGACGATAGGAAGCTTATTGTGGCCGAGGGGTTTGCAGGGCCAGCCAGTGCCAGGGCGCTCCTGAAGGAATTCGGCACCATCAAACGAATAATCAGCGCAGGCAAAAAAAGACTGGCAGCGGTGATTGTGGGCGGGCGGAGATTAGGGGAGAAAAAGGCAGATGAATTGGTGAAAATATTCACTGAAATCTATAGAAATAATGAAAAAGAAGCTGATGACGACGGATAGGCACAGCTTTTTTAATCTATTGGGCAAATAATTCATCGTGAAGTTGGCAGAATACCCCGCCCTTCGGGCGGGGATGAATGCCAAGCGCCAACTTCACGAGAATTCAAGGGCAACAGTCCTTGAGATTTTCGCTATCAAGCGAAAACTGGATTTCCGAATGAGCCGCATGCGGATGTTTGCCTTGTGAACATAGCACACCATTCGCTGCCCGAAGCAGCGAATCCGTGTACCCAGCGCTTCGCGCTGGGTTCCGAGCATCAGCGATCGAGCAAACAACAGTTTGCTCGAGCTATGCGCTGAAAGCGCATTCAAGGACGGCTCTTCGTGAAATCTGATAATATTGAGATTGATTTAATGGCAACGAGCAAGAAAAGCGCCCCCAAGCCCCAAAAGGCTGTATCCCATAAGCCTAAGCCTAGGAAAAGCACGCCGAGACCCAGGGGCGCAGCCCCTTCGCCTGCCGCCCACTTCTCAGAAGAGGTGCGTGAGAGCGTGGCATCTGTGCGGGCGGTCATTGCAGAGCCCCTTCAGGAGCGCAAGCCCATAATTCACCTGGACAAGGTCTATCTTCAGGGCATAAAGTTCGAGATAGCCTCCATCAGGCAGGTGCTGGAGCGCGTGAGCAGGCAGATTGATGCCCTTGACAGGAAAATAAGCGAGCTTTAGGCGTCTTATACCTTTAAAATTATTTATCTCCAAAAGAATTCATCTAATATCTATTATCTATTGTCTGAAACTTTAGATTAAGGATTGTATCCAAGTATGGAGTTCAAAAGAACCAATGGTGCGAAGCACCGTTGGCGCTTTTCGCCAACAGGCGAAATTGCGCCAGAATGAGGCTTCTTCGGCGTTAGCAGAATGAAGACTCTTCAGGGTGCATTAAGAGGGAGTTTAAAAGAACCGTAGGGTCTTTTAGAGGTGAGAAATATGGCAGCAAAAGAACACTTGAACATCGTATTTATCGGTCACGTCGATCATGGCAAATCCACCACCATCGGCAGGATTTTGTATGACAGCGGCGCCATGACTGAGCAGGAGCTGAGGAAGCTCAAGGAAGAAGCGGAAAAGGTAGGCAAGGCCACCTTTGAGTTTGCATTCTCCATGGACATTCTCAAAGAGGAAAGGGAGCGCGGTGTCACTATCGACATCTCCCACAAGGAATTCCAGACCCAGAAATACTACGTAACCATCATTGACGCCCCAGGTCACAAGGATTTCGTCAAGAACATGATTACAGGTGCCAGCCAAGCAGATGCTGCAGTGCTCGTCTGCTCTGCCAAAGAAGGTATCCAGCCCCAGACAAGGGAGCACGCCTTCCTTGCAAAGGTGCTGGGCATTTCCCAGATTATAGTGGCTATCAACAAGATGGATGCTGTAGGCTATGACCGCGTGAAATTTGAGGACATCAAGGCACAGCTTCTTACCCTCCTGAAAAATATCGGCTTCAAGGAAGACAGGCTCTTCTTTGTCCCCATCTCGGGCTATGATGGCTCGAACGTGGTGAAGAAGGGCGAAAAGCTCGGTTGGTATACAGGTCCGACCTTGTACGAGGCGATGGACAAGATGGTCATCCCAGCCAAGCCATTTGACAAGCCAGTGCGCATACCCATCCAGGACGCATTCACGATCACGGGCCATGGCACAGTGCCTGTGGGGCGAGTTGAGACCGGCAAGCTGAAGATTGGCGACGTGGTTGTTTTCATGCCCTCTGGTTCAAAGGGTGAAGTAAAGAGAATCGAGATGCACCACCAGGAGCTCAAGGAGGCAGGCCCAGGTGACAATATCGGCTTCAACGTCAAAGGTGTCGAAAAGGCAGCCCTCAGGAGAGGCGAAGTCGCAGGCCCTGCCAGCAGCCCGCCAACAGTGGCTGAGGAGTTCACTGCCCAAATCGTCGTGCTTGAGCACCCGACTGCAATTGCGGTCGGCTATGCGCCCGTCTTCCATATCCACACAGCGACTGCGCCTTGCAGAATCACCGAGATTTTAGAGAAGAAGGACCCGAAGACCGGCCAGACGCTCCAAAAGAATCCTGACTTCATCAAAAACGGCGATGTGGCAATTGTGAAGATAAAGCCGCTCAAGCCGCTTGTGGTTGAGAAATACCAGGAATTCCCGCCCCTTGGCAGGTTTGCCATCAGGGACATGGGCAAGACGGTGGCCGCCGGCGTGGTGTTGGATGTAACGGTCAAGAAGATGTAATTGTTTCTTATGTTTTGTTTTTCTATGGGATCAGATTTTACGAAGAGCCATAGAGCATGTATCAGCATGCGAGAGCTATCAGCGACAACAGTCGGCGAGATTTTTGCCAACCGGCAAAAAGCCAGCAGGCGATCGATGCCAACAGGCGTCGAGCTATGCTGCAACAGCAGCATTCAATCCTGCGCCGTTGCGATGACTCTGTATTGTGAAAACATGCCAAACTCATGCTTGGCGTGGTTATGTGATTGCGATGGCAAAGGCTAAACTCAAATTGGTGGGGTTAAACAAGGAAAACCTTGACAACCTCTGCAAGGAGATTGTGCTCATCACCAAGACCATGGGGGTCGCAATGAAGGGGCCAGTGCCATTGCCCACCAAGAAGCTCATCATTCCCATCAGGCGCACGCCCTGTGGTGACGGCAGTGACACCTATGAGCACTGGGACATGCGCGTCCACAAGCGCCTTATAGAAGTTGAAGGGGATGAGCGCGTCCTGAGGCAGATTTTGAGAATCAAAATCCCTGACAAGGTGCATTTCAAAATTAAATTGGAATAAAAACTAAATTTTCGGCTGCTTTTTTCTCATAACATATCGCGGAGTGGCAGATTATCGCCCGCTTCGCGGGCGGGTGAATGCCAATTCACTCCGCGAGAATTCAAGGACAACAGTCCTTGAGATTTTCGCATCGGCGAAAACTGGATTTTCGAATGAGCCTCATACCGCCCAGCTTGCGGGCGGTTGGCTCTTCGAAAAATCTGATCGCCGATCTCCTCGCAAGGAGTGGTGCATATCAATGCACCAATTTTTCGCCAACAGGCGATCGGCGACAACAGTCGACGAGCTATGCTGCAACAGCAGCATTCAATCGGTGAACAAGGTTCGCCGAGAATTTCTCCAACAGGAGATCGATGCCAGCAGGCGTCGAGATATGCTCCAACAGGAGCATCTGAAATGCCAACTGGCGAAAAGCCAACAGGCGAAATGGATTTCCGAATGAGCCATACCGTGGGGTTTCCACGTTTTCGAGTATCTTGAATCGCGCGGTTGCGCGATAGCTCGAGCTTGCTGCTCGACACGTTTCGATACGTGAAAACAGCACATCAATAGATGCGGTGACCTCTTGGAACGACCTGCGCCCTCGTGGTTATGCCTGTTGGCGCAGGCTCAAACGTTTGAAGCGAGTTTTGCCGCATGGATTTGCCACTGGGCAAAACCTGACACGTTCGAGCGAGGGTCGCACCAGGTGTTGGCATTTGGCGACCCCGACGCCCAAGCGAGCCAATGTTCGCGGTTGGGCTTGGGTCGCTCTAACGTGTCAAAGCCGAGACAATCTGCGCTTCCTATGGGTCTCGGTCGCTTCGAACGTTTGCGGTGCTCCTGCCACAAGTGCAATCGGCAACTCTGTTGCCGAGCTTTTCGCTATCAAGCGAAATCCAATTTCGGAGCACTCGTTCCGATGACATTCCGAAGTGACCCAAGCATATATTGATTTGCTGTTGGCTTGGGCGTCGGGTTTGCCATATGTCATTACCATGCAGCAAACCTCGCTTCGGAATGTCAAGGTCAGGGAATACGTGAAAACTGCTGTGGCTCTTCGGAAAATCTGATAAACGAAACCTTTATTATCAGGAAAATATGTAATCTATTGGCGACAACCGTCGACAAGCTATCGATAAGCTTGCTTGTCGAGATATGCGACAGCAGGAGCATCTGATGCGCGAAGCGCATTCAAGTTTGGTGTAGATATGAAAGCAACCGCAATAACTCAGGTTAAAGAAGCATTGGTCATCCATGTTTGGAACGAGGGAAAAACCATAATCGTCCGGGAGGATACGTTTCACATAACAACCTATGGCAAAACGCTCAAGGAAGCACTTGAGAATTTCAGCGAGGCCTATTTGCTGAATGCCCACCAAGCCTGATTAGTTGTGGGCCACCTGTTGGTTATATGGGCGATAAATTACCTCAAATATCCGGCCGTGAGCTCATACGTGTGCTTGGCAAAATAGGAATCGTCCCAGTGGCACAGCGCGGCTCACATGTCAAATTGCGGGGATATTACAAGGAGCAGTTGAGATATACAACGATTCCTGTTCATTCCAATGAGGATTTGCCGTGTGGGGTCATCAAGGCGGTTTTGGGCGATTTGGGAATAAGTAGGGATGAATTTTTCAAGCTCCTGGAATGAAATCTATTTTCTTTCTGATGAAAGAAGACTTTTTTAATTCTCCCAGCATAAACTATATCATTGGGCCGGTAGCTTAGTTTGGTTGGAGCGCTCGACTGATAGAGGCCTTTCTTTTCAAAAAAGAAAGCCCTCGGGGAAAGAAAACCGCATTTGCGGTTTGATAAACTTCCTTCAGTTGGAGGGTTAACCTAAGGGAACCAGAACGAGACACGAGGTCTTCGATGTCGCAACATCGATATAGACCGAAGTGGATCTTCAGGTTCCCTGGAAATCGAGAGGTCGAGAGTTCAAATCTCTCCCGGCCCAAGCCATCTTTCTTCCATGATGCGCAATTGCGCATAAGGTGAGCATTAATTTGGCATAAGGGGTGGCTGCTCCCACCTTTTCGCTTTTCGCTGCTGTTGCTCAGGATTTTGTAACCTGTTAATCTCCAGCTCGGCATAGTCGCGCAGCTTTTTGTATGCATTTACCGACTGGCTATCGTTCTGGAGGTTGGACGAAACTAGCGTGCAGGCATCCTTGAGCCTTCTTAACTGGATGAGGTAGGCAGCTTTCTGCGATTCAGTGGCTGCAGGCTTGCCAGCCTCCTGCTTTGCCGTTGCCACTATCATCATCTGCTGGCCTACCATGTTGGCAGCCCAGGCCCTGGCATTGGTTGCATAGATGAGTGCATGCCAGGCAAGCTCTGCATTTCCCCGGGAATTTTCCTGGAGTGCCAGCGGGCCTATGGCCTGGAGCACACTGTCAACCCTGAGGGCAATCGTTTCATTGATGGGAAGCGGTGCCCGTAGGTTATTTGCATATTCAACCACCAGGTCGTTCCAGCTTGGCGCAGTTTTCTTGCCCTTGGCGTCAGCCTTGCCCATCACCTTGTCATAGGCGAGCTGCACGTAATTGAGATTGATGTTGTAGCCTTCCTGCGACTTGCCAGGGCCTGGAATGATTAGGGCTGTGGAGAAAAGCGCATCGAGCGTGTTGCCAAGCTCTGCCCTCCTGCTGCCGGCAAGCCTGGGCGGCTGCTGGAAATAAGCGAGCGAAAGGAAGGCAACCGCCTCTGCCTTTGTGAGCGTCACCTCGCGCTGCTCCTTGCCGCTGCCCATGGCGAATGAAAACGCAACTTCATTAGGCTTCATTTCCCTGAGCTGTTTCTTTTTCTCATCGTCTATCGGGGCGGCTATATTTGAAAGCGCCTGCTCCTTTGTCTTTTTGCCTGCAAAATCAAGGTATTGGAAGAGATAAACTCCGCCTATCTCAGGCTGGCTGCCGCTTCTGGCCTTAGGGTCTCCGGTTTTTCTGTCGCTTTCAATTGCGCTGAACAGGTTCTTTGTCACGTTTTCGCGGTATTCGCTCTTTGCCTTCTTTTTCTGGTAGAGGTCGAATCCGCCCATAAGGATTACGCCAATGGGGCCTGCCCAGGAACCGCTGAGCCCATAGGAAACTGCAGCTGTCATGGCCAGCTTGAACGACTCATTGAGCCCCAGCATCTTTGCCAGCGGGTCCA
>Ga0210017_1002889_pt1 | contig 14556 bp, 10 predicted proteins | sample CryGeyCG2014_020_FD_183966 | JGI IMG/M metagenome (GOLD analysis project Ga0210017, IMG submission 183966) | Groundwater microbial communities from aquifer - Crystal Geyser CG08_land_8/20/14_0.20 (SPAdes) (version 2) | ecosystem: Environmental > Aquatic > Deep subsurface > Groundwater | place... | reverse complement strand
TGTCGCCTCGGGCGACAGAACCTTGTTTCTCGTGGGACACGTCGATAAAATGTCAAAATAAGAACCTGTCGCCTCGGGCGACAGAACCTTGTTTCTCGTGGGACACGTCGATAAAATGTCAAAATAGTTCCTGTAGCAAAATTTCAGAACAAAAAAATGCCGTGGACTTGACAAATTGATAAAAATGTGCTATAATGGATTTTGACATAATGAAGTGTTGTAAGGCGAAGCAGCCTTCTTTCCCGAGGTAGGGAGAGAAGGCTTTTTTTGTTTTTTAAGAACACAAGATTGGTTGCTCCAAACGCAAGGTAGCGATTACTTTGCGACGAAGATGTCTTCCGTAGAGAATGACCTCTACAGTCATGAACTATTCAATTCATGGCAGGAAGGCTTTTTTTGTTTTAGAGTGTCACAATAGTACCACTCTTATCTCTTTCAGAATCTGTGTAATCTATTTTTAACAAAAAGGAGGGCAAGATGTCATTCAGTAGAGCAAATGCAAGTCCAGCAACTGGAACAAGGAATCGCACTGCCTACAACCCTGGTTCAGGAATGTGTGTCACCTGTCTTGATGGGTGCGTAGGTCTGTGTGAAATTGGTAAATCCGCAATCAGGGGAAGAGAAGTTCTTTATCCCCAGCCTTTTGGTAAAATGACTGCTGGTTCGGAAAAGGATTATCCGGTAGATTTATCCCACTTCAACATTCAGGGAACCTGCGTGGGAGCAGTGGGTTTACCTGCGGACTCGGATAAGGCAATTTTCCCAGCAGTAGATGTTTCAACTGAAGTCGGTTCAAAAGGAAGTATTAAATTGAAAGTCCCCTACTTCACTGCTGCGGTTGGTTCCACAGACATTGCCAGACTTCATTGGGAATCGATTGCCATCGGGTCAGCAATTTGCGGAACAATAGCTGTGATTGGAGAGAATGTTTGTGGCGTTGACCCCCAGAGTGAAATTAAAAAAGGGAGAGTTGTAAAATCTCCTGAGTTAGAAAGGCGCGTAAAAATCTACAAGAATTGGTACAAGGGATATGGGACACTTGCGGTGCAGATGAATGTGGAAGACACGCGCCTCGGTGTAGCAGAGTATGCCATTGAGAAACTCGGTGTTGAAACCTTAGAGTTGAAATGGGGGCAGGGTGCAAAGGACATTGGCGGAGAAATTAAATTGCCCAGTCTCGAGGGAGCTCTGGAACTGAAGAAAAAAGGTTACATTGTATATCCTGACCCTGAAGACCCTGTAGCACAGAAGGCATTCAAAGATGGAGATTTTAAGGAATTTGAGAGACACTCTCGACTGGGGATGGTAGATGAAGAAAGATTCTACAAGGAAGTGGAGCGGGCAAGGAAACTGGGAGCAAAATATGTCACGCTGAAAACCGGTGCTTATCGCCCCGCGGACCTGGCAAGGGCTGTGAAATTTGCCTCCAATGCTCGAATTGACCTGCTGACAGTTGATGGTTCAGGTGGTGGCACAGGAATGAGTCCCTGGCGAATGATGAATGAATGGGGTATTCCAACAGTGCAATTGGAGTGTCTGCTCTATCAATTCCTTAAGAAACTTGATGAAAAAGGTGCGTACATTCCACCCTGTGCTATGGCTGGCGGATTTTCTCTTGAGGACCATGTGTTCAAGGCATTTGCTTTGGGTGCACCTTACATTAAAGCGGTCTGCATAGGCAGGGCAACAATAGCTGCAGCAATGGTTGGAAACACTGTCGGAGAAATGGTAAAGAAAGGGAAAGTTCCACCAGAGTTTCAAAAATACGGTAAAACTCTAGACCAGGTTTTCTTCGGTGCAGCAAAGTTGAAGGAAAAATATGGCAAGGATTTTGAGAAAATGACTACTGGTGCCGTTGGAATGTACACCTACTACGAGCGTCTCACCACCGGGCTGCAGCAGTTGATGGCTGGCGCAAGAAAATTTGCCCTAAAACATATCTCCAGAGACGATATAGTGGCATTGACTCGTGAAGCATCTGATATTTCAGGTATTCCATTTGTAATGGAGTCTGACTGGAAGGAAGTAGAGAAAATTTTAAAATGAAAGCAAGTATTTTAATAAAGGAGGCTCTTCAGTTCTGCCAGGAAAAAGCAAGCTGGAGGGTCTCCGGAATATCGGATTTGCGTCGAGGAGATAAGTGGACTCACAGCACATTCCGCTATGGCCTGGCTCGCCAGATTTCCAATCATCTGCTTAATAACTACCGTGAAATTAAAGCAGTTTATATTTTCGGCAGTACACTGGAGGACAGGGCAGGTTCCACATCAGATGTTGATCTAATCCTTGTGGTTCAGAAAAAGAACGAACTCCTTCTGCACTACATAAGGAAATTAAAAGCAGAAGTTTTGCGGGCATACAAAAAGTTGGCAGGAAATGGCACTGCCGGATTAACAGACCTGCTGGATGTAAACATCGTTGACGATGAAGAACTAAAACAGAAAAAGGGATGTGCATCGCTGATTGATTCTATTTACACACCTGCTATCAAAATTTAGTTGGAGGGGGGCGATGAAAACACTCTCATCTGGAAAACAGATTGAGGCACTTTCCAAAATTGGCAAGGCAATTACATCATACACATACCTGGATGATGTGCTGAATTTTATTGTCTCAATTACGGCTGAGATTGTTGATTCAAAGATATGCTCTTTATTACTTCTGAATGAAAAAAAAGAACTTGTCATTAGAACAACCCAATCGGTGAGTGAAAGTTACAGAAGGAAAGACCCTATTAAACTTGGTGAGGGGATTGCAGGTAAGGTAGCAAAAGAAAATAAACCCATCACAGTACTCGATGTCAAGGAGGACCTAAGATATATCAACCGTGAGATTGCTGAAATGGAAGGGCTCTGTTCATTGCTCAGCGTACCCTTGAGTATTAAGGGCAAAGTAATTGGAGTGCTCAATTGTTATACGGGTTCCCCGCACAATTTTACCGAAAAAGAAATAAATCTACTTACAACTATTGCAAATCAGTCTGCTGTTGTTATAGAAAATGCACAATTAATGCTCAAAACCCGGGAAATTCAGGAAGAACTGGAGACAAGGAAAATAGTAGAACGTGCTAAGGGAATACTGATGAGGATGCAAGGGCTAAGTGAAGAAGAGGCGTTCCGACGAATCCAGAAGAAAAGTATGAATATGCGTAAGCCAATGAAGGAAATTGCAGAAGCAATAATACTGACGGAAGAATTAGGGAAATAGATGAAAACGATTCTCGCATTAGAGGATGGAACTGTCTTTAAAGGAAAACCATTCGGTGCAACCGGTGAAAGATTTGGTGAGATTGTATTTAATACAAGTATGACCGGATATCAGGAAATTCTCACCGACCCTTCCTACAAGGGACAGATTGTCTGTATGACTTATCCTCTTATTGGAAATTATGGAGTCAGTCCTGAAGATTTTGAATCTCGTAAACCCTTTGTAGAAGGATTTGTTGTAAAGGAATGCAGTCGTATTTTTTCAAACTGGCGGGGCAAAATAAGTCTTGATGAATTTTTAAAAGAACATGACATCCTGGGTATTGAAGGAATAGACACACGAGAACTAACCTGTCATATAAGAAGTGCTGGAGCAATGAAATCAGTTATTTCAACTGAAGACCTGGACGTGGACAGTCTCATATCAAAAGTGAAAGCATCCCATGGATTGATTGGTAGGGATCTGGTTAAAGAAGTGACCTGCGAAAAAACATATAAATGGGAAGCAAATATCTCAGTAGTTCAGTCGCTCAATAGTTTAAAAACTAACCTTACACATAACACCTTACACCCTACACGTTATAAGGTAGTTGTTCTGGATTGTGGGACCAAGCACAATATCCTAAACAGTCTCATCACAGTGGGCTGCGATATTACTGCTGTCCCTGCAAGAACAAGTGCAAAAGAAATTTTAAAGTATGAGCCAGATGGAATTCTCTTGTCCAACGGCCCTGGCGACCCCGCTGCTGTTCCGTATGTAGTGGATACTGTAAAAGATTTAATACGATCGGCGATGGACGATGGACTACCGATGGCAATATTCGGCATTTGCCTTGGTCATCAGATACTGGGATTAGCACTTGGTGGGAAAACATATAAATTGAAGTTTGGCCATCACGGTGGAAATCATCCTGTTAAGGATTTGAGAACCGGAAGGGTTGCAATCACTGCACAGAATCACGGTTTTTGCGTGGACATTGAATCACTAAATAAAGATGAGATAGAAATAACACACATAAACCTTTATGACAACACCCTTGAAGGAATGCGACATAAAAAATTACCAATCTTCTCGGTTCAATACCATCCCGAATCTTCTCCCGGCCCTCATGATGCGGGATATCTATTTGAGGAATTTGTGCAGATGATGGGAAAATAAAAAATTATGCCTAAGCGCACTGACATTCACAAAATCTTGATTATCGGCTCAGGACCAATTGTTATAAGCCAGGCCTGTGAATTTGATTATTCCGGAGCGCAGGCATGCAAAGCACTGCGAAACGAAGGTTTTGAAGTTGTTCTTATTAACTCCAATCCCGCCACAATTATGACTGACCCTGAAATGGCTCAGCATACATATATTGAACCAATCACGCCTCAGTTTGTTGAAAAAATCATTGTCAAGGAAAAACCCGACGCCCTGCTTCCAACCCTCGGAGGGCAAACTGCGCTCAACGTTGCCGTAAAAGCTGCCAAATCAGGAATTCTTGAAAAATACAATGTTAAAATGATAGGTGCAAACCTGCAGGCAATTAAAAAAGCCGAAGACAGGGGATTGTTCAAAAACGCAATGTTAAAGATAGGATTGGATTTACCCAGAAGCAAGCAGGCATATAATACAAAGGAATCGCTTTCCATTGCTCGGGAAATAGGATTCCCCCTGATAATACGGCCGAGCTTTACTCTCGGTGGGACAGGCGGAGGAATAGCCTATAATATCGAAGAATTTGAAACAATTGCATCCAAGGGACTGGAAGAAAGTATGGTCAGTGAAATATTAATTGAAGAATCCGTAATTGGATGGAAAGAATTTGAGCTAGAAGTGATGCGTGACATCAAAGATAATGTGGTCATTATTTGTTCAATTGAAAACTTTGACTCTATGGGAATTCATACCGGAGACAGCATCACAGTTGCGCCAATCCAAACATTAACGGATAAGGAATATCAGAAAATGCGCGATGCCGCAATTGCGGTAATCCGTGAAATAGGCGTGGAAACAGGCGGTTCAAATATCCAGTTTGCAGTAAATCCAGAAAATGGCAGAATGGTTATTATTGAGATGAATCCGCGAGTCTCGCGCAGTTCAGCACTTGCCAGCAAGGCAACCGGGTTTCCAATAGCAAAAATAGCTGCAAAACTCGCTGTAGGATGTACACTTGATGAAATTCCCAATGATATAACAAAAGAAACTCCTGCTTCATTTGAACCAGTGCTTGACTATTGTGTGGTAAAAATTCCGCGTTTTACATTTGAAAAATTCCCAGGTTCAGACCCTACCCTTACGATTTCTATGAAATCTGTAGGTGAAACCATGGCAATTGGCAGAACATTCAAAGAAGCACTGCAAAAAGGATTGCGCTCGCTGGAAATCGGAGCACAGGGACTGGATGATAAATTTATGCCTGTTCAATTAAAAATGCAAAATGGAAAATTAAAAATTGGCGAACAGACTCTGGAAGAAATAAAAGAAAGATTGAGGGTGCCGAATGCAAAAAGAGTTTTTTATATAAAATATGCTTTTCAGGCAGGTTTAGGTATTGAAGAAATTCATCATCTTACAAAGATTGACCCTTGGTTCTTGGACAATATAAAACAGATTGTGGAACTGGAAGGAGAAATTAGAAAAGAGTCAGAGAATCATAGAATCAGAGAGTCGGAGAGTCAAAAACCGAAAATTCCAGCTGAATTATTAAGAAAGGCCAAGGAATATGGTTTCAGCGACCTTCAGATTGCCCGCTTACTCGGTTGCGACGAACTCGCCGTAAGGAACCTGCGCAAAAAATACAGAATTGAACCCACTTTTAAACTCGTTGATACCTGCGCTGCCGAATTTGAGGCAAAAACACCTTATTATTATTCTACATACGAGTAGGAGAACCCCTACAAGATTGATCAGGATAGAACATCGAAGTGTGCTCAAATTTCCTGCTGGCTACCCATATCAGAATTTACTTCATCAAGTGACCAGAAAAATTGAAAGTCTTAAAATTTGAAAAATTTGTCCAAATTCAAAAAGTTTGTACCGACAAGACAAGGTCAATCTCGGCGAAAGATTTGGCAAGATAGAAAAAAATGAAAAATGATTGAAGGAATTAATATGGATAAGCGACCCATAGGAATATTTGACTCAGGCATTGGTGGCTTGACTGTTGCAAAAGAAATTTTCGCTTGTTTACCTCGTGAAGATATTGTCTATTTCGGGGATACGGCGAGAGTCCCGTATGGGACAAAAAGTCCTCAGACCGTTAAAAAATTTTCATGCAGTAATACAAAATTTCTGATGAGCCAGAAAGTTAAAATTGTGATAGTTGCCTGCAATACTGCTTCTGCAACAAGCTTTGGTAAATTGCGGGCGGAATTTCCGTCTATCCCCATAATAGGAGTTATAGGTCCTGCCGTTAAACTTGCCCTGATGTGCACTAAAAATAAAAAAATCGGAGTTATAGGTACCGAAAGTACTATTTCAAGCAATGCATACTTAAAAGAAATAAGGAAGTTCAAATCAAATGTTTCTCTTTTTGGACAATCCTGCCCTTTGTTTGTGCCTCTCGTTGAAGAAGGATGGATTGACAGAAAAGAAACCCTTTTAATTGCAAAAAAATATTTAACACCGCTAAAAAGAAAGAAAATAGATGCTCTGATTCTTGGATGCACTCACTACCCCATGCTTAAAAGCGTAATTAAAAAAATTATGGGAAAGGGAGTAGCCGTGATTGATTCTGCAAGAGCAGTTGCAGAAAAGTGTAAAAAAGTGTTAGAAGAAAAGGGGTTATTTAACGGAAAAAAGAGGAATGGCTGGCATAAATTTTTTGTCAGTGACAATCCCCTGAGATTCAAGAGAGCAGGGCAGAAATTTCTGGGACGCAAAATAGATAAGGTTGCCCAAATTGATATAGGTTAAATTGTAGTGGCAGAGATTGCTCTGCAGATTTTTCGGCAGCTCATCGACTGCGGAAAAACAGAAAAAAGAATTCCTCCCACCTATGTTCCTTCAAGAAATACAATTTTTTTAAGCATTGCCCTTTCATATGCTGAAGCAATCAGAGCCCGGGCAATTTTCATCGGAGCAAATGCAATTGACTTCAGCGGTTATCCTGACTGCAGACCGAATTATTATACCGCTTTCAAAAAAATAGTACAACTTGGAACAAAGTGCGGAGTGGAAGGGAATCCGATTTCAATTCTCGCGCCATTATTAAAAAAGACAAAGGCACAAATTATAGAATTGGGAAGAAAACTTGGGAGTTCCACAAAAAATGCCGTGGGCTTGACAAAATTAATTTTTATGTTATACTATAAAAAATAATGGTTAAGATAAGGGAATAACACAATACAAGGGAGTGTTGTAAAAAGACGATGGTGTCCGAATTCCCGGAACACATGGGGTTATAAGGGCACTTTTTTTGTATGAAGTGAAGTGCCTCTCAAACAAAGGAGGGGTAACATGGGTACAAAATCTCAAAGTAGAGAGAAGGTCACCTCAACGGCGACCCGCCAACTTAGCAGTAGCGGGGAAGAATTAAATCTTTTTAAAATTGCGCAGAGTCAACTGGATAGGGCTGCGCAAAAATTAAAACTGGATCCAGGAGTGCATAGCATTTTACGGGAACCGATGCGTGAAATCCACATTTCTATTCCTGTGAAAATGGACGATGGCTCTGTAAAAGTATTCAAGGGCTTCAGGGTTCAATATAATGATGCCCGCGGTCCCTACAAGGGTGGAGTCCGATACCATCCTGATGAAACAATTGATACAGTGCGAGCTCTTGCCGCATGGATGACCTGGAAATGCGCTGTGATGGACATTCCCCTCGGAGGTGGAAAAGGAGGGGTGATTTGTAACCCAAAGGAAATGTCCTTAGGTGAATTAGAAAGGTTAAGCCGCGGTTATATTGATTTAATCTCACCGCTAATAGGTCCAGAAAAAGACATTCCTGCCCCTGATGTCTATACAACTCCACAAATAATGGGATGGATGATGGATGAATACAGTAAATTACAGGGACATTACTCTCCTGGAGTAATCACAGGTAAACCTGTTGAAGTTGGTGGTTCAGAAGGAAGGGACGATGCAACTGCAATGGGTGGAATTTATACTGTCAGAGAAGCAGCCAGGCATTTAAAAATTGACTTAAAGAGAGCAACGGTAGCAGTTCAGGGCTATGGTAACGCAGGCTCATTCGCAGCAATACTCTCAAGTGAAAAATTTAGTTCAAAAGTTATCGCTATTACTGATTCAAAAGGGGGAATTTATAATAAGGAGGGACTTGACCCCCAAAAAGTACTCCAGCATAAAAAGAAAACTGGCTCAGTGATTAATTTCCAAGGAACAAAAAAGATTTCAAATAAAGAAATTCTTGAACTGGATGTGGATGTATTATTTCCTTCAGCACTTGAAAACGTAATAACAAAAGAGAATGCTCCGATGATAAAAGCAAAAATTGTGTCTGAGCTTGCCAATGGTCCAACAACGCCGGATGCTGATGAAATTCTTTACAAAAATGGAGTTTTTGTCATCCCAGATTTCCTGTGTAATGCTGGAGGGGTTACAGTCTCCTATTTTGAATGGATTCAGAACGTAACAGGCAACTACTGGGATGAGGAAAAAATATATTCCCAACTTGATAAAAAAATGACAAAAGCATTCAAAGATGTCCTTGAAACATATCTGAAGGAAAAAGTTGATATGCGAACAGCAGCATATATGGTTGCTGTGCAGCGTGTAGCAAATGCAATGAAATTGCGCGGCTGGGTTTAAAGGAGAAACAATGTGTCAAAGCTTCCAGATATTAATAAAGTATTGATTATTGGCTCAGGACCTATTATCATCGGACAGGCCTGCGAATTTGATTATTCAGGGACACAGGCTTGTAAGGCGCTTCGCTCTATGGGTTACAAAATTGTTCTTGTCAATTCAAATCCCGCAACAATTATGACAGACCCGGGCATGGCTGATGTTACATACATAGAACCTCTCACAGTAGAATTCCTTGAGAAAGTCATAGAAAAGGAAAAGCCAGATGCACTTCTTCCTAATCTCGGCGGACAGACAGGACTTAACCTTGCTTCTGAACTACACAAAAAAGGCATTCTTCAAAAATACGGCACTCGAATCATAGGGGTTCAGGCAGATGCAATAGAAAGAGGAGAAGATAGGTTAGCATTTAAAGAGACTATGAAAAAACTCGGCATTCCTCTGCCCCAGAGTGACCTTGCATATTCTGTAGAAGAAGCACTGGAAATCGCCAGGAGAATTGGATACCCTGTTATTGTCCGACCTGCTTATACACTTGGTGGAACCGGAGGCGGCGCTGCATTTAACGAAGAAGAACTCAAGTTCATAACTAACCGTGGTATCAGAGCCAGCCTTATAGGGCAAGTGTTAATTGAAGAATCAGTTCTTGGCTGGGAAGAACTTGAACTTGAAGTTGTAAGGGATGCGAAAAATAATTTAATTACCGTCTGTTTTATTGAAAATATTGACCCGATGGGTGTGCATACAGGAGATTCATTTTGCTCAGCACCCATGCTTACAATCTCAGAAGAAATACAGAAAAAACTCCAGGAATACTCTTACAGAATTGTCGAAGCAATTGGAATAATCGGTGGAACAAATATTCAATTTGCACACAATCCTGACGATAACAGAATTGTGGTTATTGAAATAAACCCAAGAACTTCTCGTTCATCTGCTCTTGCGTCAAAAGCAACTGGCTTTCCCATTGCATGGGTATCCTCAAGGCTTGCCGGAGGAGATTTATTAAAGGATATTCCCTACTGGCGAGAAGGAACACTTGACAAATATATTCCCTGGGGTGACTATGTGGTTATTAAATTCGCCCGCTGGGCATTTGAAAAGTTTCCCGGCGCGCAGGATAAATTAGGCACAGAAATGAAAGCTGTGGGTGAAGTCATGAGCATAGGCAAAACATACAAGGAAGCATTTCAGAAATCAATCCGCGGACTTGAAAATAATCGCTACGGCCTGGGATTTGCAAAGAATTTTAATTCGCTTTCTTTGGAAGAACTTAAAGATATGCTCTCAGAACCCAGTTCAGAACGCCAGTTTGTAATGTATGAAGCGCTACGTAAGGGAATGAATATTGATGAACTTTATGAAAAAACAAAAATTAAAAGATGGTTTATAAAAGAAATGAAAGAACTTGTTGAATTTGAAGAAGAACTGATAAAACAGTCAACAAGTCAACAAGCAAACAAGTCAACTATCTCTCCTGAATTGTTACGCAAAGCGAAGGAATACGGATTCAGCGATAAATATCTTGGTAAAATACTGAATATTTCAGAAGATGAAATCCGCAACCAGCGCAAAAAAATAGGAAAAGCCGAGGCATGGGATAAGGTTCCTGTAAGCGGCGCTGATGCATTTTATTATTACTCAACGTACAATTCGCCAGATAAGGTTGAAACTTCTTCCAGGCAAAAGGTGATGATTCTGGGCGGTGGTCCAAACCGCATCGGGCAGGGAATTGAATTTGATTACTGCTGTGTACACTGTTCATTTGCGCTGAAGGAACTTGGTTACGAAACAATTATGGTAAACTCAAACCCGGAAACAGTTTCCACAGATTATGATACTTCTGACAAACTTTATTTTGAACCCCTTACGCTGGAAGATGTGCTAAGTATTATAGAAAAGGAAAAGCCAATCGGTGTAATTGTTCAACTTGGAGGACAAACACCGCTCAACCTCGCAGTTCCTTTACAGAAAGCAGGTGTAAATATACTGGGCACTTCTCCTGATAGTATTGACCGCGCTGAAGATAGGAAGCGCTTCACACAACTGCTTAATAAACTCGGCTTAAAACAGGCTGAAAACGGCACAGCATTTTCTTTCGAAGAAGCTAAAAAAATCGCTGCAGAAATTGGATATCCGGTAATGGTGCGTCCTTCTTATGTACTTGGCGGAAGAGCAATGAAAATTGTTTATGATGAAGCATCATTGGAAGAATTTATGTCAGCTGCAGTGGAGGCGTCCCCTGAACATCCAATCTTAATTGATAAATTCCTGGAGGATGCAATTGAAATTGATGTGGATGCAGTTGCTGATGGAGAAAAATGTGTGGTTTGCGGGATAATGGAACACATTGAAGAAGCAGGAATACATTCCGGAGATAGCGCCTGTGTCCTTCCACCATTTTCCTTAAGTGATAAAATAATAAATGAGTTAAAGAAAAGTACATATATGCTTGCAAGAGAATTAAATGTTGTGGGCTTGATGAATGTGCAGTATGCAATCAAAAATGAAATAATTTATGTGTTAGAAGTAAATCCGAGGGCATCCAGAACCATACCATTTGTAAGCAAAGCGTGCGGTGTTCCCTGGGCAAAAATTGCATCCAAGGTGATGGTAGGAAAAAAACTGAAAGAACTTGGGATTGAAAAAGAGGCTGAATTCAATCATGTTGCCGTCAAGGAATCCGTATTTCCATTTAATCGATTTCCCGGCGTAGACCCCGTGCTTGGGCCGGAAATGAAATCAACAGGCGAAGTAATGGGAATTGACCAGGAATTCGGTCTTGCTTTTGCAAAATCACAGATTGCAGCCGGCACTATTTTGCCGCTGAAGGGAAATGTATTCATCAGTGTTAAGGATAAGGATAAGCGACCTGTTGTATTCATCGCCAAAAAACTTGCTGACTTAGGATTTAAGATTTTTGCAACAAAAGGAACTGCAAAAGTTCTTACAAAGAATGGGATTGATGTGACGCCAGTTTTAAAAGTTTCAGATGGTCGCCCAAATGTCGTAGATTTATTAATAAACAAGGAAATTCAGCTTTTAATTAACACGCCTTCAGGGAAAAAACCCAAAACCGACCAGGTGTCCATCCGCGCATTTGCAGTTATGAATAACATTCCAATCATAACCACCATCTCCGGTGCACAGGCAGCAGTCAACGGCATTGAATCCCTGATAAAACACCAACTCACCGTCCGCTCCTTGCAGGAATACCATCGTAGAGACCCCCGTTAGGTTTGAATAAACAAACCTGGGGGTCTAAAAAATAATTATTAGATGCACTGCATTTAAGGGGCGGGTAAAAGAGGAGGGCGCTCTTTCTTTTCTTCGGTGCGCTGCAATTCTACCTGTTCAACAAGAATGCTGGGACTGATTGACGAAACAGGTATCCATCCGGACCTTCCGCCGCAAAAGCTATTTGTAGCTTCATAATCTTTTCCTGTAGCTAAAATTTTGTTTACTGTAATAAGAGGAGTTCCTACCATTTCAACACCCCTGACCAGAGTTTCACTTCCATCCTCAACTGAAACAAGCCAGACCTCCTGGGGGGTGGTGCGAAATGCCTGATAGCCACCTTTTTTTGTCTGCGTATCCCCGGACTTCATCTTCTTGATTATTAACCCATAGGGTTTGTTCTGCTTTCTGCATTCTTCAATTAACATTTCTTTGAGTTTATTCAATTCATATTCCTTAGATGACTTAATGAAAAGGTTTGACATCCTGCCAGCCGGCTTAAATCCTTCCGAACCCCTTCCGTGTCCGTTTGAGCGGGCAAAACCCTTAACAGGTGCGCGTGAAAGCAGGTAATTCTTAAGGACACCATTTTCTACAAGTGCTACTTTTTCACCAGGTACGCCTTCATCATCAAATTTGTAATAACCATTTAAAAATTTTCCGTTGAATTCTTTTTGTAAAGGGTCATCAATAATGGTTAAGAAATCTGGAATTATCCTCTCGCCTATTTTACCTTTAAAAGTTTGCCCCTCTATTTCTTCTCTCTGCCCCTCTCCTTCAAGTCTGTGCCCGATTGCTTCGTGAAACAATACTCCTGCAGACTCAGGGTCAAATATTGCAGGCCCAATATAGGGGTTGCAAACCTCGGCGTTAACAAGCATCTCCATTTTTCCGCCCACTTCTTCCACAAGGTTTTTCATCGTCGACTCACCTGGAAATTTCTCGGGAGTCTCTTCCACGATTGTCCTCTGTAAGTCTAAAGGCATGCCATCCTTTGCAAGTCCACTGCAAGACAGTGAGAAAAATGCTCTGCTTCCTTCTGTTACAACCTTCGTCCCTTCACTGTTTACCACAATTGTATAGAAATCATCAAAAGTAAGGCTCACTTCGCTATCCAGAATAGCAGGATATTTTGAAAATAAATTACTTATTCGCTTCAACCTTTCGCTCCAGAACTTCATGTCAAATTTCAGTTCCTTCGGGGGGTCAATAAATTCATGCGGTGGCTCTGGCCATAAATCATCTATCTCCTCTTTCATCTCTGATGCCCTCTCACCCTTCTTTTTTGCATATGAAATGAGTGCTTTTTTATATCCCTTATCTGTTAAAAGCCAGAGGATGTGGCGGATTGCAGCGGTGTCATCATCGAGTGGAAACAATGTACTGAACCAACTCCTATCCCAGAAATCTTCAGAACCCCGCGAACTATCAAGTTTATAATCTCCTACCCGGACTTCTACATAAATTGACCTTGTCGGCCAGAAATAAGACCTCAGCAGTGAACCATGTTTTGCACGCAGACTGTATCGCCTATCCGCATCTACTCTGTAGGCAATAAAATATGGCTTTTCAAAATCCTGATATCTCAGTTCATTCTTTGAACGGATAAGTTCTGTCTGCATTGCCTGAAGAGCACTCTGACGCAAATCTGCTCCAATACAAACACCTGGAACCAAAATGATAAAGATAAATATTCCTATAATTAAAAATTCCCCTGCATTTTTAATCTTCATTTAAACGCCCTCCTTTGAACCCTATTTTGGCTCATTACTTCCTCCAGTGAAGATTATACCACATTTTGAGAATTTTTCAAGAAAAAATGCTTTTTTCCCTTGACTTTTTTAAATTTTAATATATAATCTTTATAAAGAGGAAGTGGAAGCACATACGACTTATGTGACAAAATTAATAAAAGGGGGTGAGGCAAGAGGATGTAAAATGTAGTGGCAGAGTTTACTCTGCTATATGAAATAGATATAAAATGTAGTGGCAGAGTTTACTCTGCTAAGTTAACACAGGGCATTAAGCCCTGATAAAATAAAGGGGGAAGAATGAAAAAACTTTTGGTAGTGTCAGTTTTAGCGGCAAGTTTGGCTTTTGCTGGTATTGCAAATGCAGGAATTGCTGTTGGTGCTGGTTTTTCAAGTTGGGGCGGAATTTTCGGAGCAAACGTAGATATTGGTCTTGATGGCCCACTCAGTGTTCAAGCGCAAGTTGGACTTCTCCCAATGACTGTTGGTGGTGGAGTCGTTTATCGTTTCGCCCCCATAATGGAGGGTAAAATAACACCGTATGTGGGTGGTGAATTTGACTATTGGCTTAATTATCTCGGCCTTAGTGGTTCTCTTCATAAGT
>Ga0210017_1002886_pt1 | contig 14564 bp, 17 predicted proteins | sample CryGeyCG2014_020_FD_183966 | JGI IMG/M metagenome (GOLD analysis project Ga0210017, IMG submission 183966) | Groundwater microbial communities from aquifer - Crystal Geyser CG08_land_8/20/14_0.20 (SPAdes) (version 2) | ecosystem: Environmental > Aquatic > Deep subsurface > Groundwater | place... | reverse complement strand
TGTTTTTTGTAATACTCACTTTTATCACGCTGAAAATCCGTTAAGTCAATGTTGAATGTAAAAAATAAGAAAATTCTTGTCGCCGGAGGCGGCAGAAGCGGCAAAGCCGTTGCTTTTTTTCTGAGAAATAAAGGAGCCGTCGTCGCCGTATCGGACAAAAGAAAAATAATTCCGCCCCGCGGCGTCAAATTTATAAATGAGGAAAAAGTTGAGGGTCTTTTGAACGACTTTGATATGCTTGTTCTTTCTCCCGGCGTCAGCCCCGGGCTCCGTTTCGTAAAAGCGGCAAAAAAAATGAAACTTGCGGTCGCGGGAGAATTTGAGTTCTCTTACGGATTTATACCGCGAGGAGTAAAAAAAATCCTGATAACAGGCACGAACGGAAAATCTACGGTGACGGCTCTCATACATAAAATATTGACGGGAAGCGGCGTAAATGCGGTTCTCGGCGGAAACATCGGAACGCCTCTCAGCGAACTTTTGAAGAATCTTTCGGGACAGGAAACGCTCGTTATAGAGACATCAAGTTTCAATCTTGAGAGGCATACGGGGAAGGAAAATTTTGCCGCCGACGTGAGAGTGCTCCTCAACATAACTCCCGACCATTTATCCAGGTACAAAAATTTCCGCGACTACGCGAGAATCAAAAAAAGCATTTTTAACGGCATCAGGGACTCCGACACGGGAATCGCAGGATATGGCTGTAAAATTCGCAAATCAAATGCCGCCGGCTTACGGGGCGTTCGGCCGGAAAGAATATTTACAATCGGCGGCGACCTGCGTTTCAAGGGCGCGCGGATTGTTCTTTCGCCGAATTTCAAAAAAAGATTTCCTTATGCGGATGAGGTCTGCGTTCAGCCGTCAAAAATGAAACTTATTTTTGAAGCGAACAGGGAGAACATTTTAGCATCTTTCGCCGCGGCGATTCATTTCAAAGTGCCGCCGCGAGCATTTCTTGAGGCGCTTTATAAATTTAAGCCCCTTGCTCACAGGATGGAATATGCCGGCTCTTTCCGCGGAAGAATTTTTGTCAACGACTCAAAATCCACCAATGTATCGTCCGTGGAATTCGCTCTGAAAAATACACGCCGCCCGCATGTTCTGATTATGGGGGGCAGGGACAAGGGCTCCCCGTACACGATTCTCGGTAAATATCTGAAAAACACGAGAGTTATAATCGCCTACGGCGAGAGCGGGAAAAAAATAAAATGCGAGCTTTCGGAATTTAAGCGCGTTAAAACCGTTGAGCGCTTTTCCGAGGCCTGCGAACTCGCCCTTTCCGAAAGCGCAGAAGGGGACGTTATCCTGCTTTCTCCGGGGTGCGCCTCTTACGACCAGTTTGCGAATTTTGAGGAAAGGGGCAGTGCCTTTAAAAAATGGGTAAGAAAACTTACGTAAAGGAAATTCTGATTCTCTGCGCGTATTTTCTGGCGGTTTCGGGACTCATTATGATTCTTGACATTTCATCCGTCTCCTCCGCCGCCGCGGGAGGCAGCCCCTACCGGATATTTCTTAAACAGCTCGGTTTTCTTATAGCGTCGTCCGTTGTTTTTTTTGCCTTGTGGGATGTTGATATTGCGACAATCCGCGCCGCTGTGCCGTTTGCGCTGATTGTGTCATTCATACTGCTTGCAATTCTTTTTATACCTGGCGTTACTCACGCGGTTAAGGGCGCCCGCCGATGGTTTTTCCTCACGAAATCGTTAGCCGTGCAGCCCGTTGAATTCGTAAAAATAATATGGGTCGTTTATCTGGCGGATTATCTTGACCGGCACAGGAAGGAACTTAATAATTACAGGATTCTCCCGGGACCCCTCGTTATTCTGCTTGTTGCGATTCTGCTCGTCTACAAACAGCCCGATTTCGGCAGCGCCATTATTTTCATTTCCATTTTTCTTATCGTTTTTTTTCTGGCAGACGTTCCCTTCAAGCGTCTCATCGGAATTGTTCTTGCAGGGCTTCCTTTCTGCTACTGGGCCATCGTCGGAACTTCATACAGGAAAGACAGAATTATGGCGCTGTTTGAGCCCTTTAAACACAGTTCTGCAGAGGGTTACCAGCGCCTGCGCTCTCTTATCGCCGTCGTCTCCGGCGGCGTCGTCGGCAAGGGAGCCGGCTCTTCCACCTCCAAACTTATGTATTTGCCCTGCGCTCACACGGATTTTATTTTTTCCGTAATATGCGAGGAATTCGGTTTTTTGGGAGCGGCCGCGATTCTTCTCTTATTTATTGTTTTTGTTATAATCGGTTTCAGGATGGCTAAAAAATGCAGGGACAATTTTTCAAAAATATTGATAGGGGGTCTCGTGTCTCTGATTGCGCTCCAGGCCTTCGCCAATATCGGAGTCGCCCTGGGTTCTTTGCCGACGAAGGGTCTGGCTCTCCCTTTTATGAGTTACGGCGGTTCAAATCTGCTTGCGACTTTTACAGCGCTGGGTCTTATAATAACCGTCTATATGGAAAGCGCGGAAAGAATGCTCGGGGAATGATGCGGGTGTGGTTCAATGGTAGAACACCAGCTTCCCAAGCTGGTAACGGGGGTTCGATTCCCCTCACCCGCTTTTTTTCACATCGGGTAATAGGGAGAGGGCATTTTGAAAAAGAAAATTAAAATCGCAGCCGATTATGTTTCTCTCGCTCTTTTGAAGGCGGTTTTTTTAATGCTTACTCCCTTTTCCATACATTTCATCGACAAATTAGCGGAATTTACGGGACTCTTAATTTTCTGTATACTTTTTTCACGACGGCGCGCCGCTCTTAAAAATCTTGATATTGCATTTCAAAATACAAAAAGCCGGAGGGAAAAAACGAAAATCGCAATTGAATCATTCCGTAACTTTGTGAAAGGCGTCTTTGAACTTCGCTATTACTATGCGCGCGGCCCCGGAGAAATAAACCGCAGGTTTTCATACAGGGGGATTGAAAATTACACCGGCGCGCTGAAAAAAGGCCCCGTTCTTTTTATTTCCGCCCACGTCGGTCAGTTCCCGATAATGGTGTGCAAGTTTATTCTGGACAAATATAAAGTTCATCTGATACTGAAAGCCCTGTCCAATGAACCGCTCGAAAAGTTGTTCAACGTATATCGCCGGCGGCTTGCCGAGCCCGATGATATTTCAAGCACTCTCATATATTACAAACCCCGTTTTCTCGCTTTGAAGAAAGCCCTGAGGGAACTGCGTGCGGGGCGTTCCATATTTATTTTTGTTGACCAGAAATTTTCAAAAGGCGTAAATGTGCGGTTTTTCGGCAGGAACGTTCTCGCGGCCCCCGGCGCCGATTCGCTGGCGCGCAAATCCGCAGCTACGGTTCTGACGGCTTTTGCCGTGCGCAAGGGAACGAAGCACGAGATATTGATAGGAAAACCCGTTCCCGTCTCGGCGGACGAAGGCGCGAATATTCAGGCATTTCTGGCACACGTTGAGGATATAATCAGAAAATACCCCGAACAGTGGTGGTGGTTCCACAAAAGATGGCAGTCGGTATAGCCGTCATAGATTACGGGCTCGGAAACATACGCAGCGTCGGCAAGGCCCTTGAAGCCGGAGGGGCGGAAGTTGCCGTCACAAGCGAAGAGCGCGCGATAAAAAATTCCGCAGGCATCGTTTTCCCGGGCGTGGGGGCTTTTGCCCGGGGAATGGAAAATGTCAGGGAAAGAGGACTTCTTGAAGTTCTTATTCAGGAGTTTTTAAAAGGCAAACCCTTTCTCGGAATCTGCCTCGGCCTGCAACTTCTTTTTACGGAAAGCGAGGAGCACGGACACAGCCGCGGGTTTGACGTTGTCGGCGGAGTCGTCAGAAAATTCACGGGAAACATAAAAATACCGCACATCGGATGGAACACGGTAAAAATCAAAAATTCGGCCAGCGGAATGTTTGAAGGAATAAAGGATGGTTCGTATTTTTATTTCGTGCATTCATATTATGTTGAGCCCGACGAGGAAACCGCCGTAGCCGCAGTCACTTCCTACGGGAAAAATTTTACTTCGGCAATTGCAAGAGACAATTTATGGGGCGTGCAGTTTCATCCCGAAAAAAGCGGCGCAAACGGCTTGAAGATTCTGGGGAATTTTATAAAAAAATGCTCGGAAAACGTATAATTCCCTGTCTTGACGTCAGGGACGGCAGAGTCGTCAAAGGCGTTAATTTTGTCGACCTTATTGACGCGGGCGACCCCGTGGAAAGCGCCGCCGCCTATGCGGAAGCCGGAGCCGATGAGATCGTTTATCTTGATATCACGGCTTCCCTTGAAAAGAGAAATGCATTCATCGATGCAGTCAGGCGCACGGCCGAGAGCGTCTTCATACCTCTGACGGTCGGCGGCGGAATCAGAAAACTTTCGGACATCTCGGAACTTTTGGCGGCCGGAGCGGATAAGGTCTCCATAAACACCGCCGGCGTGGAAGACCCGCATCTTATAGAAGAGGCCTCCCACGCCTATGGCGCTCAGTGCATCGTTTCCGCCATTGACGCGAAGAAAAAAAAGGCCGGCGGCTGGGAGGTCTACACATACGGCGGCAGAAAACCTACCGGTCTTGACGCAGTCCTGTGGGCGGGAAAAGCGGCCGCACTCGGGGCGGGCGAAATTCTTCTCACGAGCATGGATAAAGACGGCACTCTCGACGGTTATGACATCCAACTTACAAAAGCGGTTTCACAGGCCATCGGGATACCGGTCATCGCTTCGGGCGGAGCCGGAAATCCGGCTCATCTTCTTGAGGCGCTTAAAGAAGGTTCGGCCGACGCTGTTCTTGCGGCCTCGATTTTTCACTTCGGCGCTTATTCAATTAAAGAAACAAAAGAATTTCTGCTGAAACACGGAATTCCGGTGAGAATTTAACCCGCGCGGCGAATGGCAAAGTTTATTAAAAAAAACATTTACAAACTAAAGTTTGACAAATATATCTAATCGGAGTATAATTTAGCAGGAGGTGAACGCAAATGAATAAAGTTGCTTTTGCTGTAAAAATACTGCCTGATGTAAAAGAAAAATTAAAAAGCTTTTGTGCAAGTCATGGACTCAAACAAGGATACTTTGTTGAAAGAGCTATAGAAGAAAAACTCGCGCAAGCGGAAACGATGGAAGATATTCTTGAATTCAAAAATTTAGAATATCAGGAATCACAGGCTATAGATTTCTCTCAATATCTCAAGAAACGGAATGTATAGCATCAAGATTATTCCTCAAGCTCAAAAAGACCTTAGCACGCTTAGAGGTAAAATCTTTGAGCAGATTAAAAAGAAGATTCTCGGTTTAAAAATTGAACCGCGCCCTAACGGCTGTAAAAAACTGACAAAAGACGAAGGATATCGTGTTAGAGTTGGAAATTTCAGCGTCCTTTACAAAATTTACGATAACCTTAAAAAGATTATAGTTTACAGAATTAAACACAGGCGAGAAGCATATCGTTAAATTCCTAATGTATCTTAAAGTGAAACTCCGGTCGGGAAAGTTAATAGTCATTGTTAGAAATACGACATTGCCTCTTGACTGCTTTTCCCTGTTTTTCTATCATCAAAATGTATGAATGGATTATCATCACTAACGATTATTGACGATAAAAATCTGCGGGGAATCCTGGCCCCTGCTAAAGTTTTATCGCATGAATTACTGGAAGACATAATTGATTTTATAGAATTGTCAAGCTCCGGTGTAATCAAAGAAACAAAATCCCGAATTAGCGAAGCCGACCATAAGAAGTCATGGATACCTCTTGAGAAAATCCGGAATTCGGCTATTAAAACCAAATAAGCAGTTTTGATATGCTGAAAGTTTTTTTCCACCCGCAAGCGGGTAAGGAACTTCTGAAAATCCGCAGAAAAAATACGACTTAAAATTCTCAGTAAAATTACCGAATTGGAACATCTGGGTAAAACCCATTTTTTGCAATGGAAACTTGTAGTTGCTCAATTTATTGAGCATAGCCCGATAAATCGGGCAACTACAATTTTGTGCAATATAGACCGACGATAAATGCGTTCTACTGCAATAAATAGGTTAAAGAAAGAATACTTGTTCAGGTCATACATTTTCTGATAAAGAATCAAATCCTCAAGCATTTTTAACTCCTTGACAAAGGAGCGGATTTTTATAAGAATTTAACTTATGAAAAGAACTTATCAGCCGCATAAGAAGAGACGCGCGAAAAAACATGGTTTCAGATCAAGAATGAAAACTCATTCCGGGAAGAACGTTATAAATGCAAGAAGGAAGAAACGCAGGAAGAAACTCTCCCCGTAAAGAATTATCGGAAAATCAGCTTTTTAAATGTTTCTGTGTCAAAAATGCGGGGCGCCGCGGTTTGCTCCGGTTGAGAATAAGCAAAAAATTTATCAGGAGCGCCGTAAAGAGAAACAAAATAAAACGCTGGATACGCGAAATATACAGAAAAATGAATTTTAAAAACGGTTTTGATGTTTATGTGTCGGTCAGGAAGACGCCGGTTTACGATTTCGGCGAATTCAGAGAAAGTTTGTCTGAGGTGTTTGGAAACATAAAATGAACTCCGTTAGAATTTTACAAAATGAACCGGGATTTTGTTTTCGTCATTCCTTCTGCTTATCGGCGATTTCTAACGGGGTGAAATATCCCGTCCGCGCTCTTAAAATGGCCGTAAAGTTATGGCAGGCCATACCGAAGGCGCCTCACTGCCGGTTCTATCCGTCCTGCTCGCAGTATTTTATGCTTTCGCTTGACAAGTACGGTTTAATTCAAGGCAGCATAAAAGGTTTCTTCAGGATTTTAAGATGTCACCCCTTTTCAAAAGGGGGCGTTGACTTTCCATGAATCCCGTTAGAAATTTTAAATTCAATATCTATAAAATAGTGAAAATGCTAAAACTACAAAGAGGAGATTTCTAACGGGATGAACGATATGGAACGCCGCTCGATGCTTGCGATTGCGCTGTCTTTTATCGTGCTTACGGTTTGGTGGGGCGTTGTATCAAAGAAAAGGCCTGTCCCGCCGCCCGACAATCGGACGGCAAACATTGGAACCGAAAAAACGGCAATCCCCGACGAGGCGGCGCGCGAGCGGACAGAAAAATTACCGGCAAAAACGGAAGAGGAAACCGAAGAAGAATGTTTTAAAATTGAAAACAAAAATGTGAGATGCCTCATCGGCAGGAAAACCGGCAAAATACGAAATATCTTTTTATCGGAGTCCCTCGGCGAGGTTGACCTCATAATGCCGGATGCGGCGCTTCCTTTCAGATTTTTTGTAAAAGGAATTGAACTCTCCGAACCCGAAGTAATTAAAAAAGAAAATTCCGTAATTATGCGGTATCCTCAGGCGCAGGCGGTTGTATCTTTTGACGGCGGCGACCTGACTCTGGGTTTAACGTCAACCGGCGGGGAACCCGTTGAAGCCGTCTGGTGCGGGGGTCTGGGGACGGACGCCGATATGCTGGAAGAGCAGATAAAAAGCAAACTCCTCAGGTTTCACAGCAAGACCGATAGAGTGAAGAGAATAAACGCTCCGAAAACAGAAAAAAACTATGACTGGATAAGCGTCTCAAACAGATATTTTCTTCTCGCATTTTTTCAGGAAAGCGCCGCGACTTTTTCCTGCGACCCGAAAGATGCGGAAAAATATATAACCTTTTCTTCCTCCGGCGGAAAGATAAATCTGAAAATCATGGCCGCGGCTAAAGAATATTTTGCCTTAAAAAAAAGAGGAGCAGGGCTGGAAAAAACGTTGAATTTGGGTATATTCTCTTTTTTAAGCGTTTTGTTCATATACATACTGAGTTTCTTTTACCAGATTACGGGAAATTACGGCTGGGCGATAGTTATTCTCACTTTTATTGTGCAGGCGTTGATGTTTCCTCTTTCCAGAAAAAATATTAAATCCGCGGAAGCGATGAAGAGAATACAGCCCTATGTCAAGAAACTGCAGCAGCAGTATAAAAACGACCCCAAACGTCTTAACGAAGAACTTATGAATCTTTACAAAGTCCAGAAAGTCAATCCTCTGGGAGGATGCCTTCCTCTCGTCGTGCAGATACCTATTTTCTGGAGTTTATTTACATTGCTGCAAGGCCTTGTGGAACTGAGAAGAGCGCCCTTTATATTCTGGCTTAATGACCTCTCAAGACCGGATATTCTTTTCGGTCATTTGCCGAAATTCCTTCCGATTATAGGCGGCTGGCCCATAGGGCCGCTCCCTCTTCTGATGGGAGCGACAATGTTCATCCAGCAGAAAATGACGATCACCGACCCCCAGCAGAAGGCCTTTCTTCTGATGCCGGTATTCTTTACGTTTATCTTTATAAAATTTCCTTCGGGTCTTGTTCTTTACTGGCTGACCAGCAATGTCATAACATTCGGCGAAACACTGCTTCTAAAAAGAAGCAAATGAACCCCGTCAGAAGTAATTGCGAAAAAAGCGGAAAGTTTCTGACTTCTGATGGAGCGAAATCCTCATTTCCCGCCAGGGAGAACTCATATTATCACGATACGATAGCCGCTCCCGTAACGGCGTGGGGGAATGTGGGTGTGGGAATCATACGAGTGAGCGGACCCAGCGCTGTGTCCATACTTAAAAAAATATTCCGCGTCCGGAAAGTCCGGAAAAAAATACAAAAGCCGCTGAGGCGTTCATTGCTTTACGGATTTATTGAAGACGGCGGTGAAACTGTGGACGAAGTCCTTGTTTTTCTTATGCCGAAGCCCGGAAGTTATACGCGCGAGGACGTTGTTGAAATTTCTTCACACGGCGGACCAGTCGTTATAAAAAAAATTCTGGAGATTATACTCAAAAACGGAGCCCGCATGGCAACCCCCGGTGAATTCACCAAGCGCGCTTTCTTAAACGGCAGGATTGACCTCGTCCAGGCGGAAGCGGTCGCGGACATCATAAATGCCAAAAGCGAAAAAGCCGCCAAACTTTCGGCGTTCCAGCTTGAAGGCAAACTGTCCGGCGTATTAGATAAAATAAGAAAGGCCCTTGTTGCGGTAGCGGCGGCCCTTAACGCCGCTTGTGATTTTCCGGAAGATGACATCGCGCTTGAAATAAAAAATGTCAGGAAGGATTTGTCTAAAAGCGCGGATGAGGTCAAAATGCTTCTTGACGGTTTTGAAAATGGAAAATTGTACAGAGACGGCGTAAAAGTCGTGATAACGGGGAAAACAAATGTTGGTAAATCAACGCTTCTTAACACTCTTTTGGGACAGGACAGGGCGATTGTCACGCCGATTCCCGGCACAACGAGAGACATCATCAGCGAAACCGTTGACCTAAAAGGCATACCCGCCGAAATATACGATACTGCGGGCATAAGAAAGAAGGCTGAAGGCATTATTGAAAAAATCGGCATGCAAAAAAGCATGGAATCTTTTAAAGACGCGGATTTGATAATTTTTGTGTTTGACGCCTCAAAAAAATTGGACAGCCGTGATTTCAATATCATCAATCTTCTCAAAAATTACAGGGAAAATGTAATTTCCGCGGGGAATAAAATTGACATAAGAAAAGTGAAACCCGATAAAGAATTTTTCAGGAATGTAAGATACATTTCATGTCTTACCGGTTTAGGCATAAAAGAACTTAAAAATAGTATTTATGAATTTCTCACTTCGGGAAAAAGTTTTAACGCCGCCGACACATTGCTTACAAATGCGAGACACGCCGAAATCCTGAATAGCGTTTTTATTGATATTGCGGATTCGCTCGCAAAACTAAAAAAAACTCCCGACGAAAGCGCATATCTTGTGGAAGAGGCGCTCGGCGGTCTTGACAGGATTACAGGGGCTTCATTCAGAGAGGATGTTATTGATGAAATATTTTCTAAATTTTGTATAGGGAAATAAATGCTTAAAAAATATTTTTTTATTCTGATTTTGAGCTCTCCGCTTATGGCGGGCGAAATAACTCTCCGTTATAAACCAGAGACGGGGAAAATCGTAAATTATAATGCTTGTCTCAATATCAGGCAAAACCTTAAAGAACTTAACAGGCAAACGCCACCTTCGGGAGTGCCGGTTTTCGCCGATATAGAAATAAAAGCGGTATTTTCACTTGAAATTTCAACAGCGAAACGCGGTTATAAAGAAACATATACGCTTAATTCAATAACGGCTTCGTTAAGCGCGGACGGGTATTCGGAAAATTATAAGAATCTTGCGGAAGAATACAAAGGTCAAAGCTGGAGCGTTTTTTTATCGTCGAGAGGAGAAATTCTCAGCGATAAAAGCGGCTTTATTAGTTACGCCTCTCCCGCAATTTACGGCAGGAAGCTCTCTCCAGGCAGAGAATTCAAGACGGAATCAAAAGTTTCATATCCCATACTCGGAATGCTCATAAACGTCTCTACGAACAATGTTTATAAACTTAAAAAAATTACTGCCGCCGGTTTATGCTTTTTTGATTTTAGAACTTACGTTGAAACGTCTTCACATTATCCGGTCAGAAAAAAATTTATGGCGGACGGGGATATAACAGGCACGGGGCGGGGAAGTTTCACATATAATTCCCGTAGGGGCATTATTGAAGAAGCCGCTGCGGAATTTTCTCTGGCGTCGGAAATTCTCTCTCAGGCGGACGGCAAAAAGCAGCTTCTGAAACTTATACAGAGCATTGAAATTGCCATTGGGGACGGTGCTTTACAATAAGACATTTTCTCTTGTTTCCATTATCTTTTTCGTGCGCATATAAAGCGCTCCCATTGAATTATATTTAAGGTGTTTGAAAAACGGCATCCTTATTATTTCCGAATACTTAAGTCCCGCCTGATCCTTCAATAATACCAGCAGTTTATTCCTCAATTTCTTTCCAGACAGGCTATTAATATCTATATCCTTCAAATTCACTCCCTTATTTTTCTCAAACTTCACTATTACTTCTTCGGCAGGAATAAAAGCGTAGTCCTTTGACCGTTTCCGGCCGGATGTTTCTCTCTTCTTTCTTCTGTCAAATAATCTTCCCGCTTTTTTTATAAATACCTCATCTCCCATTATCTGCCCTATAGGCGTATTTTTTATTTCTAACTCTTTTTTCGAACACTCACTCAACTCGGCTATCATATTATCTTTGCTGCCAAAGATAGCTTCTACTTTATCCGTATCAACAAAACCCCTATCTTTACAGTAATATTTTCCAACGCTTGACCATTTATATTCACAGGCATCTTTCACTATGCCCGCCTTCACAGCATTAACTAATGTGTATATTATTACCTGCCTCAGATATCTATCTTCCTGAACCAATGTTGACTTATATCTATTCTGGAATACATACCCCTTTGTTTTTGTCGTCCGTCTATAATATATCCCATATTGCCCATTCAACTCTTTCATAAAATTTGAAAGCATTCCTGATACATTTTGCAATACCAAATGATAGTGATTATCCATTATGCAATATGTCAGTATTTTTATTTTAAGTTTGCGGGATTTCTCCTCTAGCGCTTTTAGAAAATACTTCTTTTTTTCTGCACCTGCAAAAATCTTCTCACCTCTTATCCCGCGGTTCATTATATGATGATATGCTCCTTCATAAGTTATTCGCGCGCGTCTCATATCTTGATATTATCTTCTTTTTGTCTTATTGTAAAGCACCGTCCCCAAAAATGATGGCGAGTTTTTCCGCAATTTTTTTGACTTCTTTATCGGTGGGACCTTCCACCATAATTCTCAAAAGAAGTTGCGTGCCCGAATATCTGATGAGAACCCGTCCGCGTCCGGAAAGTTTTTTGGACGCTTCCTCATACGCTTTTTTCAATTCGGGTATTTTTTTGAAATCGTATCTCGCTGCGACGGGAACATTAATAAGAACCTGCGGGTATCTCTTCATAATTTTCCGCAGGACAGAGAGTTTTTTCTTTTCTCTTTTCATTACCGAAACGAGATTCAGAGCAGTCAAGAGACCGTCGCCCGTCGTGTGGTGATTCAGAAAAATAATGTGTCCCGAATCCTCTCCGCCGAGAACAGCCCCTCGTTTCAGCATTTCGGAAAGCACGTATTTGTCTCCCACCTTTGTCATACACATTTTTATTCCCCTTTTTTCCAGAAATTTCCGGAGGCCGTAATTTGTCATTACTGTCCCGACGACGAAGTTGTTCGTGAGTTTTTTTTCACTTTTCAGAAAGTCCGCCATAATCGCTATCACTTCGTCGCCCGTCACAACGTGTCCTTTCTCGTCAACCGCAATCAGACGGTCGCCGTCGCCGTCAAAAGCGAGACCCACGTCAGCGCCCTCGGCGACGACCAATTTTGAAAGTTTTTCGGGATAAAGGGACCCGCAGTTTTTATTTATGTTAACGCCGTCGGGAGAGGTGCCGATTGTTTTCACTTCCGCTCTCAGTTCTTCAAAAAGCATTGGCGCGATTTTATATGTCGCTCCGTTGGCGCAGTCAAGGACGACTTTCATTCCTTCAAGCGAAAAATTTTTTGGCAGAGAACTTTTGAGAAAAACGATATACCTTCCGAGAGCGTCTTCCACCCTCACATTCTTGCCGATTTTTGAGGCCTTCGGAAGAAGATGATGAATGTTCGCCGAAAGAGCGGTCGCCTCAATCTTCTGCTCGGCCGCTTCGCTCAGTTTCATGCCCTCCGAGTTGAATATTTTTATGCCGTTATCTTCGTAGGGATTGTGCGATGCCGAAATCATAACTCCCGCGTCGGCGTTTATGTTTTTTGTGAGAAAAGCAATTCCCGCCGTCGGCATCGGGCCCACAAGCAGAACTTCGCCCCCCATTGCGGTGATTCCCGCGGCGAGCGATGTCTCAATCATATAGCCCGACAGGCGCGTGTCTTTTCCGATGAGTATTTTCGGCCTGTGCTCTTTTGTTTTTCTCAAAAATTCGGTGAGAGCAATCGCCACCTTCATAATGTGAAACGGCGTCATAGGTCTTCTGTTTGCCACGCCCCTTATGCCGTCGGTTCCGAAAAATTTCATTGTCTCTCCTTCATTTGCTTCTGATTATGTTAATGTTTTGACTCAGTTTTATCACGCTTCCGGCGGGATAGCATCCCCGGGCGGTGGTGTTGGGATAAAGGAGACAACCTTTTCCCATAATCGTTCCGGGCATCGTCACGGAGTTGCATCCGGTTGCCGTGCCGTCGCCTAATATCGCCCCGAATTTTCTTAAAGCCGTCGGGTTTTTTTCCCCGCCGTCTAAAATGTTTATATTGTCTTCCGAAAGTTTGAAGTTCGCCAGTTTTGTTCCGGCGCCGAGATTTACTTTTCCCAGAATGCTGTCGCCAATATACGCGAAATGGCCGGCTTTGCTTTCACCGGTCATTACGGCGTTTTTCATTTCCGTCGTGTGGCCCACCACGCATTTTTTACCTGTGATGACTTTTCCTCTTATGTATGCGCCCTGACGGACGGCGGTCTCTTCGCCGATAATGGTCGGTCCCGTTATCAAAGCTCCGGGCTCAATCACAGCGCCCGCTCCAATCTCTATTTCCTCATCCATAAGAAAAACTCCCGCATGCACAACGGCGCCGTTTGGAAGGACTTTTTTTTCACTTGTGAGGCACAGACCTTTTCTGATGCCCGAGACATTCGGCTTTATTTTCTTCTTTATGTATCCTGCAATAAGAGGCAAACATTCCCAGACATTTTCCAAACCTTTGAAAATTTCTCTGTGGGGAAATTCCGCCAAATCAAAAAAATCTTCCGCTTTAAAGGTCAATGTCTATATCTCTCCTTTCCCTTGACGATATTTTGAACATATCGGCGTCCCTGTAGCCGAGAAACGACGCGAGCAGCGCCTCTGGCAGCTGGTGGATTTTTATGTTGTAAATGTTGACGGTGTCGTTATAAAACTCGCGCCTGTCGGCAATCTGGTTTTCAATTTGTGTGATTCTATCCTGAAGATGGGCAAAATTCTCGTTGGCTTTGAGTTCCGGATATTTTTCCGAAAGAGCGAAAAGTTTTCCCAGAGCCCCCGAAAGCGCGTTTTCCGCCTCGCCCCGCTCATCAATGCTGCCCGCTTTGAGACAGACGCCCCGCGCCTTTATGACTGCTACAATCGTGGCTTGTTCGTATTTCATATAACCTTTAACCGTTTTTACGAGTTTGGGTATTTCGTCATATCTTTGCTTCAGCAGCACGTCAATATTCGCCCATGATTTATTCAGATTGTTTTTAAGGATAACAAGATTGTTGTATATTTTCACCACATAGATGATTACGATGACAAGAATGCCCCACGAAACAACACTCCAGAAAAAAGACATCAACGCCCCCTTTACTGCTGAACAAGGTTCAGTATAATTTTATATTAGCAAATTTTTCGAAAATAAGGAAAAGAGAGAGGGCAAATAAAAAAAGCCCGCCGAAGATGCCTAAAAGGGCTTTTATGCCGAGCGATTTGAGCAGTTCTTTCTCGCTTTTATCAGAAATAATCATCCTGCTGTTTTCTCTGCCTGAAATCGCGACGTCGCATAAATCACTGACGGATTCATCCCTTTCTATCTCCCTTTTTATTGCATTAGCCGCAAGAGTCCATTCGTACGCGTCCAACTGTCCGTCTTTATTGAGGTCGTATCTTTCCTGTTCTTTTCCGGGCTTTTTGAGTTCATTAAGGCGCTTACGCAGTTTTTCTTTTCTTCCCGACA
>Ga0210017_1002885_pt1 | contig 14566 bp, 18 predicted proteins | sample CryGeyCG2014_020_FD_183966 | JGI IMG/M metagenome (GOLD analysis project Ga0210017, IMG submission 183966) | Groundwater microbial communities from aquifer - Crystal Geyser CG08_land_8/20/14_0.20 (SPAdes) (version 2) | ecosystem: Environmental > Aquatic > Deep subsurface > Groundwater | place... | reverse complement strand
CTGGAATTAGCCATCATCGAATCTTGCGGAATTACTTAATCATAATGCGGGGTCGTCTAACGGTCGGACAGTTGCCCTTGGAGCAACCGATGTAGGTTCGATTCCTACCCCCGCAGCACGCTACTAAACTCCTCGTTTTTTACGCCGTTTTGCGCCTCGCCGCTTCGCGGCTCGGCGCTGAAATGGGGCAAATTTCCGAGCCCGCCTAACTTTTCTTCGGAAAAGTTTGTGTGGGCGAGTATTTTCCACGCGGAGCGTGGAAAATATTTTACGTTTTGGTCCGCCAAAACAAGGTTCGAGCCGACTTTTTTAAGAAATTGGGCCTTCTCAGTCAAGTCAGCGCCCAAAGCCACTTTTTTAGCTTCATTTGCCCTCAAAATGAAGTTTTTGGCCGGTTCGAGCCAAGAATACCCCTTTTGCTGAAAGGCCTTCAATTTCTCTGAAATCTCAATCTTTTGGTTGAGGATTTTTTCTTTCTTTTCAGAGTATTCTTCAGTGGAGACAGCACCAGACAATTGTAGGTCCAAAAGCTTGTCCAGTTTGTCTTTACATTCCTTGATTAGACCTCTCAGATTTTCAACAAAAGAAAAGTCGGTTCGTTCCGTTTTATCCTTTTCTTTATCAAGTTCGGCAATCATTATTTTCGTCCAAGAGTCGGGCAAAGAAACTTTTTGAAGAATATTTGAAATCTGTTCATTCAAACTTTCTTCCCTGACATATTTTTGGGAGCAGGGGATTTTCTTTTTGGTGCATCTGTAATAGTTGTGCCCTTTTTGGGTTTCGGCGGTAATGGAGCAGTTACATTCTTCGCATTTGAAAAGTCCGCGGAAAGCAAAGAATTTCACGCCTCGATTGGTATGGTGAGCTTTGCCCTTCATTACTTCCTGGCATTTATCAAAAAGTTTCTTTGAAATTGCCGGTTTATGATTGCCTTCATAAACCTCGCCGTTAAATTTGAAAGCGCCGTAGTAAAAAGGATTTACCAAAATCGCCTGAATATTTGAAACGCAAAGAATTTTGCCGGTTCTACTTTTCAATCCAGCTTCGGTAATAATATCTCTAACTTCTTTTAAGGAATAATTGCCGATTGAATAGAGTTTGAAAATCTTTTGGACCAGTTTAAATCGTTCGGGATCCGGCGCCATCTTTTTGGTTAGCCGATTGTTCAAATATCCGGTTGGCGCAACTCCGGGATATTCGCCTCGCCTGACTTTTTGGCGCAGGCCTCTTTTTACATTCTCCGAAAGATTATCAACGTAGTATTTGCTTTGGCCAAAAGCGATATTGAGCATAAACTTACCCTGGGGAGTTGGCTCAAACCAAAATGTCGGGAATTTTAGCGAGGTAATTTTTCCCGTATCTATGAGATAAATTATTTGTCCGCCGTCTATGCTGTTTCTTGCTAATCTGTCCGGATGCCAAGCTAAAATTCCTTCAGATTTGCCTTTTTCGATTTGCGAGAGCATATCGTTGAAAATCGGCCTGCCCGGCTCTTTGGCGGTCTGCGATTCAATGAAAGTTTGAACGATATTTAGTTGTTCTTTTGCCGCGAACTCTCTAAGTTCGGCAATTTGTGCCTCGATGGACAAGATTTGCCTATCCGGCTCATCGGTTGACTTGCGTGCGTAGAGAAAGAATTTAGTCATATATTTATACTTTTAATTGTTAAAATTTTTTCGCCCGCAGGGCGAAAAAATGTCTCGGAAATTTGCCCCATTTCAGCGCCGAGCCGCGAAGCGGCGAGGCGCAAAACGGCGTAAAAAACGAGGAGTTTAGTAGCGTGCTGTCTCTTTTGGTTAAAATTCGAACCTTTTTTCGGGAAAATCCCGACGCCGACTTTTGACTGCCTGCCGCCTGCGGCGGCGGGCAAAAATCGCAGTCCCGCTTCGCGGGACAGACAGGCGGGCAAAAATTCCTTTCCCCTAAAACCCCTTTCCTTTTTGCCTGCCCGCTTTGGGACGAACCGGGGAAAATTTTTAAGGTGTTGCGCTTGCCCCGCTCTTCCCGTGCGCGGGCAACGGAAATTATTACTCCCTATCCATATTCCAATTTGGCATATTCTTTAATGGAATATATCATTAAGTAAGAGATACTGTCAAGTTATGAGTAGAACAATTTATTCAAAAGAGCACAAGCATATTATTGAGCAACTAAAAAAGGCCCGAAAAAGGGCCGGTTTTGACCAAAAGAAAGTTGCAAAATTATTGGGTAAAACCCAATCCTATATTTCTAAAGCAGAATCGGGGCAGCGCCGGTTGGACGTTGTTCAATTAAAAGAATTTGCAAGGATTTACAAAAAGAGTTTAACTTTTTTTGTAAAATAAATTATGCCTGAGCTCAATAAAATAATCGACGCCGATTTTAAAAAGAAACTTGGTGATAGATGGGAAATCTTTCAAGTATTGCACAAATTAATTTTATCTTTAAATAAGAAGGTAAATTTTCGTATTTTCCCAATCTATATCACCTATCATTTAAAAGATAAAAATATTGCACTTATTTACTATAAGGGTAAATTTGTTAATGATGGTGGACTAGATATTGGCCTTAATTTAAAAGGGAATCCAACTAGTAATAAATTTATTAAAGCGGAGTATATGCACTACCCAGGAATTACTCATAGTACAAAAATTAAAAAATTAAGAGATATAGACCTCAATCTTATTAAAGTAATAAAATCTATAATTTTAACACAAAAAGAAACATGAGGAAAAATTTTAAAAAAGAATTAGAAAAAATAGTATCGGGTATTTCGTGGAATTTTATTGGTATCTTGGATACCGATAAAAAACTACACCCAATCCCAAAAAATATTCAGATCCAGGCGCTTTTTGAATATCTTGGCAGGGAAAAAGTTGCGGAATGGGCAAAAAGACGAGGAATCAAGATGATAGAATCTACAAACACGCGTGAATATCCAGATCTTACACTTCTAAGTGGTCCCTTGGGGAAAGAAATTATAGCCCTAGATGTTAAAACTGGCAGGAGAGATGGCAATAGAACAGGTTTTACCTTGGGGAGCTATTGGGGTTATTTTAGGCGTCCAGATAAGAAAATGGCTGGATGTAGATTACCATACGGCCAATTTTCTCAACATTGGATAATCGGCTTTATTTATGATTGGGACGAGAATGTAGATACCCTACATATGGTTTCTAATATAGAAGCAATAGTTCAAGAAAAATGGAAATTAGCTTCGAAGTCTACTGGTACAGGGACAACGACTGCCATAGGCTCGATTAAGGATATAAAAAGATTAAAAGGCGGTAGAAGTGAATTTAAAACGGAAAAAGAATTTTTAAAATATTGGAGAAACTACAAAAGAAAGATGATTAATCAGTAGCGATAAACAAAACTTCATAAGTTTTGTGGTGATTCAGCGCATATTTATAAGCTTTTTGTTTGATAGATATATTCTTTTTATATTTTTTAAGTAGACTTACTATTTCTTCTACTGATGGGATGCCATCTGAACGATAGGAAACGACCAGGATATTATTTTGAAATTTTTCGAAGATTTTATCAAAAGCATTATAAATAAGGTTTCTATCTGTCCAGATAGATTTTTTGTTTTTAAATTTTCTATGTTTGCTATTGTAATCTATATGGTTGATCCAATTTTTATAATCACAAATACCTTCAAGGAAATGGTAAAAATCAATATAATCTACTCCAACACCCTTATTAGAGATATAGGGTGTATCAATATAAATTAAATCTGCCTGTTTGTTAAAATCAAAAGCGTCTTGACTAAAAGCCATATTTCTTTTTCCGTTGTCGAAAATTGCCTGGTTGATTTCTTTTGCGAAATTAAGAAAATGTTCTTTAAATGGTCTATCCCAAGTAGTTTTATTACCAAAACTTCTTTTAACATCAGCTTTCCGGATGTAGAGATTTTTTCGATGAAAGAGATTGTACGGACGTTTAATAATACAAGATTGAAAAAGGCTAAAATATGCTAATGCTTGTTTATATTTATCTTTTATCTTCCCTATATTTGTAGAAACAATATCAAGCCATCGATTTTCCTCATCGGTGTAATAAATATTTTTAAAAGTTGTTTGGATAAAATTCGGATATTTATCATTTTTGTGTTTCGATAATATAAATTCTAAATCATCATTCGTAAGTTTCTTATTATAATTCTCAATCAAAGCTACGCCAGTAAGGTAATTAAACTTAAGATAATCGTTATAAAAAACTCTTTTACCTTTTTGTTTAAACATGTAGCCCACTGACCCCGTGCCACCAAATAAATCTACCACTGTTTCGAATTCTAAGTTTTTAGTATTATCCCAGACCCAATCTACTAACTTAGTTTTACTGCCCTGAAATCGAGTCGAGGGAAATTTTGAGATATCTTCGCCCCGGAAAAGCGTCAAAGGTTCTTTATAGATATTTTTTATCTCTTCCGTAGAAACTAGTGGCTCGCTGCTTATATATATATTGCTTTCGTAGTTTCTTATAACACTTATTACTTTGCCCTGTACAATTAACTCTTTGGTAAAGAACGGTTTTAAACTTGGATTAGCCGGTTGTAACCTAAATCTATCCTTTTCTTTGTAGATTTTCTTTAGAGTAACCTCGTTGTCATCCATTAGAGCAACGACTGTTTCTCCGTTCTCGGCCGTCGGTTGTTTTCTTATTACTACAACGTCTCCATTAAAAATTCCGTCATCAATCATGCTATCCCCCCGAACCTTTAAGGCAAAGTGTTCGCCCGATTTCGATAATTGGGATTTAGGTACTTCGATAGTTTCTTTTTCTTCTATTGCTTCGATTGGCTCGCCGGCAGCAATAGTACCGAGTAGAGGAATTTCCACTAGATCAGAAGGCTTTTTATTTTCCGTAATTTCTATAGCACGAGCTTGGTTATTTAGATAACCTTTCTCCTTAAGGGTTTCTATGTGTTGATGGACGGTAGATTTCACTAATCTAAAATGTTTCCCGATTTCTTTTTGAATAGGGAAATGCCCTTTTTTCTTTGCAAATTTCTTTATATATTCAAAAACCTGTTTTTGCCTTGGGGTTAACATGTTGACACTATTTTAAAACGGATGGTACTATTATATTATACCGAACTTTTACCGAACCAGCAAAGGTGTCAATTGTGGATAACTTTTAAAAGGATGGAAAATCTTTTCGGAGAGAATTATAACCATATTAATAACGCTAGCCAAGGGGACATTGAATTAAATTTGTATTGTGATGAAGTTAAAGATAAGGAGTGCCCGATCATAAAAGATAAATGGCACTATTTCGGCATTCTTATTGTTCCTACCAATATAGAAAAAATATTTTTAGTTGATTTATTGAAAAAGAGATTTCGAGTAAATAATCTTAGTGAAGTAGATAGAAAAACCGAATATTTTCCCAAGAATAATAGAATAGTTCATTTCCACAGTTTGGGTGCGGACACGTACCATATTGCGAAAAGATGGTATGATTATATAAGAGATCCTAAAAGTTGTGATAAAGTTTATTTTAGCATTCTCGGGGTTAATCAAAACAAGTTAAATCCAGAGAGTTTCGGGAACGAAGAATTATTTGAAAGGATTTACAATCGTTTTTTTAGGACTGCGGTAATTTTTTCTATAAAAAAGTATTTTCCCGGAAGAAATATTATAATAAAAAACATATTTCACGAAGAAGGAGAACAAGAGTATCATGAGTTTTTCCCTTGGCATATATTTTACCGAATCAACGAAGATTGCGAGAATATAACTTGCCTTAATAAAGAAGTTTCTTTCTTGAATAAAGACCATAGAAAAAATAACACAGCTAATTTTATACAACTCGTAGATGTAATTTTGGGATCCGCCGTTAATAATTTACACAATTCTACCAAAAATGAACATAAGGTAAAATTGACTGAAGATTTTTCAGGACTTATAAAAAGATTAGTGGAGAGTCCCGAAAATCCAAATAGCACATATTGTAAAGATTATTATAAGAGAATGAATATAAGTTTTTTCCCAAAACAAAACATAAATCCAAAAGACGAATATTTAGAATACAAAAAAAGAATGAATCAATTTTATCACGGAAGAGAAATAGTTTTTTTAAATCGGAGACAAAAAAGATTATTTTGAATTAAGTAATATGGTAAAACAAAAATATAAAACTATATTAGATAAAATTAAATGCCCTCAATGCGGCAAGCTTATTCCTGTTACCGAAGCTTTTCGACATCAATTAACCGAACAAGTAAAAAAAGAATTTGAAGAAAAGGCTATAAAACAACAACAAGAGTTTGTGGTGCGAGAGAAAAAAGTTGCGGAAAGAGAAAAAGACATCGAGAAACAAATTCAAAAAAGAATAGTGCAGGAGAGAACAAAAATTGAAGGAGAGGCTCAGAAGAAGGCAAAAGAATCATTCGCGATTGAGATGGAGGATTTACAGGCAGAAAACAGGGAACAAAAAGAGAAACTTAGGAAAGCGCAAGAAACAGAACTTGTCCTTAGGAAAAGAACACGCGAAGTAGAGGAACGAGAAAAGAATCTTGAATTAGAAATAGAACGTAAGATTAGTGACGAACGAAAGAAAATTGAAGAAGAAGTGATTAAAAAAACCATAGAAGATCATAGATTTAAGGATTTAGAGAAAGATAAGAAAATCAGCGATCTTTTAACTAAAATTGAAGAACTAAAAAGGCAAGCAGAACAAGGATCGCAGCAGACACAAGGCGAGGTTTTTGAGCTTGAATTGGAAGATTTTTTGAAGACGCAATTTTCATTAGATGATATTAAGCCGGTTCCGAAGGGAACAAAAGGTGCCGATGTTTTGCATCATGTTTACAGCAATTCCGGTCATCATTGCGGGACTATTATTTGGGAATCGAAACGTACAAAAAATTGGATTGAAGGATGGATTGATAAGTTGAAAAACGACCAGAGAGAGGCCAAGGCAAATATTGCGGTATTGGTAAGTGATGTTTTGCCAAAAGATGTCAATGGTTTTACTTTTCGAGAAAATATATGGATAACAAATTATCAATCGATTTTTGGGTTAGCAATAGCATTAAGAATAAACCTCACTCAAGTTGCTATGACAAAGTTAGCAACAGTAGGAAAAAATGAAAAAATAGAAGTAATTTTTAATTACTTAACGGGTTTGGAATTTCGGCAAAGAGTCGAAGCAATCGTAGAAGCATTTACGGCGATGAAAGGGGATTTAGAAAAAGAAAAACGAGTTTATACAAGGCAATGGGCACAAAGGGAAAAACAAATTGAACGTGTGATTACTAATACAGTAGGAATGTATGGTGATTTGCAGGGTCTTATTGGTTCATCAATGCAATCTATCCCAGCATTGGAATCTGGAGATGAAAAAACAACAGAAGTAGAAAATAAAAAAACAGAAAACGAGGAAGACAGCGAGGTGAATATAAAAGATATCCCATTTTAATTTTTTCCGCGCTTCGCGCGGAATTTCCCCGGCTCGCCTCAAAACAGGCTGGCAAAAAGGAAAGGGGTTTTAGGGGAAAGGAATTTTTGCCCGCCTGTCTGTCCCGCGAAGCGGGACTGCGATTTTTGCCCGCCGCCGCAGGCGGCAGGCAGTCAAAAGTCGGCGTCGGGATTTTCCCGAAAAAAGGTTCGAATTTTAACCAAAAGAGACAGCTAAGGTTTCTCGCCGCCTCGTACAAGGGGCGGTTTTTTGGTAGAATAATTTTAACGATATGAGAAAATAAATTGTAGTTGTCGGAGTATGACTTTAGAACAAAAAATAGCTAGCCTGTTTAAAATGGACGAGAAAGCGCGCCGCCGCCATTCCAACCCATGGAGCGTTTATTCGCGTTTCTCCATGATACCGCTCTTGGGTTTGGCATTTTGGAGCAGAGCATGGCTTAATTGGTGGGCTCTTGCGCCCATTATGTTTGTACTCTTGTGGGTATGGTTGAATCCGCGAATTTTTTCTGAACCGAAAAGCACTAAAAATTGGGCGTCAAAAATAGTTCTTGGTGAATGGGTTTGGATGAACCGCAAAAATGTACCAGTGCCGGTACATCATCGTTATGCTCCCAATATCCTTTCTGCAGTTGGAGCAATCGGGACGATTCCTTTCATTTGGGGCGTATTCATGTTGGAGATATGGCCAGCACTTCTCGGCGGTATTGTGATTGTTATAAGTAAGCTGTGGTTTGCGGATCGCATGGTTTGGTTATATGAGGATATGAAGGACGTCACGCCAGAATATAAAAGCTGGCTGTACTGATAGTTTAGCGATATCGTTAGAAAACGAGACACCGCCGACTTATTTTTATACTGTCTCATTTGTCTCATTTTGTGTTAAAATCCTCTAATATACCTAGAGAGTGTTTCTCGCTTTGCTAGAACAGGAAGGAATGATAGGAAAAAATTATAAATATGAAAATATCAAAAGCAGAATTTGTCAAAGGTGTTATCGGGGACGATTACGGCATGGAAGATAATTTGCCGCATATCGCTTTTTTTGGCCGCTCCAATGCGGGGAAATCAAGCATAATTAACTCTTTGGTCGGCAAAAAAGACCTTGTAAAAGTGAGCAAGATGCCGGGAAAAACGCGAGAAGCGAATTTTTTCCGCATCAATGATTCTTTCTATTTAGTTGATTTTCCTGGATACGGATATTCGAAGCGTTCGATATTGGAGCGCAATAAGATGATCAAAAGGATTTTTTGGTATGTGGAGTTTTCCAACGCGAGGCCCAAGGCAGTTTTTTTAATTATTGACGCCAATGTCGGTTTGACTGCCCTGGATCGAGAGATGATAAAAATTCTTGAAGCAAACAAACACCAAATTGTCATTGTTGCAAGCAAAATCGATAAATTAGCTAAAGGCGCCGCGGAAAAACAGCTTTCGTCAATCCAGAAAGAAGCGCGAGATATACCGGTTTTGAGATATTCTGCCAAAACAAACGAAGGAAAAGAAGAATTAACCAAAAAAATTACGAGTTTTGTATAAATGAATTTGATGGTAGTTTTCTAATATTTATAGTCAATCGTGGTAATAAAAAGTCGCCCAAAAGGCGGTTTTTTGGTATAGTAAAAGATAGTATGCCAGAACAAAAAATAATTTTTAAAGGAATCCCAGCTAGTCCTGGTATAGTTAAGGGCGAAGTTAAGATTGTAAAATCTTTTGACGATACTCTTAAAATTAATGGAGAAATAATTGTGACTTCTTTTTTGACTCCTGATTTTGTAAATTTGATTAAAAGAAATTCTAAAATTAAAGGAATAATTACTAAAAATGGCGGCATTACTTGTCATGCTGCGATTGTTGCCAGAGAATATAAAATTCCCTACATTGCCGGCGTTGGTGAAGCGACCGAAAAGCTAAAAAATAATATGACGGTAATCTTAGATGGGGGGAAAGGAATTATTTATGAAACTTCATAAGTTTTTAAAAATTGAAAGCATAGAAGAAATTCGGAAATATAAATTACTTCATCCTGCCACGATTTTTATTTTTGATTTTAATAAACAGAAAAAAGAAGTAGATGCTTTTTTGAGAAACAAAAATTTCGTAACAATAAGAACGGATAAAAAGAATAATCTTTATTTCTGCCCTTGTGATTTAAGATGTCCTCGGAGTAGAGCAAGGCAATCAATAAAAGAATTTATCTCCAAAGGATACGTGGTAATACTTCAAAGATATATACCTATAAGAAAGGATAGAAAAGTTTCGGGTAATATTTTAATTCTTAAGAACTATATTTTGGTTGAATTAATGGGGAAGGGTCCTTTAACTTGGCTGAACAGAAACGGGAAGATAGAAGAACAAATCAAGTTTAAAAAAAGAAATTTGAAAGAAATTGAACATTTTGGAAAAAGATTAATAAAAAGAGGAGAATTAACCGATATTTTAAAACTAGTTAAAAATGTTCCTAATTACAAAATCTTAGAATTTACTCTAATGACGGAAGGGTATTATTTTTGGCAAATAAAAAACGATGAAACCGCCAAAAAATTAGAATAATAGAAAGATGAAATTTATTAAGGATTTCAAGGAAATAAGCAAAAAAGACGTTTCTCTTGTAGGCGGGAAAGGAGCGAATTTGGGAGAACTGACGAAAATTAAAATTCCGGTGCCGCCGGGATTCGTTGTTTTAACTTCTGCTTTTGATATGAATGGCAAAATGTTAAAGGAAATTGAAAAAGAAATTTTAATTGCTTTTGATAGCTTAAAATCAAAATATTTAGCTGTTCGAAGTTCAGCCACGACTGAAGATTCAAAAATTGATTCTTGGGCTGGTCAACTAGAAAGTTATTTGAATACTACCAGGAAAAATTTAATGAAAAATATTAAAAAATGCTGGGTTTCTCTTGGTAATCCAAGAGCTGTATTTTATCGTCAGAAAAGGGGATTGAAAGGGAAAAAAATTTCAGTAGCTGTAATTATTCAGAAAATGATAAAAGCCGATGTTTCGGGAGTTTGTTTTACGGTTCATCCTGTTACTAAAGATAAAAACCAAATGGTAATTGAGGCCGCCTGGGGATTGGGAGAAATCCTTGTTTCTGGCCAAATTACTCCTGATACTTATGTAATAGAAAAAGATAGTCTTAATATTTTAGATATTAATATAAATCCTCAAAAGAAAATGATTATTTTTGCCGAGAAAGATAATAAGACTATCACTGTTCCTGGTTCTGAAAGAAGTAAACAAAAACTTTCAGAAAACCAAATCAAAAAATTGGCCAGACTCTGTCTTAAAATTGAAAACCACCATAAAGACCCACAAGATATTGAGTGGGCTTTAGAAAAGAATAAGTTTTATATTCTCCAATCTCGACCAGTTACCGCTTTCTAAAAAGCACTAAAGCAGGGTGGGGCAGATTAGGTTCGGGGAGCCAAATCCGAAACATAAATATACTCATTTTGTCGCTGGATAATGGTTCTAACATCGTCCACGACCCGCAGCCAGCTTGAGCGCGGTTCGAGAGACCGAACCGCCCAGAAGTCGCTTAAAAAGCGATTTTTTAGTACAATAAAAAAGAATGTTTATTTTTAATTACTCAAATATTATAGACCCGTTATTGAGAGGTGCCAGGGCTTTTACCGTAAAGTTTTCCGGGGCGAAAAGGGAAGACAAGATATTAGATATTTGTTGCGGAACGGGGGACCAGTTATTTTATTTTGCAAAATTAAAATTAGGAATAGAAGCTGTTGGAATTGATATTAATCCCGAAATGATAAAAATTGTGGAAAAGAGAAAAGATAGGTTAGGGGTTAAAAATATTTCTTTTTTAGTTGGCGATGCCGCTAAACTTCCTTTTGAAGAAAATTCATTTGATTTGGCTTTAATTTCTCTTGGTTTACACGAAGTGGAAGAAGATCTAAGAGATAAAATAATTTCTGAAATGAAAAGAGTTGTAAAGGAGGATGGCTTTTTGGTTTTTATTGATTTTAAATCTCCTTTCCCTAAAACTCTCTATTCTCTTTTTGTAAAAACCGTAGAATATTTTGCGGGGAAAGAGCGTTTTAAAAGTTATATTGAAAACGGCGGCCTGCCGGCTTTGTTAGAAAAAAATAAATTAAAACCGGAAAAAAGAGATTATTTAATGTCGGGCTTAATGGTAATAATAAAAGTAAAAAACACTCCATAAAGCCCCTTCGGTTTTTTATACTGGCTCATTTGTCTAATTTTTGTTAAAATGTAAAAATAACCCGGTCAAGACGCGTTATTTTGAAAACCTAAAAATCCCGAGTTTCCCTTAAAATTTGGGTTTTAGACCAGGGATCACAGTAATGAAACAAAATCAAATTAAAAAATTAGTTTCTTTCGTTTTTGAAATTGGGAATTTGAGGAAAGTTATTCGGGCTCACCAACAAACCTTGCTTTCTTTTGATTTATCTGACACCATTGCCTCTCACTCTTTTCGAGTTATTTTCATTGGTTATTTCTTAGCAAAGGAATTAAAAGCCGATGTTGATAAAGTGGTTAAAATGTGTCTTTTACACGATTTAGAAGAAACCAGGTCTTCTGACCATAACTGGGTCCATAAAAGATATGTCAAAGTCTTTGAGGATGAAATAAGGCATGACCAATTAAAAAATCTTTCTAATTCGGAAGAGCTCCTAAAACTTTCCAAAGAATACCAAGAAAGAAAAACCTTAGAGGCCAAAATTACTAAAGATGCTGACTTATTAGATGAAACCTTTCTTTTAAGAGAATATGCCTGGCAGGGGAATAAAGAAGCCAAAAATTGGTTAAAAGGGGTGAAAAAAGAAAGTCATCATGAAAAAATGATGTTCACAAAATTAGCCAAAGCGATTGCCAAAGAAACAAAAAGCCAAGCTCCCAGTCTCTGGTGGAAAAACTTATGGACCCCAACCAGAAGAGAATAAATTGATGTTTAAAATGGAGTTTTAAACATCTTGTTTGAGGCAGAATGTGCCCTTTTTTTTGTACACTGCTATATTGTTAGCAAATAGCGGCCTTGATTTTTTTCTACGGGCGGTGTATTATTTATTTGCGCTTTTAAGTACTTTAAAGTTCGATTCAAAGAAATGAAAAGGAGGAGGCGATGATTAAACAGTTTTTAAGACGGCTACGACGACCAAAAACCAAGGCAGTAAAGGTAATTGTTGATGGCGAAAATTTGCTTCATACTCTGAAAGAGTTAAAAAGAGAGGATATTGAGGTTTCAAAGATTCTGGCTAGCTCAAAAGAGATTTTGAAAAAGGGCGAGGAAATCAAAGAGATTTATTTTTTCGATACCTATCACGAAGGTGATTTAAGCCAGGGCTTACTCAGAAAGGCGCTAAAGAGAGACACCAGGGCAAAAGTGATAATGAAACGAGAAAAGGCAATTATTAGAGGAATGACTTGGAAAAGCAGAATAGACCCCTATATCAATGTTGAAATAATGGTGACAACTTGGCAACCAGAATATGGAAAGATTATCCTTTTTTCTGGAGACAGTGATTTCGAAGCCCCGCTTAGGAAAATCAAAGAATGGGGGATTAAATCAGCAGTAATTAGCTCTCGAAGCAGCCTTTCTAAAGAGTTAAAAGCGGCGGCTGACCAGGTTATCTATCTCGAAGATTTCTTAACCGAAATAGCCGGAGAAGAGGTGGCTTAAGTATTTAAAGCCACCCTTTTGTTTTGAAAAGTCGCTAAAAGGGCGATTTTTTGGTAGAATTGGAATATGAATAATCAGTCAAATCAAAAACCCGGGGTGGGGTTCGGAGTGATGATTTTGAAGGAGGGAAAAGTGCTTTTGGGCCATCGCCATGAAAATCCAGAAAAAGCTTCGAGTCTTTTGCATGGAGAGGGAACCTGGACAATGCCAGGCGGCAAGCTTCATTTCCAAGAAAAATTAAAAGAGGGAGCCGTACGCGAAGTTTTTGAGGAAACAGGAATTAAAGTAAAAGGTTTGGAAGCAATCAGCATCTCAAATGATATTGTTCAAGATGCCCATTTTGTAACAATCGGTTTTTTGTGTAAAGATTTTGAGGGAGAAGCGAAAGTAATGGAGCCGGATGAAATTACCGAATGGAAATGGTTTGATTTAAATAATTTACCTTCTCCTCTATACTTTCCTAGTGAAAAAATTATAAAAAATTATTTAGCTAAAAAAATCTACCAAGACGAATAATCATGAACCAGGCGACTTTGTGTTTTTTAATTCGCCCCCGCAGTAGAGCAAGCTCACTACGGGGCAGGGAAAATCAAGAAAACAGGGAAATACTCTTAGCATTTAAAAAGAGAGGATTTGGTCAAGGAAAATGGAATGGTGTGGGAGGAAAATTGGATTTTGAAAAAGATAAAAATATTTTTGAAACGGCAATTCGGGAAATAAAAGAAGAAATCGGAGTTAAAGTTAAAGATATCGAGAAGATGGCGATTTTAAATTTTTATTTCCCATATCAAAACGAGTGGAACCAGGATGTCCATGTGTTTTTTGCCAAAGAGTGGCAGGGAGAACCGAAAGAATCAGAAGAGATGAAGCCAAAATGGTTCAAAATCAATGAAATCCCTTTTAATCAAATGTGGCCAGATGATAAATTTTGGCTCCTCAAAGTTTTAAATGGTGAAAAATTAAGGGCAGAATTTGTTTTTAAAGAAAGGGAGGGTATTGCCTCTTATAACATTGAACTTGTAAATAAATTCGATTAAAAAATGGATCGGGAAAAATTTGAGAAATTAGTAAATGAAGGAATTAAAGAGATCCCCAAAAGATTTTTGGAAAAGTTAGATAATGTTGAGATTGTGATTGAAGAGGAACCGACGCCTTATCAATTGAGAAAACTAAAAGCCCGGGGAGGGTTAATTTTATTTGGATTATATGAGGGCATTCCCCAAACAAAAAGAGGGCATTATGGCCAAGTTCTGCCTGATAAAATAACGATTTTCCAAAAACCGATTGAAGAATTTGCGCGTTCCCGCCAAGGGCGAGGCTCGCCAGAGGCGGCTGAAAAAGTAATCGAAGAAATCGTCAAAAATACTGTCTGGCACGAAATTGCCCACCATTTTGGCCTGGATGAAAAAAGAGTGAGAGAAGCAGAATCCCGAAGAAAAGCAAGATCTTGATTTTTTATTAAAAAATGGGATAATTTAAATGGCTTTTTGAAAAATAAAATAA
>Ga0210017_1002875_pt1 | contig 14585 bp, 14 predicted proteins | sample CryGeyCG2014_020_FD_183966 | JGI IMG/M metagenome (GOLD analysis project Ga0210017, IMG submission 183966) | Groundwater microbial communities from aquifer - Crystal Geyser CG08_land_8/20/14_0.20 (SPAdes) (version 2) | ecosystem: Environmental > Aquatic > Deep subsurface > Groundwater | place... | reverse complement strand
CTAGTTCGTTGCCTCCCTATATGCAGAGTTCCGTTCAGGGCTGGCGGCTGACCTTTGCCCTGTCCCGATTTCCTGCCTGTCGACAGACAGGTCACGGAATGGTTAACGCAGTCTTTCCTCGGCGCACTCATAACACCCCTTAGTAGATACTATCGATTGTTTACTTAATTATACACCCGGAGATACGATAATGTCCTTATGAAAGCCCTTTCTTTTCCCAGTCCGAACAAGAAACTTTTGAGTTCACTCGGAAACGAAATTAAAGCCCTGCGCAAAAAAGACAAGTTAACAATAGAAGCCTTTGCGGATAAATGCGGCTTGCATCCAAAATACATTCAAACAATTGAGCATGGGAAAAGGAATGTCTCGATATCCGTATTTTTAAAATTAGCAGAGTCGTTAGGTGTTACCCCTCCAAACCTACTAAAAAAGTCTTGAATGTGAAGTGTGTGTCTTGAATCTTGATTTTTTCTACTCACTACTCACACTCACTCTCACACTCACACTTTTTACCGTCTCTTCAGCAGACCAACCACCCCACATCCAAACAAGCCAATCACCACCCACTGCGACGGGGTGAGCGTTAGCCAGTGCATGGGGCTGTAACGGAAGAACTCAACAGTAAAGCGATAGAGCGAGTAAAGAATCAACCACCAATAAAAGACCTGGCCATCATATTTTTTGCGCGGATAAATAATAATTGTTACCACTAAAAAGACTAAGAGCAGTAAAAAACTCGAATAAAGCTGGGTCGGGTGGATGACCTCATTAGGAAAGTAGGAGTGGGCCAAGGAACCAAAGGGAAATTTTAAGCCCCAAGGCAAATTAGTTGGCAAGCCAAAACAGCAACCATTCAAAAAACAACCAATGCGGCCAATGGCCAGGCCCAGGGCAGCAGCTGGGGCTAAGGTGTCAAAAAGCTTAAGCAAAAGAATTTTTTTAGCTCGGCAATAAAGCGATACTACTAACAAATTAGTTAAAAATCCACCCAAAATTACCAGCCCGCCCTTTTGGATCATAACAATATCCAAAAGATTATGACGATAATCACCCCATTGGCCAATAACATAAAACAATCTAGCCCCAATTATCCCAGAAATAATCACCCAGACTGCTAGATCAAGGATTGTTTCCGCGGCTAGCCCCTCTTTGCGAGCATAAAACAAAGAAACCAGAATTCCCAGCAAATACCCCAAAGCCACCATCACACCATAAGAATGGATTGCCAACGGGCCAAGATTAGTCAAGATCGGATACATGCTCTAACCCCTTAATAAAACGCTCTTCTTCATTGATCTCATGGACCTCACTAGCCTCTTTTTCAAACAATTTCAAGACTATCATGATAACCCCAACATTGATTATAATGTCAGCAAAATTAAAGACCGGCCAGATCGTAATATCAATATAATCAATAACATAAAACCGAAAGATCCGGTCCAGCAAATTACCCAAACTACCACCTAGAACAAAAGCCAAAGCCACTTGCATCCAATAATTTCTTGGCGAGAGGCGATGGTGGAAGTAGATAACCGCCAGCACCACAATGACCCCAACCACAATTAGATAAGAAGAGAAACCCACAAAAAGAGAAAAAGCCGCGCCAGTGTTACGCACATAAGTTAATTTGAGAAAATTGGAATATAAAGGAACAGACTGACCAAAATACATTAGATGATAGACAAGGTACTTAAAAATCTGATCAAACACTAGGATAACCAGCGCCAGCAGATAAAACAACATCAGTGCCCCGTGACCCCCTGTTGAATATACTGGTTAACAAATTTAACCAGCTCAGCAATATACATCCCAATGATAGGCAAATCAACCATGTGGACTAAAACCTTGGCAAAAACATAAAGCACTATCGCCGCCACAATTGTCATCCCCACGGCGATCCCAAAACCTCGAAATATCCCTCCAATAAAATTAACAAAAAAGAACCGCCAGGGACGGGTAAACATTGAGGTGTACTCGTCAATTCTAGCTTTCTCCATCAGCTCCCCCAGCCTTAGCACGCTGGCATTCAACTTGGCCCACAACCCTTCTTCTTCCTGAATAACATTCTCTCTCTCTTCTAATAGTTTACCTTCATTTGTCATTTGTAATTTGTCATTTGACATTTATCTTAGGTTCCCTCTTGCCAACTAGTTAAATACTTTTCTTGCTCTGGCGTTAATTTGTCAATTGTTATCCCCATTGATTTAAGTTTTAGCGTTGCTACCCAGTTCTCAATCTCTTGAGGAACATTATAAACTTTTGGCCCTAATTTGCCAGCATTTTTTATGACATATTCAGTGGCCAGGGCTTGAGTAGAAAAGCTCATGTCCATAACTGAAGCAGGATGCCCTTCGGCTGCGCCAAGATTAACCAATCTTCCTTCTGCCAAAAGATAAATACTCTTGCCGCTCGATAAAACAAACTGATCAACAAAATTACGGACATTTTTATTCTCTTTTTGGGCAATTTTTTTTAAGCCTTTAATATCAATCTCAATATCAAAATGGCCAGAGTTACAAACAATCGCGCCATCCTTCATTTTTTCAAAATGCTCAGGCCTAACGACGTGCATATCCCCAGTCAGAGTACAAAAAAGGTCGCCAATGGGCGCTGCTTCAGCCATAGTCATAACCCGAAAACCATCCATGGCCGCTTCAATCGCTTTAACCGGATCAATCTCTGTCACAATTACATTAGCCCCCATCCCCTTACAACGCATGGCAAAGCCCTTACCGCACCAACCATAGCCAGCCGCCACTATGTTTTTACCAGCAATCAAAAAATCAGTGGCCCGAATAATACCATCAACTGTGCTTTGGCCAGTACCATAGCGGTTATCAAATAAATTCTTGGTTTGAGCATCATTAACAGCAATAACCGGGAATTTCAAGACCCCGTCTTTTTCCATGGCCTTGAGCCGGATAACACCAGTGGTCGTCTCTTCCATGCTGCCAATAATATTTTTGGCCAGGTTAGGATACTTGGAAGTAATCGCAGAAACCAGGTCGCAGCCATCGTCCATGGTTACAGCTGGAGAATGCTCAACAGCCGTAATTAAGTGCTTATAATATGTATCGTTATCCTCACCCTTGATGGCAAAGACCTGAATTCCATAGTCATAAACCAAGGAAGCAGCCACATCATCTTGGGTTGAAAGCGGATTAGAAGCACACAGGACAATGTCGGCTCCCCCATCTTTTAAGGTCCTAACCAAATTTGCAGTCTCAGCCGTAACGTGCAAGCAGGCGCTCATCTTGATCCCTTTAAGGATTTGGCTCTTGGTAAACTTTTCTTTAACTTGGGCTAAGACCGGCATATCGCGCTCTGCCCACTCGATCCGGAGTTTTCCTTTGGGGGCTAAATTTTTATCCTTGATATCGCAATTAACCATTTTGCCTTTGCTCCTTTGTAATGGGACATATTTTTCTGCTGATTTCTTGCTCGTCCGGGTACTTGTTCTTGCCATTTTCTCTTTCTCCTTTACCATATTGATCTAGAAAAATTATTTTAACATAAAATAGCGCTCAATTGAACTGAAATTTCCCAAAACCATGGCGATAATAATATGTGAAAATCAATAAAAATCTAAGCGAAAGAGCTCAAGCCCTGTTTAACTGGAAGACAACAGCCAATTATTTCTTTACTAGCTTAAAACAGTTAATTCTATACTTGATCCCCGAATTTAGTCATGACCACCTTAGCACATCTTTGACACAGCTCAGGGTGACTAGAGTTTTGGCCAACTGTTTCACTCCAGAGCCAACAGCGAACGCATTTTTTTCCATCAGCATGTTTGACCACAATTTGCTTGCCTGCCACAAGTTTGACCTGAGAAACAATCAAGACCATAGGCAAAAATGCCTCAACCTCTTTTAGCCACTCTCGGCCCTCTGTCCCAATTTCAACCAAAGCCTCAACTGAAGCAGAAATTTCCTTGGCCGCCCGCTTCTTTTCAATTAATTGATAAACCTCTTCCCTTAGCTTTAAAATCTTTTCCCACTTTGCCTCTAGCTGCTCATCAAGGTACTTCTTGTCAACTTTTGGAAAATCAAGCAAAAACACACTGGTTACAGGTAACTGGTTACTGGTTACATACTTATAAATATCCTCAGCTGTAAACGAAAGTACCGGCGACATCAACTTAATCAACGCCATCAGGATTTCTCGCATGGCAAATTGCGCAGACGTGCGAGAGACCGCATCCTTAGCATCGCAATAAAGCCTGTCTTTAGACATATCTAGATAAAAAGCTGACAAGTCATTAACACAAAAATCATAGAGCGAGTGATAGACAACATGAAATTCAAAGCTATCATAAGCCTTAGTTACCAGCTCAATCAAACGATTAAGCTTTAACAAGATCCATCTGTCGATCTCTAGTAACTCGTGGCTCGTGGCTCGTGGCTCGCAATTAAAATCCCCCAAATTACTCAAAAGAAACCGACAAGTATTACGAATCTTAAGATACGCCTCGCGCACTTGTTTTAAGATATTTTGCGAGGCCGCCATATCATTGCGGAAATCAGTCGAGGCAACCCACAGCCGCAAAATATCCGCCCCATACTCCTTAACAACTTCCTGAGGCGAAATCACATTGCCCAAAGACTTGCTCATTTTCTTGCCCTTATCATCAACTGTAAACCCGTGGGTTAAGACCGCCTTAAATGGGGCCTTGCCTTTATAACCAATACCAAGCAAGAGCGAAGTTTGAAACCAGCCACGATGTTGGTCAGAGCCTTCAAGATATAGATCAGCTGGCCAGCTAAGATCGGCTCTTTGCTCCAGCACGGCCGCATGAGACGAACCAGACTCAAACCAGACATCAAGAATATCTGTTTCTTTGGTAAATTCAGTGCCGCCGCAATCGCATTTAAGATTGGCCGGCAAGATATCTTTGACCTCTTTGGCAAACCAACCATTAGTCCCGTGTTCTTTAACTAATTTAATAATTGCCTGATTAAACTCACCAGTCATGTGTGGTTTCTGGCATTTTTGGCAATAGAAAACAGGGATCGGCACCCCCCAACTGCGCTGACGCGAAATACACCAGTCAGGCCGACCTTCAACCATCCCACGAATTCTGTTCTCCCCCCAGGCCGGAAACCACTTAGTGTGACCAATAGCCTTGAGCGCTTCTCCACGCATATTATTATGGTCCACTGAAACAAACCACTGCTCGGTCGCGCGGAAGATCACTGGTTTTTTGCAACGCCAGCAATGTGGGTATGAATGCTTCATGAATTCAAGCTTTAAAAGCGAGCCATCTTGCTGCATTTTTTCAGTAATGATTTTATTAGCGCCAGCATAAAATTTCCCCTGGATAAAATCTGGGACCGAGCTGTCAAAATGCCCCATGGCATTAACCGGCATCACAATTGGAAGCTTGTATTTTAAGCCGACCCCGTAGTCTTCCATCCCATGTCCTGGCGCAATGTGGACCAAGCCTGTCCCCTGTTCTAGCGTGACATAAGTATCAAGTACCACCTGACCTTCGCGCTCAATAAAGGGGTGCTGGTATTTGACCCCTTCAAGATTTTTTCCTGACATCTTGCCAATAATTTTATATTCCTTAAGCTCTAATTTCTTAACAAACTCCTCAACCAACCCCTCGGCAATAATATATACCTCTCCTTGTTCGGATTTAGGATTTAGGATTTCGGATTTTAAAAAAACATATTCATATTCCGGATGAGCAGCAATCGCCACATTAGCCGGCAAGGTCCATGGTGTTGTGGTCCAAATCACTAAAGAAAGAGGCATCGAGGGATCAAGGTTTCGAGGCATCCAGTCCTTTGATCCCTTGGTACCCTGGTCCCTTGAAACCTTAAATCTGACAAAAATCGACGGCGACTTATCATCCTCATACTCAATCTCAGCCTCGGCTAAAGCTGTCTCACAATGCGGACACCAATGGATTGGCTTTAACCCGCGATAGATATAACCCTTTTCAGCTAAGACCCCGAAAAGCTCAATAATTTTAGCTTCATATTCATAATTAATTGTTAAATACGGCTTGTCCCATTCGCCAAAAATCCCCAAGCGCTTAAATTCCGTCCTTTGCAAATCAACATATTTTAGGGCGTACTCTTTGCATCTTTTCCGAAATTCAACTTTGTGAGCAGGCTCTCGAAATTTATTTCTCTCGTCCTCACCTAAGTCTTTAATCAACTGAGTTTCAATGGGTAAACCGTGGCAGTCCCAACCAGGAACATAAGGAGCATAAAACCCTTGCATAGATTTATACTTAACAATTATATCTTTGAGGATTTTGTTGAGCGCGTGGCCCAGGTGAATATCTCCGTTGGGATATGGTGGGCCATCATGGAGAATATAACGACTATCGGCTTTCGAATTTCGAAGGTCGAATCTCTTCCCCATTTGATGATAAACATCTTGCTTGGCCCAAAAAGCTGTCATTTCCGCTTCGATTTCAGCTAGTTTAGCCCGGATAGGAAAGTCGGTTTGCGGCAGGTTTAAAGTCTTTTTATACTCCATAGTTTTATTTTATCACGAGCAGCCCAGGTTTTCCAGGCAAGGCTAGCTATTCTTGCATCTCCCAGCTAGATTTGTTATATTCAATGGCATGATCAAAAAAATGCTCCTCATTTTTCTGTTGGCTTTTATTGGGCTTTCTTTGATCGGTTGCTTTGAGCCACAACCACCCAAGGTGGATTTTATTAACTATAACCTTAGCAAGGTCACACGGCAAGGACTTGAGCTGTCTTTTCTTTTTTCCGTTGAAAACCCCAACTCACTCGCCATAGACCTGACCAAATACCAATATAAGATATTTATCAATGACCAGGAATTTATTAGCGAAACTAAACCCGGCTTTAATATCCCTGCTAACAGCAAAAAAATTATTACCATCCCAGTAATGATCAGCTATGATAAATTGTTTGGCACCAGCTTAGGAGTTCTTGCCGCCTTGGCCAAAGGCGGAAAAGAGCTTACTTACCAGATCGAAGGGACACTGGAGATTAAATTGTTAGAACTTGGTCTTACGGCCCCGCTCAAGGCTACCGGCCAAATCCCAATCCCTAAAGATATTCGCTTTTAGAGTTTTATTCCTCATGTTATAATTGCCCCATGCATTGGCAAGGCGTTGTCAAAGAGTACCAAGAATATCTCCCTGTTACTGAAAAGACCCCCATTGTTACTTTTTATGAGGGGAACACCCCACTACTCCCAGCTGAACATCTTTCCAAGCTGACTAACTGCCAAGTTTATCTTAAATACGAAGGAGCCAACCCAACTGGTTCATTCAAGGATCGTGGGATGTGCCTGGCAATTTCCAAAGCCGCGGAAAAAGGTTGCAAGGCAGTGATTTGCGCCTCTACAGGTAACACCTCGGCCTCGGCTGCGGCTTATTCTGTTCGCGCTGGAATGGATTGCATTGTCATTATTCCCAAGGGTAAGATCGCCCTGGGCAAACTTTCGCAAGCGATTCTGCACGGGGCCAAGGTTTTTGAGGTTGATGGTAATTTCGATCAAGCCCTCGAGCTTGTTCGTGAAATGGGGAAAAAATATCCAGTTGAAATTGTTAACTCAATCAATCCATTCAGAATTGAGGGGCAAAAAACAGGGGCTTTTGAAATTTGCAATCAACTTGAGGCAGTGCCTGACTTTCACGCTATCCCAGTTGGCAATGCCGGCAACATCACGGCTTATTGGAAGGGTTATACTGAATACAAAAAGGCAGGCAAGATCAATAAATTGCCCAAGATGATTGGTTTTCAGGCTGAAGGTGCCGCCCCAATTGTCCGCGGCCATATTATTGAAAAGCCGGAAACACTAGCCACCGCGATTAGGATCGGCAATCCTGCGAGCTGGAAACAGGCCGAAGCCGCGGCCCAAGACTCTGGCGGTTTTATTGATATGGTCTCTGACAAGGAAATTATTGAAGCATACAAAATGATCGCCGCCAAAGAAGGTATCTTCTGCGAACCAGCCTCGGCTGCGTCTGTGGCCGGACTTCTAAAATCTGTCAAAGCAGGTAAAGTTTCTGTTGGCGCAACTGTGGTTTGTGTTTTAACTGGCCACGGCTTAAAAGATCCTGACAATGCTATTAAATATGGGGAAAAGCCAACTCGTATCCCCTGCAAGGCAGCTGAAGTAGCAAAAAGACTAGACTATTAGAACTTCGAATCAACAGTCAAACCAAACAAAGCAAGCAATCGGTCAAGCTCGTGATCAATTTGCTTCATCACCCTGATCGTCTCCCAACTATGCTTTTGGCAAACAGGGTCCATTTTAGCAGCAAAAGCTCTGTATTCCTCGCTGGCTCGATCAAGTTTAGTCGAGTCAGTTCCTAGCACATATCCAAGTAGGAAAACATCCAGCAGGACTTTATCAAAGACTGTTTTTTGCAAGCCGTCCATTAGCTCGAACACTTTGGAAAAAATAAGATTAATTTCCGCATTTATGGGATTGGGCTTGGACTTGGGGCAAGACGCATAAACCTTCGCGGTCAAGAATTCAAAATACCCCATAAACGCAAAACGTTCATTTGCTTTTACCTTATAATCACCCTTGACCCCAGAAGTAAACTTTCCTGCTCCAATCGGCATTCGGCGATAGTTTTGAATAGCTCTTAAAAAAGAAGCAACCTCGGCCTTTCTCCTACGCAAACTCACTAAAGGTGGATTGCTAGAACCTTTAAAACGAGCTTGCCAACTAGACAAACCTCGATCAAAAATAGGTCGGTTATAATTAACTATCCTGTGCATTGTAACTTTATCTCGTTAGCTATTGGCTAAAATTTCAGTTTTTCGATATAATAAAAGCTATGCCTGATATTGTTATCGTCGTTAATAGCCCTGGAGAACTTTCAGCCTTAGCCAAGCCTGTGGCTGAAACAATATATGCCCAGAACCCTACTAGACGGATATTTCTAGTCCTTACCCCCTGCCAATACACCAGCGGCAAAGAGCTGGAATATATCAGGACCATTAAGGGTATTACCCAAACCATTACCCAAAAAGAATACAAAAGCTGGATCCTCAAGAACCAAAAGCCGAAAATTGATTTTTCCAGCCAGGGAACAGTTCTTTTTTTGGGCGGCGACCTGGCCCACGCCGTTCTAATCGCTAAGAAACTAAAATATCCGGCCTACGCCTATGTCCAGGATTACATTGGCTGGGTTGGTTTTTACAAAAAGTTCTTTTGCCCGGACATTCAGTCACAACAAAAGCTTGACCGCCGCAGTTTACTCAAAGACAAACTGGAAATTGTCGGCAATTTAATGGTTGATTCAGTCTCAAGCATGCCCAAATGGCAGCCGGAAGAAAACGTCATCACTTTTATGCCTGGGAGCCGTGCCTGGCAAATCAAGCACACTACCCCGATCTATACCAAAATAATTCAAGAGATCAAATGTCAAATTAAAAATGTCAAATGTCAAATTGTTGATTCGCCATTTGAGAAGGCAATAGAAATTCCAGAGGCAAAGATGATCTCGTTTGAAGAAGCGCATAATTCAGAACTGGTTATTACTATTCCAGGCACAAATACTGCCAGACTAGCCGCCAGGGGGATCCCGATGCTGGTGGTTTTCCCGCTGGACAACATAGACGTTATCCCGCTTGAGGGGATTGCCCACTATATTTCCAAAATCCCCTATTTTGGGATCAGGCTTAAAAAGAAGTTTGCCGAGATAATGAACAAACAAACCCGCTTTTTTGCTTTGCCTAATATCAAGGCAGACCAGGAGATTGTTGAAGAGATACGAGGTGTAATAGATCCGCAAGAGGTAGCTAATAAGGTTATTGCTCTGTTAAAAGATAAACCAAAGAGGGAAAAGATGTCTGCTGAGCTGCTAGCCACCATGGGAGCAGCTGGCGCAGCCGCTAAAATCACAGAGGAAATAAATGAAATTATACGCTAGATTGCTTAAATTCATCAAACCCTACTATTCCCAAATCATTGGCGGGACCATTTGTACTGCATTGGTTACAAGCACCACCCTCTTGATTGCCCCCTTGGTCGGCTATATCTTCCAATTGATTGAAGATAAAAACATGTTCCTGCTCAATCTTTCAGCCCTGGGGATGATTGGCTTGTTCGTGCTTAAAGGCTTGTTCCAATATGGCCAAGAATATTTGTCTTATTTTGTGGCCCAAAGGATCATCGTTGACCTGCGCAATCAAGTCTACGAACATTTGCAAGATCTCTCTCTTGATTTCTATGCTAAATGGAACACCGGAGAACTGGTCTCGCGAGTAATGAACGATATCCAAACCTTGCAAGCCACCCTCTTTACTGGTTTTGTCACCCTGATCCCACATTCGCTCCTCTTGCTCGGCCTGATGGGCTATATTTTTTGGCTAAACTGGCAGCTCTCGCTTTTGACCTTGGTCGCCCTCCCCCTCATTGTCCAAGTAATCCGCATCTTTGCCAAAGAGATCCGAGAGATCAGCGAAGGGGTCCAGCAAAAAGCCGCTGACATCACCTCTCACCTGCAAGAAACCATCTCTCAGGTCAAGACGGTTAAGTCATTTGCCATGGAAAAAGAAGAGTTGGCAAAATTCAAAGGTAAAACCGAAAAATCCTTTGACATTAGCATGCGAGCCGTCCAGATCCTGGCCACGCAAAATCCAGTTATTGCGCTCTTGCAAACCATTGCTGTGGTTGGGATTGTCTGGTTTGGCGGCCGAGAAATCATCAGCGGCAGCTTGTCCTTGCCTCAACTTATCTCTTTTGCCACGGCCCTAGGAATAATGACTGACCCAGGTAACACTTTGAGCAAGGCGTACAGTATTATTCAACAAGGCATGGCTTCAACTAAGAGAATTTTTGAGGTCTTGGATGTTAAGCCCTCAATTGCTGACTTACCTGGAGCCAAGAAACTCCCTAGGATAAATGGAGAGATTAATTTTGAAAACATCTCTTTTGCTTATGAGAATGAGGAAGTCTTGCAAAACATCAATCTAAAAGTTAAGCCAGGCGAAATCATTGCCTTGGTTGGCCGGACCGGGGCTGGCAAAAGCACGCTCACCAGCTTGTTGCTCAGATTTTACGACCCAACTAGCGGCAGGATATTAGTTGATGGCCAAGATATTAAGACAGCCAAGCTTGAGAGCCTTAGAAAGCAGATTGCCGTGGTCCCCCAAGAAATCGCGCTTTTTTCAGGTACCATTAAAGACAACATCGCTTATGGCCGGCCCAACGCAAGCGAAGCAGAGATTATCGAGGCTGCCAAGTTTGCCAATATTCACGACTTTATTAACAGCTTGCCAAAAAAATATGAAACGCAGGTGGCAGAGCGCGGCAGTCGGCTCTCTGGTGGCGAGCGACAGCGGGTTGCAATTGCTAGGGCAATTCTAAGAGATCCCAGAATTTTAATTTTAGACGAGGCCACTTCTTCTCTTGACGCAGAGACCGAAAGTTTGATCCGAGATGCCTTAGAACGACTAATGAAAGGCCGCACGACTTTTATTATTGCCCACCGGCTTTACGCCGTAGAGCACGCTAATCGGATTGTGGTCATTGATAATAAACAAATCTTGGAGATTGGCTCGCATCAAGAACTGCTACAAAAAGACGGGCTCTATAAATATCTCTACGCAATTCAATTTAATAACAAGGCATGATATTACTCCTAAAAATATTGCAGGGCTTCTTCTCACTTGTTTTCCGTCTACCGGCCAGGGTTGCCCTCTCGATCATGTACAGCTCAGCCTGGCTGTTGCAAGCCATAGCAAAAATGACCCCGCTTAAAAAAAGCGTGATCAACAACATCAAACTGCTGCTCCCCCAAAGCCCGGCCAAGCAGATCGCCAGCAAGCTGATCAAGAATGTAAGTTATTCTGCTTTTGAACTGCTCTGTTTCCCCTTTTTTAAAAAGGAACACTCCTCTCCAGTTTTTGCCTTTGAGGGTAAGGACCATTTAGACCAAGCCCTAGCTGAAAAAAAAGGGGTCATTCTTTTGACCATCCACGCAGGCAATTACGAAGCGGCCGGCAGCCTTTTACCAACGCATGATTATAAAGTGACCGGCATCCTGCGCGCGACCAACGACCCTATTTTTGAGCTGGTCAACCAGAGCCGCCAGGCCGGCGGCGCCAAGCTTGTTAATATCCTCCAAGGAAATATGTACCAAGAGAGCCTCAAGGCGCTCGCTAACAACGAGATCATTTATCTGATGGCTGATACTGGCGCTTTAGAGAGCCGACATGAATATCTCCGGTTTTTAGGCAAATCCATGCCAGTGGCCACGGGTTGGGTCACTCTAGCCCAACGCTCGGGCGCCCCCGTTGTCCCCTTCTTAGTCAAACGTACTGGCAGAAAAAACATAGTACAAATTCATCAGCCCATAAAAGTCAACAAGGAGAACCGTCAGGAATCCATGCAAGCGGTGGCTGCTGTTTTTGAAGAGTTCATCAAACAAAACCCAGATCATTGGTGGATGTTTTTGAATGAGTATGAAACAAAGAGGATGGTAAGCTCAAAGCCCCTCACCTACTAAAGCAATAATGAACAAAACAAAAAATTTACTCTTAATATTGATAGCTACATCTGCCCTTCTCTTTTTTTTCAAACTCGGCAGCTTTTCTCTCTATGACGCGGCTGAGACAACCTATGGCGAGTTTATCAAACAAATTATGCTGACTAGCGACTGGATTACGATGCACTTTAACAGCCAGATCATCTTTGACAAACCCCCACTCTATTTTTGGCTCGCCAGAATGTTTACCATATTAATCGACTTTAACGAATGGGCAATCCGCCTGCCAGCCGCGATCTTTGGGGTTTTAACTGTGATCACCACTTTTCTCCTGGGCAAAGTCTTTTACAATAAGAAAGTCGGCTTGCTCTCCGCCATAGTTCTAATGACCGCGTTCCAGTTTTTAATCCAATCAAGGATCGCGGAGCTTGATGTCTTGCTGGTCTTTTTTATCACGGCTGGTCTTTACTGTTTTTGGCAGGGAAAATATAAGCTAATGTATTTCTGGTTAGCTTTAGGAACACTCATCAAAGGAATTATTGCCATTGCCATGCCAGGCTTTGCTATTTTTCTATTTTTGCTTTTTACCAAAGAGCTGAAAAAACTCAAGGAACTCCAGTTGCTTCAAGGGTTTCTAATAATTTTGGCGATTGGCGGGCCGTGGTATGCAGCTGAGTGGGTTTTGCACGGTGAAAAGTTTACCCAATTTGTGCTTGGTTTTCTTTTTCTTTCAAGGTTCCAAGGAGTTGTCTCTGGCCACCCTGGCCCCCTGTACTACTATCTCCCCGCACTACTCTTAGGCTTTTTCCCTTGGTCACATTTTATTCCGTATGCACTTGTTAAAACCTGGAAAGCCGCAACTAACCGATCCCAAGCAACCAAGCTACCCAGCCACCCAGCAATCCTGACCCTTTGCTATATTATTCCTGTTTTTCTAGTTTTCTCAATCGCGAAAACAAAACTACCGAACTACATCCTCCCAATCTATCCTTTTCTGGCTATTATGGTTGGGAAGCTCTGGGTTGATTTTCAGAAAAGCGAGCGCCACGCCATGCTAATTTCAAACATTGGACTAGCCATCGTGGTTGCCCTAGTCTTTATCGCCGCAGCTATCGCAGGCCGGCAATATTCTGGATCATACGAAGCCTTAATGCCGCAGCTTCAGCTTTTGGGCACTATCATTGCCTGCGGTAGTTTGGTCTCTATTCTTTTTTTCATATTCAAAAAATATCAATTAAGCTTTGTCACCCTGCCTATCATGGTTTTTGTCATGACCGCTATTTTGACTACCCAAACCCTCCCCGCGGTTGAAGAATATAAAGGAACCAAAGAATTAGCACAACGCGTAAGCGAGGTTGTCGGAGCCTCGCTCATCGCCGCTTATAACGTTGGCAATAGGCCGGGGATAGTTTTCTACAACTCCAAGCCAATAATTTATTTGGAAACAGAAAAAGAATTGGTTATATTCTTGAAGAATAAAAAGGGGTATTGTTTTACAACTATCGAAGAATATAATAAGCTCAAAAAAAAACCTACGGCTTTAAATAAAAAGGGAGATTTGGTCGTAGTCTATTAAAACATCAAACCAGCTGGCTTAGGGAATCTAAACCAGCTGGTTCATTCGCTTCTCTATTTCCAATCCTAATCCGCGCTATCAGATACCATATCCCCTCTTAAAGAAAAAGGCAATTTAACGGTAATGATTTTCACGACAGGAGTCATTACTATTTCAAAACTTTCTGGCTCTTTACTATAAGCCGCCCCCTGAGCAATATTTTCTCCAAGCCCAGTTTTTTGAACCGTCGCGATATAATTACCAGTGGCTAAACGTGCAACAAAAGTACCGTTCGTTGTTTTACCCTTTGTGACTTGAGTCAACATTGGGCTCCCTCGCTCAACCCGCCAAACATACACCCAACATTCTCTATTTGCGCCCGTAACAATTCCATGCCCATCGCTATAAACAACCCTGATGTTCACAAGAGTTGGGATCCTGCTACGATCGATAGAGGGCGTGGCGTAAGTTGCCAGGCAAAGAACACCAACTAAAAAAACTAACAAACACCCGATAAGTTTCTTCATTATTTCACCTCCTCATTTTATAAAGTTTTAAGACACTTGTATTTTACCCCCCCCCCCC
>Ga0210017_1002874_pt1 | contig 14585 bp, 14 predicted proteins | sample CryGeyCG2014_020_FD_183966 | JGI IMG/M metagenome (GOLD analysis project Ga0210017, IMG submission 183966) | Groundwater microbial communities from aquifer - Crystal Geyser CG08_land_8/20/14_0.20 (SPAdes) (version 2) | ecosystem: Environmental > Aquatic > Deep subsurface > Groundwater | place... | reverse complement strand
TTTTTATAAGTTTATATAAAACAGAGACCCGCTGTTTTCTTTTAAAACCGAAGAGTTTTCACGGACATTCTTATTTGAGCTAATAAGGGCGCGTTCACGGACATTTTATATGAGCTAATGCGGAAACTTGCTTATGCCCCCGTTCTTTTTATAAGATTTAATTACTAGCAGGCTATAAGGCAACAAGGCAAATAGTCGCAGAGAAACCAGTTTAAAAATTACCGGAGGAACGATGAATACCCAGACTCTCAAAAAAACGGCTTTAAACGATACCTGCAGGAAATACGGCGGGAAGATGGTGGATTTTCACGGCTGGGAGCTGCCCATACAGTTCGAGGGCATCACGAAGGAACACTCCGCCGTCAGGAACGGGGCGGGGATGTTCGACGTCTCCCATATGGGCCAGATCTTCGTTACCGGCAAGGACGCGGCCGCCTTCCTGGACTACGTCAACGCCAACGACGTGAAGAAACTCCAGAACAACCAGGGCTGCTACTCCCATCTCCCCAACGGGCGGAAAGGGATAGTGGACGACGTGATAAATTTCTGCCTCGACCAGGCGGGAGGGCGCTATCTCGTCATCGTCAACGCCACCACCAGCTCCAAGGATTACGAGTGGTTCCTCGGGAATTCCAGCGGCTTCGACGTAAAAATAGAGAACAGGAGCGACGATTACTCGATGATAGCCCTTCAGGGCCCGAAGACCATAGAGATAATGAAGCGATTCGAGCCCGTCATACTGAAGTTCGGAAGGTTCTGTATCGTCGAATCCTCGTTCAAGGGCGAAAAGACCTTCGTCTCCAGAACCGGCTATACCGGCGAGGACGGCTTCGAGGTCACCGCCCCGCACAAGGTAATAAACGAGATCTGGGAAAAATTCGCGGAACTCGGCAAACCTTACGGGCTCATCCCCTGCGGGCTCGGCTCCAGGGACACGCTCAGGCTCGAATCCGGTTATCTCCTTTACGGCAACGACATAGACGACGAACACACCACCTATGAAGCCAACTACGGCTGGGTGGTAAAGCTCAAAAAAGAAAAATTCATAGGCAAGGATATCTATCTGAAGCAAAAGGAAGAAGGCCTGAAAGTGAAACTTACGGGACTCGCCACGGAAACCGGCATCCCGAGGGAAGGCTGCCGGGTCTTCGCCGGCGGCGAACAGATAGGCGCCCTGCAAAGCGCCACTTATTCCCCCACCCTGAAGAAGGGCATAGGCGTGGGCTACTTCACGAAAACAGACCTGAAACCGGGCGACGAGCTTGAAGTGGAAATAAGGGACAAAAAGGTGAAAGCCAGGGTGCACGAAGTTCCTTTCCACAAGGGCACGGCTTTCGGCAAGGTTTACATAGCGCAGTAAAGGCCGTGACTCGGGACTCGTGATTCGAGATCGCGAATCAGAAAAAAGAAGTTTTAAGGACAAACGAACCATAAGGAGAAAAAATGAAACCAGAAGAACTCAAGTACACCAAAACCCACGAGTGGCTGCACATTTCCGGCGACGCCGCCGTAGTGGGCATAAGCGATCACGCCCAGCATGAAATGGGCGACATAGTTTTCGTCGACCTGCCCAAGGTCGGCAGCAAGGTGCAGAAGGAAAAACAGGCCTGCGTGGTCGAATCCGTCAAATCGGCTTTCGACATCTACGCCCCCGTCTCGGGGGAGATAACAGAAGCCAACACCAAACTCTCGGACGAGCCCGCGCTGGTGAACCAGTCTCCGCTCGAGAACGGCTGGCTTTTCAAGATGAAGATCTCCGCGCCGGCGGAAGCCTCGGACCTGATGGACTGGAACGCCTATCAGGAATTCGTAAAGACCGCGGCGCATTAGGGAAGATATTAAGAAATTGAGGGATTAAGGCATTAAGGCATAAAACAACCGGAAATCGATCCTGTAACTGATTTCCCCCCTTTACCGCCTTTCCCTAATCTCTTAATGCCTATTTTCTATTCTCTTATTTTACGAGGTGAATATGTTCATTTCAAACACTGAAACGGAAAAGAAGGAAATGCTCAGGGCCATAGGGGCCGAAAAATTCGAAGACCTGATAAAGCAGGTCCCGGGGAAATTCCTGGGCTCCAGATTCGACCTGCCCGAAGGGCTCAGCGAAATGGAAACCTATAACCGCATGAAGGAACTTTCCCTGAAAAACAGGAATTTAAAAAGCTTCGTCGGCGGCGGCGCCTACGAAAGGTATATTCCCTCGGCCGTAAAGGCGCTGATTTCGAGAGGCGAGTTCCTTACCGCCTACACGCCCTACCAGCCCGAAGCGAGCCAGGGCATACTCCAGACCATCTACGAATACCAGAGCTCCATGTGCGCCCTGTACGAAATGGACTGTTCCAACGCTTCCATGTACGACGGCTCGACGGCCTTCGCCGAAGCGGTAAAAGCCTGCGTAAGGATAAACTCCAGGAAAAAAATACTTTACGCTTCGACCATGAATCCCAGGTACCTGGACGTGGCAAAGACCTATTTCTCCAATCCGGAATACGAATTCACGGCGGTGCCGGCCGAGAACGGGGCGATAAACCCGGAAAAACTGAAGGCCATGCTGGACGAAAGCGTTTCCTGCGTGGCCGTGGCCAATCCGAACTATTTCGGCGTAATAGAAGACGTGGAAGCCCTGGCCAAAGCCGCCCATGAAAAGGGCGCGTTGGCGGTCTGCGTTGCCGATCCCCTGAGCCTGGCGGTCCTTAAAACGCCCGGCGCCGCCGGTTTCGACTTCGCCGTCGGCGAAGGACAAAGCCTCGGGCTACCCCTCTCCTACGGCGGTCCTTATCTGGGGATCTTCACCTGTAAAAAGGAATACGTCAGGCAGATGCCCGGCAGGATCTGCGGCATGACGAAGGACAAGGACGGCAAAAGAGGCTTCGTTCTGACCCTGCAGGCCAGGGAACAGCATATCAGGAGGGACAAGGCCGCCTCCAATATCTGCTCCAATCAGGCGCTTTGCGCTCTTTCGGCCGCCATCTATTGCGCCATCATGGGCCCGGAAGGCCTCAGGGAAACGGCGCTCCTGAACAATCACCTCGCCAACTTCGCGGCGGAAGAACTGGCGAAAATAAAAGGCGTCAAGCTGAAATACGGCAGACCATTCTTCAACGAGTTCGTCCTGGAACTGCCGGTAAAGGCCGCCGAACTGAGAGAAAAGACAGCCTGCAAGGAAGGCGTGGACCCCGGACTCGACCTCGCCCATCTGGGCAAAGGTTTTGAGAACTCGCTTCTCGTCTGTCTGACCGAAACCAAAAACGAAACCGACGTCCTAAACCTTAAAAAAGCGGTGGAGGCGAACCTCGCCGTAGAGGCCAAAATATGAACGACATAATAAAATTCGACAATAAACTGAGCATAGAAAAATCGGGGGAAGGCAAGAGAGGTTTTTCCTTCAAGAAAGCCGCCCCGAAAGCCGGGATCCCCCAGGGCGCGGCCAGGACCACCAGGCCCAGGCTGCCGGAACTTTCCGAATTCGACGTGGTGAGGCATTTTACTCGCCTCTCCAAGTTCAATTTTTCCGTGGACACGCATTTTTACCCTCTCGGATCCTGCACCATGAAATACAATCCCAAGATAAACGAAGAGGTCTCTTCTTTCGACGGCTTCACTCATACCCATCCGCTGGCCATGGACGCCTGCGCGCAGGGCACGCTTGAAATAATCTGGGACATGGAAAAACGCCTTTGCGAGCTCTGCGGCATGGACGCCGGAACGCTCTGGCCGGTAGCCGGGGCCCACGGCGAATACACCGGCATACTGCTGGCGAAAAAACATTTCGAAGAGCTTAACCGAAGCCGGGACGTCCCCTCTCCCGTAAAGAATGAGGAAGGGACAGTCCCTATTCACTCCGACAGAGTGAATAGGGACGAAATCATAGTGCCGGACTCGGCCCACGGCACCAATCCCGCCACCGCCTCCATGGCGGGGTTTAAGACGATAAACATAAATTCCGCCCCGGACGGCAGGATAGACCTGGAAGTCCTCAAAGCGCGTATCACCCCTAAAACCGCGGTGATAATGCTTACCGTTCCCAACACCCTGGGGATATTCGAGAGCAATATAGCGAAGATCTGCGAAATGGCGCACGCTAACGGCTCCCTGGTCTATATGGACGGAGCGAACTTCAACGCCCTCATCGGCCTCGTAAAACCCGGCGAACTTGGCGTCGACATCATGCATCTGAACATGCACAAAACTTTCTCCACCCCCCACGGAGGCGGCGGACCGGGAGCCGGGGGCATAATGGTAAAAAAGGCCCTTATTCCCTATCTTCCCGCGCCCAGAATAGAAAAAAAAGGCGGCTCTTTCTCGGTGAACGAAGACCTGCCCCTTTCCATAGGCCGCATAAAGGCCTGGTTCACCAACACGCAGGTGCTTTTGAGGGCCTACGCCTACCTGCTTATGCACGGTCCGAAACAGCTCAGGGAAATAGCCGAGAACTCGATAATAAACGCCAACTACATAAAATCCGGACTGCAGGACCTTTTCCCTCCCTATTCCAGGGAATACTGCATGCATGAATGCGTGCTCGCTCCCTCGAAAGAACTGACCGACAAGGGGATCAGAACCCTGGACGTGGCCAAACGCCTGCTGGATTACGGCTATCACGCGCCCACCATCTACTTCCCCATCATCGTCCACGAAGCGATAATGATAGAACCGACCGAAACCGAGAGCAAGGAAACGATGGACGCCTTCATCGCCGCGATGACCAAAATACATTCCGAGGCGCAGAAAGACCCGGAATTCGTGAAAAAAGCCCCGCATACCATGCCCGTAAAAAGGCTGGACGAAGTGGAAGCGGCCAGAAAGCCGAACATTCGCTGGTAATTGCGATAAGCAAGAAACAAAGGTTCAAAGCGGCAAAGGCGCATAGCATATAAGGAATTTCCCTGTTTTTCACTTTGGCGCTTTGCGCCTCTGTGCCTTTGGCCCTTTATCTCACTTTCATCATGGAAAAAGCTTTTATAATACTGACCCCGCCGCTGGAAGTTTACGAACAGATGGCAGCGGACGAATATTTCTGCGAGATCATGCCCCGTAAATATCTGCTCAGGTTTTTCAACTGGGCCGCCGACGGAATAACCTTCGGTTTTTCACAGAGGCACGGCGAGGTCCTGCAAAAGCTGGGCGAAGAGGACCGCGGAAGCCGGATAACCAGGAGACCGACCGGCGGAGGGATAGTTTTTCACCGCTCAGACCTCACTTTTTCCTTCATTTTTTACAGCCCCGGAGATTTCAATCCTTACGCGACCTACGAAAAACTCCACACGGCGATAAACGAGGAATACGCCGCCGGCGGAGTTCCGCTGAAAATCCTCAATTCCAGAGGAGGCAGCTACGCGGTGAACAACCCCGTGATGGATTGTTTCTCAAAACCGGTGGATAAGGACCTGATGGCGGGCGGGAAAAAAGTGCTGGGCGGCGCCTTGAGAAAATTTTCAGACTACATGCTTTACCAGGCTTCCTTCCAGATGGAGGATTCCAGAAAGGATTCCGCCCTTCATTCCGAAACGATGACCGAAGCGCTCGCCAAAGGTTACGGCCTGCTGTTTGAGCCCTATTCCGCGACGGAAAATGATTTGGATAAAATAAGAAAATTAGGATATAATAAGTATAGAAGCAGGGAATGGATAGAAAGAATATAGGAGCAGTCATTGAGAAATTAAGCAATTAAGCGGCTGCCGCAATGAAATGGGTTACCGGGGATTTTTTTTAAATTAAGGACTTAATTTCTATTTTCTATTATCTCAATCTCTTCTCGGGAGGACTTATGATAGCCTTTATCCTGTGCAAACTGGTGGCCGGACTCGAACAAAAAGCGATCGGACAGATAAAAAACATAAGAGGCGTGAAAGACGTTTACCTGACTTTCGGCGCCTGGGACGCGATCCTCGTGGCCGAAGCCGACACGATGGACAAGCTCAGCGGACTCATAGTAAGGGAAATACGCGGAATACACGGAGTACAGACCACGGAAACACTGGTAACGACCAATTTGTAATCCGGACATTTAAGAGGTTTTTATGAACGACTTTGGCAAACCTTCAGAAAAACTCATTTTAATAGTGGACGACGACGACAGCGTCAGGGAACTGCTTGAATTCGTGGTCAAAAAAGAAGGCTTTAAAGTGGAAAAAGCCAGCGACGGGAAAGAGGCCATAGACAAGGCCAGGACCGTGAGTCCAGACCTCATCCTTCTTGACCTGATGCTTCCCAAATACGGCGGCTTCGAAATTCTCCGGGAACTCCAGGGCTATGAAACCGCGGAAATCCCGATAATAATCATCACCGGGAAATACACTGACCGGTCGACGGCGGACATGATAAAACAGGAACCGAATGTAAAGGATTTTATCGAAAAGCCGGTAAAAACGAACCTGCTGGCGGCTACCATACATAAAATACTGGGCACCAGGCCTTAACAGCCGAGACTCGGGACTCGAAACTCGAGATCCGAAACGACAAAAACAGCTAAGAGGCCGGGACTTGAGATTCGTTCCACTGATCCCTGTCCCCTGACCGCTGAGTACCGCCTTACGCCTTGCGTCTGTGAACTTGTGACCTGCGTCTTGTTTTCATTTTATGCCCCCCACTCTGACCAAAAATATTTTTTCGCTGGCCTCGCTTCCGCTGCTGGCTTCTTTTTTTCTGGCTTTCGTCCCCGTCCTTCTCGCCCTTGTGACGAATTTAAAAACCACCTTTTACTTCCTCCTGGGACTGTTTTTTTACCTCTTGGTCCATTATAAATTCGCAAAAAAAACCGGCTACTTTTACATTTTTTCCCACGAGATGAGCCACGCGCTGTCCGGCCTGCTCCACGGTATAAGAATAAAAAAGATCTCGGTCAAAAAAAACTCCGGCTACGTGGTTTTTAAGGGGAAACCGAACTACCTGACCGACCTGGCGCCCTATTTCATACCCTTTTACGCGCTGGCGGCGGCCCTTCTTTATTTTTCGGCCGGATATTTTCTGGAGATCTCCGCCTACAGGTCTTTTTTTATCTTTGTCGAGGGTTTTTTCATAGCTTTCCACGTCATAAACACCGCCGAGATAATCGCCGGGCCGGTGCAGAGCGATTTCAGGAAAGCCGGCGGCTTCTTTTTTTCCTTCGTTTTCACGGCGGCTCTGAACCTGCTTTTCATGGCCCTGATACTGAAAATGCTTTTCCCCGGCCTCGTCGACCTTTCCGCGATAACAAAAAAAACGGGCTCCAATCTCTCGGGAACCGCGGGGTTTTCCGTCCGCGCGTTCAAACGCGTCTACAATACTGCTAAAATATATATGGACAAACAATGACGAAAACCATAAAACCGTTACTCCGGGGCCTGAAATTCCTCCTGATCTTTACGGCGCTCTTCTTTCTCCTTTCTTTCCTGGCTGTAACCTTCCTGGCCAACAGGTATTTCTCCAGATCGGAGATAAACTATCTGGTGACGGGTCAGCTTCAGGACTTCTTTTCCAGACCCGTCAAACTCTCGAGCGTGCAGCTGGACATGTCCGGCTACCTCAAAATAAAGGGCCTGCAGGTATACAGGAAAAACTCCGCGGAGTTTTTCATAAAATCGGACTATCTTCTGGTCAGCTGCGACGCCTTAAGCTTTTTAAGCGGGAACTTCAAGGTAAAGAGCGTGAAACTCATCTCACCCGCCATAAACCTCGTCAAGGATAAAAAAGGAGACTGGAATTTTTACGATATACTGGAAAATTACAGGAACCGGGGAAAAAGCGGCAAGATAAGCCTGGTAGGCTTCGAAATAGAGGACGGGAAAATAAACGTAAGGGACGAAAAAAGATCCTACGCCCATTCCTTCGACAATATAGATTTCCGGACCGGCGACGTGGATCTTTCCGAGGCCATAAACTTCAACTTTTCCACTTATTTCAAAAGCGATTACCTTTCCTCTCCCAAACCGGGAAGGATCTACGTGGAAGGCGTTTTCCGCCCTGAAAACATGAACCTGGAAAAGGCTTCCATAAAAGACGTAAAATGCGAGATTTCCGTAAACGGCATGAATTTCCAGGCCTACGGAACGCTGCTCAACCTTAAAAGCCCGGAAGCCGATTTTTCCCTCCTGACCCCCCCGGTGAACCTAAAAAAAATCCTGAAAACCGGAACCGATTTCCCGCTCCCCGAATCCCGGGCGCAAATAAGGCTTAAAAAACTGGCAGACGGGAAATACCTCGCCGAGGGCGGGGTAGATTCTCTCAACGCTTCCTTCACGTCTTTACTGGACTACGAAAAAGGCAGGCTGGTCTATTCGGCTGATGTCGTCCTGAACGGGGTGAACGCCGAAAAGATCAATTTCATCCTCGATAAGCACATAAAAAATCCCAAAGGCAAGCTGAACATGAAAATGTTCATGAAAGGCGCCTGGGGGGCCAAACCCGATAAGCTGCGCATAACCTCGGACTCCGCGGCTCTCAGCTTCAAGGATATTTACAGAAGCATCGATTTCAGGGAATTGACGGGGAAAATGCTGATAACAGGGGATTTCCAGGCCCTGAACGTGACGGGCGGCTCCGCCGCTTTCGCCGGAAACTCGGCCAAAAACGTGAATTTCCGGTGGGAACAGGAAAAAGGCCTGGAAAGTTTCTCGACCTCCTTCAGGTTCAACGCCGGCAAAGTCAGGGCCAGGGGCTCCTTGAGAAGGAAAGGGCCCCGGATAAACAACTCGGAAATAATGATACACAATGAAAAGACGGACCTGGACAAAATAACGAGCCTGGTCTACTATTTCAGGGACAGGATAACCGCGGGTTCCGCGGGCAAAAAAGCCTCCGGGAAATACAATTTTTTCGGTACCGCCATAAAAGCCCTGTACAAATCCACGAACATAGACAACGAATACGGCGCCGCCCAAAAGCTCTATTCCTATTGCGAGATCCGGGATTTCCAGCCTTCTTTCGCGGACACCGACGGCAATTTCAGGATAAAGCTCATAAACGGCAGATTTTACAATATCCAGCAAAACGCCGAAAAGAACAAGTTTTATTACCTCATCTCCCTGCCTATAACCACTCTTTACAGGCTCAACCGTTTCGGAGCTCTGAAAATACAGTCCGAACTGAAAAACATGGAGTTTCAGGAAGTAGGCGCGGATTACACCGTAAATAATGGTAAAATAGTAATAAATAGTTTTTACATAAACGGGAAGGATTTCCTGGCTTATACCAGGGGAAACATAGACCTGAAAGAGGAAAAGCTGGATCTTATGGTCTATACGGTAAGCAATAAGTACTATTCGATGGGAGGACTGCCGGAATCGCTTACGGACGCGAAAGGCCGCCCCGCCATGGCTTTCAAGCTCAAAGGCAAATTCAAAAACAACGACATAAAGATCCTGGACCCCAATTACAACCTTAACGTGATACAGGAAGCTATAAAGAAAGGCGTGGATATAGACATAAAAAAAATAGACAATTTTTAAGGAGGAAAAATGGCTAAAACCAAATTTGACATAGTGGGACTGCTGGAAGAGCACGGAGCGATACTTAACGGCCATTTTCAACTGCCTTCCGGTTTTCACTCCCAGACCTACATACAGACCTCTCTCGTTCTCCAATATCCGCACCTGGCGCAGAAAATAGCCAAAGAAATGGCCTCGAAATTCCCCCAGGAAATAAACGTCGTGATCTCCCCCTCCCCCGCTTCGCTGGCCATAGGCCAGGAAGTGGCCAGGATAAAAAAAGCCAGGTCCATTTTTACCGAGAGGGTCAACGGCGTCATGATGCTCAAAAGGGACTTTAAGATGAACGAGAACGAAAAGATACTTATCGTGGACGACGTTTTCAACACCGGTAAACTCTGCACCGAAGCCGCGGCCCTGGCCCGCAATTACAGGGCCAAAATCATAGGCGTAGCCGCGATAGTGGACAGATCCGCCGGAGAACTGCCTATCAACGTTCCGGTGAGGGCCCTGATCTCCTATCCCCTGGAATTATATCCTCCCGAAAACTGCCCCCTGTGCAAGCAGAACATCCCTCTGACGGCGATAGGGAGCCAGGCCAGATAAAAACCGCATGAAAAGCAAATTCATAGCTTTGATAACCGATTTCGGCACCAACGATTCTTTTGTCTCCTCGATGAAAGGCGTTATCTATTCCCGCTACCCCTCCGCTTCGGTCATAGACATAACACACCAGATACAGGCTCAGAACATAAAGATGGGGGCCTTCTACATAATGGTCACCATGCAATATATGCCCAAAAACACCCTTTTCATAGCCGTGATAGACCCCGATGTAGGAACCGGCAGGGGCATTTTATGGGCTAAAACCAGGGATTACCAGTTTATCTGTCCGGATAACGGGCTCATAAGCTGGATAAGCGAGAAAGAAGAGATACTGGAATCCAGATTCATAAACAATTCAGATCTCTTTCTTCCCAAAATAAGCCCCACTTTTCACGGCCGGGATATCATGGCCCCTGCAGCCGCCGAAATAGCCAAGGGTCTGAAAGAAACCAAAATAGGCCCGATCTTCAACGAATACAGAAAATTTCCTTTCCCGCACCCCGTAAGGTCCGGCAACAATATAACCGGGGAAGCGCTGTCAGTGGATAATTACGGCAACGTCATCACGAACATAACAAGGGAATACGTTAACGTAAAATCCATTTTCACTGTCGGAGGGAAGATAATAAAAGGTCTCAAGCTCACTTACGCCTCCGTAAACGACAAGGAACCCCTTTGCCTGATAGGCTCTTTCGGTTTCCTGGAATTTTCGATAAGGAACGGGAATTTCGCGCAAATCTACAACGTGAAGCCGGGAGACAAAATAGAAGCCATCGTCTCCCTGGACGAATAGATGACCGGAGGATTAAAAGACTAGAGGAATAGAGGATTAGAAGTTTAAGGAGTTCCTTATTAAGCCAATCCTCCAGTCTTCCAATCTTCCAAAATTATGAACGACATGAAAACCATAACTTTAAAAGAAAAAGAGATAAAAAGGCTGGACTACGGCCACTGGTGGATATTTTCCAATGAAATAGAGAACATCGACACCTCTATAGAAAAAGGCTCCGTCTGCAGGTTCGAATACAAAGGCGGCAGGCCCTGCGGAACCGGTTTTTTCAACCCGCACAGCCTCATAGCCGGAAGACTTCTGACCAAGAACAGCTATTCCCTGGAAGAGGATTTCATAAAAAACCGCATAGAAAAAGCCTTGAATTACAGGAAAGAACTGGGGCTTGAAGGAAGCTGCAGGGTGTTTTTCGGAGAATCCGACTTCATAGGCGGCCTGGTAATAGACAAATACGGGGACGTACTCGTGGCGGAAACGATGTCGGCCGGAGCCGACAGGCTGAAAACCGAGGTAGCCAAAGCCCTGCAGGAAATCTTCAACCCTTCCGGGATAATAATAAAGAGGGATCACCAGTACAGAGCGCTGGAGGGCCTGGAGATAAAAGAGAACGAGCTCATAGGCAGGGTCCCGGAAGAAGTCGTCATAGAGGAGAACGGCCTGAAATTCAGAATAAACCTGCTAAAGGGCCAGAAAACCGGCTGGTACTTCGACCAGCGCGAGAACAGGGCCGTTCTCGCTCCTTATTTTAAGGACAAAAAAGTGCTGGACCTTTATTGCTACAGCGGCGCCTTTTCCCTGGTGGCGGCGAAAAACGGGGCTGAAACCGTCTGGGGAGTGGATTCCTCGGAAAAAGCCGTGGAAAACGCCGTCTATAACGCCGGGCTTAACAAGCTGCCCGCTGAAAAGATCATTTTCAAGGAAGGCGACGCGCTTGAAGCGCTTAACGCTCTGGAAAAAGGCGAGCTTCCGGTAAAGCCCGACTTCGTGCTCCTGGACCCCCCGAATTTCGTGAGAAGCAAAAAAAGCCTGGAACAGTCTAAAAAACTTTATGTAAAAATACTGGCCCAGGCGCAGAAAGGAGTGGGCAAAAACGGCCTGGTCGCCTTTTCCACCTGTTCCCACCACGTTTCCCAGGAAATCTTCAAGGAAATCCTCAATAAGGCGGCAGGAGTTTCCAGGAGAAAGATAACGCTCCTGGAGCTCAGAATGCAGGCCAAAGACCACCCCATCCTTATCGGGATGGAAGAAACCAAATACCTCAACTTCGCGCTTCTGCGCACGGTATAAGGGCAGGGGCCGGAGGCGAGAGGTCAGAGCTGTAAGGATTCCCTTCGCTGACCTCTAATCCCTGTTCTCTCTACCCTATCCCCTATATAAGCAGGTCTTTAACTACTTTTATTATCTCTTCTTTTTTGGCGGGTTTGGTTATGTAGGTGTTCGCCCCGTTAACCATGCACAATTCTATTTCGCTCGGGCTTCCTTCCACGGTAAGCATAACAACCGGAACATTCCTGAGCAGCTTATTTTTCTTCATTTCCTTAAGGGTTTCCAGGCCGTTTTTTTCCGGCATATGCATGTCCAGCATTATCAGGGAGGGAAGCATCCTGGAAGCGAGCTCGACGGCCTCTTTCCCGTTCTCCGCCTCCAGCACTTCGTAGCCTTCATTCTTCAGCATGGAGGAAACGAGGTCGAGCATCACGGCGTCGTCGTCGGCTAAAAGGATTCTGTGCGTCATAAATTCCTCGATACGGATAACGGGAATTGCCGCGGGTTGGGATCGAACCAACGACACCCGGTTTTTCAGACCGGTGCTCTACCACTGAGCTACCGCGGCAACTACCGGCTTTTACCGGTAATACTATTAAATCAAATTTCCCCCCGGTTATCAATATTTTTCTCAGGAGTTTCTTTTGCTATAATTAGGATATGGCCGAAAAAATTCACGATTTAAACGAACTTATCCTCGAGTCCCTGGAACAGACCAATATCGTCTTTTTTATAACCGACCTGAAAGGCAAGATCGTTTTTGTAAACCGCGCCTTCGAAGAGCTTACGGGCTACAAAAAGGAAGAAGTGCTCGGCAAGACTCCCAGACTTCTCAAAAGCGGGAAACATGAAAAACAATTTTACGAAGAAATGTGGAAAACGGCGTCCGCGGGAAAAGTCTGGTCGGGAAAAGTGATAAACAGAAAAAAAGACGGCGCCGTCTACACGGAAAAACTCACGATCTTCCCGATAAAATCCGGAAAAGACCGGTCCGTTAAATACTACCTGGCCCACCAGGAAGACATCTCGAAGCTCCTGGAACTCGAAGACAAGATGCTAGAAGCCCAGAAAATGGAAGCCGTGGGGATAATGGCCGGCCAGCTGGCCCACGATTTCAACAATCTCCTTACCGTTATAATAGGCTCGATGGACCTTATAAGCGAAGACCTGAAAAAGGACTCCGTCTCCTATAAACTGGCGCAGGAAATGCTGAGGAGCTCCAAGGAAAACGCGGAGATAATAAAGCAGCTGCTGATCTTTTCCAGAAAACAGAGCATGGAATTCAGGAATATAAACCTGAACGGCGTGATAAAGGAAATGGACCTCCTCATAAAAACGCAAATCTCGCCCCAGGTAAAGCTTTTCATCGAACAGGACCCCGGCCTCAAAACGGTCAACGGCGACGTCAATATGCTCAAACAGGTGATAATGAATCTTACTTCCAACGCCAGGGACGCCATCGGCGGTAACGGGAAAATAACGATAAAAACCTGCAATCTTAAGAACGCGGACGAAAACGACCCCCCTTATCTTAAAGGCGATTTCTCGGTGATAGAAATTTCCGACAGCGGGGAAGGAATTCCCCGGGAAGCGCTCCCGCATATTTTCGAACCTTTTTACACCACGAAACCCAAAGGGAAAGGCACGGGACTGGGGCTTTCCAGCGCCTATGGGATAATAAAAGAGCATAAAGGAAAGCTCCTGGCCGAGAACGCCCCCGGAGGGGGAGCCGTTTTCAAGATCTACCTGCCTCACGCCGAAGAGGCCTAAAGCCCCATTCGGGCCCGGGCCCTGCGGCCCTTGTTTATCTTCCAATGTTGAAAGATAATATACCGTAGCGCGCAACATATGAAAAAAATACTTCGCAGAACCAAGTCCCTGAATCTTATTTTTTTACTCACTCTCTCCGCCGCCGTTAATTCCCCGGCGCTGGACATAAGCAGCCCCCTCCCCAACTGGGTGGACACCTCGAGGGAAAAAGCCGACGGGAAGCCGCCTTCGGTAAGCGCGGACAAAGCGGTAAAAGCCGCGCCTTCGGGTTTCAGGATACCGGCGGAATACGAATCGGTCGCGGCCGTGGTCATGTCGTGGGCCGGCTATACCGGCATGCTGAGCCAGATAGCGAAAGCGGCGGCGGGGCCGGGCGGAGCGCAGGTCTGGGTGGCGGAAGGGCCTGAATCGCTTTCAGGTGTTCCCGCGGGCTCCTATTCTAAAATAAACGCTCCCATAGACACCGTCTGGGTAAGGGATTACGGTCCCTTCGGACTTTCCGGCGGCGGCGAAGCCGGCATAGTGGACACTATTTACAGGCATTACCAGTACAGGAGAAACGACGACGCTATGCCGGTAAATCTCGGCAAAGACAAAGGCATAGACGTTTACGCCGCGAATCTCATCCTCGACGGCGGGAATTTCATGGTGGACTCGAAGGGGAACCTTTTCACCACCAAGAGGACCTACCTCTGGAACTCCTCGATGGGCGAAGGGCAGGTGGACTCCATACTAAAAAGTTCCTT